>Ga0213875_10000435_pt1 | contig 36577 bp, 28 predicted proteins | sample BarmaccomBMRX_R8_FD_160105 | JGI IMG/M metagenome (GOLD analysis project Ga0213875, IMG submission 160105) | Root-associated microbial communities from Barbacenia macrantha in rupestrian grasslands, the National Park of Serra do Cipo, Brazil - RX_R8 | ecosystem: Host-associated > Plants > Roots...
GGTGCCCTTCCCGGGCGAGATCGAGGATCTCAAGGCCGCCGACGACGACGTTTTCGAGCCGGGTCCTGATCCGCGATCCCCTCTCGCCACGCCAACTGTGCGCCGCTTTGCCGTCGCCGACCTGGCCACGGGTGAGCTGCTCGGCAGGGTCAACTGGTTCGCGGTGTCTCACGGGCCGACGTTTTCCTGCCATGCCTGGGAGATTGGCATCGGCCTGCTGCCGACCGCACGCGGGCGGGGAGTGGGCACGCTGGCGCAGCGGCTGCTCGTCGAGTACCTGTTCGCCACCACGGAGCTCGACCGGGTCGAGGCGAGCACCGATGTGGACAACGTCGTCGAACAGCGGGCACTGGAACGGATCGGTATGCGGCGCGAGGGCGTGCTCCGGGGTGCCCAGATGCGTGGCGGCAGGCGCAGGGACATGGTGGTGTACGGAATTCTGCGCGCCGACCTCTGACCGCGCGCCGGGTCTTCCGCACAGGTGGTAGGCCACACCCGCGGCGCTATCCTCGCCGGATGGGTTTGTCAGCGGACAGCGGCGATACTGTCGTCGACTACGACGTCGTCGTGGTCGGTTCCGGATTCGGCGGCAGTGTCGCGGCACTGAGACTGACCGAGAAGGGCTACCGGGTCGCGGTTGTCGAAGCCGGCCGGCGCTTCACCGACGACGAGTTCGCCAGGACGTCGTGGAACATGCGCCGTTTCCTCTGGCTGCCGCACCTGGGCTGCTACGGCATCCAACGCATCCACCTGCTGCGCAACGTGATGGTGCTGGCGGGGGCTGGAGTCGGTGGCGGTTCGCTGGTGTATGCCAACACGCTGTACCGGCCGCTCAAGGAGTTCTTCGCCGACGGGCAGTGGGCGCACATCACGGACTGGGCGGACGAACTTGCCCCGTACTACGACCAGGCGAGCCGAATGCTCGGCGTTGTCGCCAATCCCACGGTCACGCCGTCGGACGTGGTGATCCAGAAGATCGCCGCCGACATGGGTGTCGCCGACAGCTACCGGCAGGCTCCCGTCGGGGTGTTCTTCGGCCGCCCGGGAGTATCGGTCGACGACCCGTACTTCGGCGGCGCGGGACCACGTCGGACCGGCTGTACCGAGTGTGGCTCCTGCATGACCGGCTGCCGGGTCGGCGCCAAGAACACGCTCGTGAAGAACTATCTCTACCTCGCCGAACGTGCCGGCGCCCGGATCGTGCCCATGACAACGGTTTCCGGGCTCACCCAGCGAGTGGATGGCACCTGGGAGGTCGAAACCCGGCGCACCGGAGCGAGGTTCGGCGGCCGGTCGACGATTACGGCCCGCCAGGTGGTGCTCGCCGCGGGCACCTGGGGAACCCAGCAACTACTGCACAGGATGCGCGACCGCGGCGTTCTCCCCGGCCTTTCGCCGAGGCTCGGCGAGCTGACCCGAACCAACTCGGAGTCGATCATCGGTGCCTCCCGGATCGGCAACGGCCAGGGCCCGGACTTCAGCAGAGGCGTTGCGATCACATCGTCCATACATCCCAACGACACCACGCACATCGAACCAGTCCGTTACGGCAAAGGCAGCAACGCCATGGGTGTGCTGCAGACGGTATCCACCGATGGCTCACTGCGGACGCCGCGCTGGATGCAGTTCCTCTCCTTCGCCGGCAGGCATCCGCTGACCACGTTGCGGGTACTCTCCGTGCGCGGCTGGAGCGAGCGCACCGTGATCCTCCTGGTGATGCAGAGCCTGGACAACTCGATCACCACCTACACCAGACGAGGTCCGTTCGGCCGCGGGCTCACCACCAGGCAGGGGCACGGCGAGCCGAACCCGACCTTCATACCCGCAGCCGACCGGGCCAACCAGTTGGCGGCCAAGCACATCGGTGGCGTGGCGGGCGGAAGCTGGGCCGAGCTGTTCAACATTCCCATAACCGCACACTTCATCGGCGGCTGTGTGATCGGCACCGACGCCGAGCACGGCGTGATCGACCCGTACCACCGAATCTTCAACTATCCGAGCCTATCCATTGTGGACGGATCAGCCGTCTCGGCGAACCTCGGCGTCAACCCGTCTCTGACGATCACCGCACAGGCCGAGCGGGCGCTGTCCTTCTGGCCCAACAAGGCAGAGCCGGACCCCCGACCGGCGCAGCGCGACGGCTACCACAGAGTCGCTCCGGTCGCCCCACGACACCCCGCGGTACCCGACGACGCACCAGCCGCCTACCGGGTGGATGGCTGAAGCAACCCAGGCGGGCACGCCAACGTCCTCGTAAAGTGGGCAAGATGGAGCTAGGGCGACGAGCGTTTCTGATGACCGCCGCGGTGGGTGCTGCCGCCACGGCGGCCGTGGCCTGCTCGCCCGTGGAACGACGTCCGGTCGCCTCGTCGACCGCTGTCGCACCGAGAGTCCCTCCGGCCGAACCGACGCCGCCTGACTGGGCGAAACTGCGCACGCAACTGGCTGGCCGGCTAGTGCTCGCCTCCGATGCGGGGTATGGGGCGACCAAACAGGCCTACAACCCGTTGTTCGACAGCCGAAGGCCGGCGGCGGTCGCCCAGTGCACCAGGCCGGAAGACGTGCAGGCGTGTGTCACCGTGGCCGCCGCGTCCCGCATTCCGATCGCGGCGCGATCGGGCGGCCACAGCTACGCCGGCTATTCCACTCCGGAGAACGGCCTTGTTGTCGACCTTGCCGACATGAAAGGGGTCGAGGTCCACGACGACGGCACCGCGGTCATCGACGCCGGCGCCCGCCTCATCGACGTGTATGCCGCGTTGGCGGCTGCCGGCCGCTGCCTGCCGGCCGGATCGTGCCCGACCGTCGGCATCTCCGGGCTGACTCTCGGCGGCGGTGTCGGCGTTCTGACCCGTAAGTACGGGCTCACCTGTGACCGAGTCAGGTCGATGCGCGTCGTCACCCCGGACGGCCGGTTGCGCACCGCCTCCCATGACTCGGAGGCCGACCTGTTCTGGGCGCTGCGCGGCGGTGGCGGTGGCAATCTCGGCATCGTCACCTCGTTCACCTTCGACACGGTGCCGGCGCCCGCACTGACCGTGTTCCAACTGCGTTTCCCCGGTGGCTCGGTGGCCGATGTGCTCGGGGCCTGGCAGGGATTCACTGGTTCCGCACCCGACGAGTTCTGGTCGACGCTCGTGGTATCCGGTGGCACCCCGCCGACCTGCCGGCTGACCGGCTGCTACGTCGGCTCGCCGGACGGCCTCAGCCCGTTGCTCGCTCAGCTGACCGCGAGGGCCGGTGTCGCCGCGACGTCCCGGTACGTGCAGGCCATGGGCTACCTCGACGCGATGCGCTGGTTCGGCGGTTGCTCCTCGAAATCCGTCGACCAGTGTCATCCCGGATGGAACGGCGCCGGCCAGCTCGACCGCGAGTCGTTCGTCGCGTCCTCCCGCGTGATGACCGGCGCGGTCGACGACCCGGCTCGAATCGCCACCCTGATGTCCGGCAGGGCCGGGATGGACGTCCTCATCGACAGTCTGGGTGGTGCCGTCGCCCGAATCGCGCCCGCGGACACCGCGTTCCCCTACCGGTCGGCCATCGCGACCGTGCAGATCTACCAGAGCACTGGCGTGGCATCGGCCAACGCCGTGACCCAGTCAGTGGCCGACGTGCGCGGCCAACTCGGCGATGAGCTGGGCTCCAAGGGATACGTCAACTACATCGACCCGGAGCTGCCGGACTGGGCCAACGCCTACTACGGAGCCAACCTGCCGAGACTGCGCGCCGTCGCCAAGTCGTACGACCCGGACGGCGTGTTCGCGTTCGCGCAGGGACTGACCAAGGCCTGACGCGGGGCGGTCGCCTAGAAGCGGATGCCGGTGAGCACCATGGTGCGTTCCTCGGTGAAGTCGGCCATCGCCGAGCGCAGGCCCTCCCGGCCGACTCCAGAGGCCTTCAGCCCGCCGTAGGGCATCTGGTCCGCTCGGTAGGAGGGCACGTCTCCGACGATGAGGCCACCGACCTCGAGCTCCGTGGCCGCGCGGAAAGCGAGCTGGAGGTCGTGGGTGAACAATCCGGCCTGCAGACCGTAGGACGAGGAGTTCACCGACGCGAACGCCGCGTCCATATCGTCCACTATGGACACGGCGAGCACTGGGCCGAACACTTCCTCGGTCCACACCTTTGCCGTTGCCGGTACTCCGGTCAGCATCGTCGGCTCGACCGTCGTGCCGCTCCCCCCGCCGCCGACGACGAGTTCGGCACCGTCGGCGACGGCCTGGTCGATCCAGGCCCGAACCCGTTCGGCCGCACCGCTGTCCACCATCGGGCCGACCTCGACCTTCGGGTCGTGCGGATCGCCCGTGTGCAGCGCCCGCACGGCGTTGGCAAGGCGGGGCAACAGCTCGTCGGCAACCGAGGCGGCCACGATGACGCGCTGCACCGCGATGCAGGACTGGCCGGCCTGGTAGTTGCTGAACAGCGCGATCCGCTCGGCCGCGAAATCAAGATCGGCCGGCGCGCACCAGTCCGAAGCGACGACGGCGGCCGCGTTGCCGCCGAGCTCGAGCACGACGTGCTTGCGCGGCGCCGCATCCATGATCGACCAACCGACCGGACCTGAGCCGGTGAACGACACGACGGGAAGCCGCTCGTCGCGCACCAGTGCCATGGTCTCGTCGTTGCCCACCGGCAGCACTGAGAAGGCGCCTTCAGGCAGGTCGGTTTCGGCAAGCAGTTCGCCGAGGATGAGCGCGGACAACGGTGTGCGCGGTGCGGGTTTGATGACGATCGGCGCTCCGACGGCGATCGCGGGCGCCACCTTGTGCGCCACCAGGTTGAGCGGGAAGTTGAACGGTGCGATGCCGAGCACCGGGCCGCGTGCCACCCTGCGGACCAGCGCCAGCCGGCCCTCCGCGGCTGGCTCGGTGTCCAATCGCTGGAGCTCACCGGTGAACCGGCGGGCCTCCTCGGCGGCGAACCGGAAGGTGGAGATCGCCCGATTGACCTCGGCGACAGCCCATTTCAGCGGCTTTCCGTTCTCCGCGGTGATCGTTTCGGCGATCTCCTCGTGCCGAGCGGCCAGCTGCTCGGAAACGTGGGCCAGCGCGGCGGCACGCAGATGGGCGGGCGACCCGCGGAACCGCGTCGCCACGGCAGCGGCCGCGGCAACGGCACGCTGCACCTGGTCAGGTCCCGGCACCGAAACCGTTGCCACCTCCGTACCGTCGTAGGGATGGCACACGACCAGCTCGGTCTGCCCTTCTTCGGGTTTGCCCGCTATCCAGCACGGGCGCGGCTTGGCCTCGATCGCGTCGTCCATGGCTCCACCGTATTCCCCATCGGCGTGATCCCGCCGTGCGCCGTTCGGTGTCAATGCCCCCGGGACGGGCGGTCACGGCCTGCCTGCGACGATGGGGTCCTCCCATGAGGATCGTGACCAGGAGAGTGCATCCGTGAGCCGACCGGTGCTCGTCGTCGACTTCGGCGCGCAGTACGCCCAGCTGATCGCCAGAAGGGTGCGCGAGGCGCAGGTGTACTCCGAGGTCGTTCCGCATACCGCGAGTGCCACCGAGCTGCTTGCCAGGCAGCCCGCCGCCATCGTGCTCTCCGGCGGTCCGTCCAGTGTGTACACCGACGGCGCCCCGCGTGTGGATCCGGCGATTTTCGACATGGGCGTTCCGGTGTTCGGTATCTGCTACGGCTTCCAGCTCATGGCGCAGGCGCTCGGCGGTGCTGTCTCGCGCACCGGCGGACGCGAGTACGGCCGCACCGAGCTCAGGCTGCTCACCGACACGGGCGCGCTGCACCAGGAGCTTCCCGGCCACCATCCGGTGTGGATGAGCCACGGCGACAGCGTGACGGGCGCACCCGAAGGGTTCGCGGTGACCGCGACCAGTCAGGGTTCCCCGATCGCCGCGTTTGAGCACCGCGAGCGGCGTTTCGCGGGAGTGCAGTACCACCCGGAGGTCGGTCACTCACCACACGGCCAGGAGGTGCTCCGGCGGTTCCTGCACGACATCGCCGGAATTCGTCCGCAGTGGACCACGGCGTCCATCGTCGGCGAACAGATCGAGAGGATCCGCGAGCAGGTCGGTTCCGCGAAGGCGATCTGTGCGCTGTCCGGCGGGGTCGACTCCGCCGTCGCCGCCGCGTTGGTCCAGCGCGCCATCGGTGACCGGCTCACCTGCGTCTTCGTCGACCACGGACTACTCAGGGCGGGCGAGCGGGCCCAGGTCGAGCGGGACTTCGTCGCCGCGACCGGGGTCAAGCTGGTCACCATCGACGCGCGGGACCGGTTCCTCGCCGCGCTGGCCGGTGTGACCGACCCGGAGGACAAGCGCAAGATCATCGGCAGGGAGTTCATTCGGGTGTTCGAGCAGGCCGCGGCAGACATCCGGGACGATGTCGGACCTGACGGCGCGCGTTACGACTTTCTCGTGCAGGGCACCCTGTATCCCGATGTCGTCGAGTCTGGCGGTGGTACGGGGACGTCCACCATCAAGAGCCACCACAACGTCGGCGGTCTGCCGGCGGACCTGTCCTTCGCCCTCGTCGAACCGCTGCGTTCGCTTTTCAAGGACGAGGTGCGTCGGGTCGGCCTCGAACTGGGTCTGCCCGAGACGATCGTGCACCGCCAGCCGTTCCCCGGACCAGGGCTCGGCATCAGGATCATCGGCGAGGTGACCGCGCCGCGACTGGCCGTTCTGCAAGCGGCGGACGCCATCGCGCGGGAGGAGCTGACCTCGGCAGGACTCGACCGCGACATCTGGCAGTGTCCTGTGGTGCTGCTCGCCGAGGTGCGCAGCGTCGGAGTGCAGGGTGACGGGCGCAGTTACGGCCATCCCGTCGTGTTGCGCCCGGTGTCGAGCGAGGACGCGATGACCGCGGACTGGACCCGGTTGCCCTATGACGTACTCGAACGGATCTCGACCCGGATTACCAACGAGGTAACGGAGATCAACCGCGTCGTACTCGACGTGACGAGCAAGCCTCCTGGCACCATCGAGTGGGAGTGACGGGCCGGTTGCGAGCCGTCCAATTCATTGCCGCCTGTCGAATTTTCCCCTATTCTCTGCAGCAGAGACGACTGGTGATTTTCGACCAGGTCGTTGATGGCGATCACCGTCGTCCAATCCCTCGGGATGGGAGCGTTCGGTATGTCGAGCGGTGGTGAACCTGTTTCCACGTCAGCCATGGCGCGGGTGACGGGTGCGCTGTTGTGCCTGATTGTCGCGGGCATCCATGTGATCGACCAAGGTGGCTTCCCCGGAGACAAGGGCCCCGACTACGTCGCGATCGGCTACTACGTGCTGGAAGGCGTCGCGATACTCACCGCGATCGCGCTCGCCGCCGACCTCGCCAGGCTGGGCTGGTTCGTCGCCATCGGGGTGGCGCTGGGACCACTGGTCGGCTACGTGCTTTCCCGCGGTCCCGGCCTGCCGGGCTACACCGACGACATCGGGAACTGGACGGAGCCACTCGGGCTGGCCAGCCTCCTCGTCGAGGCGATGCTGCTGGTTCTGGCCAGCATGATGTTCGTGCGCAGCCTGCGCCGGGCACAGCCGGTCACCCACGTGATCAGTGCGCCTCAGCCACCGTCATTCTGAGATTCACCGACTGTATTCGGGCGGGAAGTGAGTCCTATGCCCGCGCCGGTAGGGCCTTCTCTTTGTGGCTATTTTGTCAGAAAGCTGAGGATCGTTTCTCCTGGCAGGAGGAATTCGCGGTCATGCTCGCCACTGAATGGCGGCCATTCCTGACCGGTGCCGCCGCTCGCGCTCGCGGAAACGAAGGCGCGGACAACGGTAACTTCCGCCCGTCTGCCGGCCACTACCCCTCCGTACGACACCGATCGAGGGGAGCCTGATGCCAGACGATGAACACGAACGGTTCGAGCGGCTGTTCCACGACCACTACGACGCCGTTCTCGGCTACGCGATTGCCCGCGCGGATCATGTCGACCAAGCCAAGGACGCTGCCGCCCAGACGTTCCTAGTGGCCTGGCGGCGGCGTCACGAGGTGCCCGCCTCAGCACGGGGCTGGCTGCTCGCGGTCACCCGCAGGACGTTGGCGGACCTCAGGAGATCAGGTGAGCGACAGCGCTCGATCGGAGTTCGGTTGGCAACCCATGCCGAGGCGGACCGGACCTCCAGCCGGGACGCCACGGCAGAGGCTGTCGTCGAGCGGGACGCGGTGCGGATGGCGTTGTCGAGCATGACGGATTCGGACGCCGAGCTGCTCACACTCGTCGCCTGGGACCGCCTCAACTACATCGAAGCAGCGAAGGTACTCGGCTGTTCACGAGTCAGTTTCGCGGTACGACTGCACCGGGCGAGGAGCCGGTTCGAGGCGGCGCTGCGGTCGTACGAGGCATCCGCCGAAGCGGGTGACGCCGGAGAAGAAGACGCCAGGCCGCTGCTGACGGTGCCGGCCTCAGGCATATCGTGGGGAGAGGGAATTCAATGAGAAACTCATCCTGGACTGGCCGGCTCGCGGCCGTGCGGCCCGCCGATGCCGGACGAACCCGAGAACTCGTGGACCTGGCTGAACGCACACGACTGCTCAAGTCCATCACCTCGGCCAGCGTGGCCGTGCCGAAGGTCGGGGGGCGCCGCCGGGTGGCCTCGGTCGGAGTCCTTTCCGGATTGATGGCGGCAGCGGCCTGTGGGGCGCTGGTCGTCACCGGCGCTGTTCCGCTCGGTGGGGTCACCGGCGCCGGGCCGGCGCCGACGGAACCAGTACACGATGTCGCTTATGTCGCGGCCAGGACGGTCGCCGCCATGGATGATGCCGCACACGACGTGATCCATTCAAAGTGGGTTCCGGGCAACGGAGTCACCTTTGAGACATGGGAATTGGCGGACGGCAGCAAGAACCATTCGATCAGTGTCCAATCGGACGGCCGAATCTACGATGACACTGTGATGGTCTCGAGCAAGGAGACTGTGTCGGCGACGGTGGTCAGCTATCCCGACCATGCCTGGTGGACTTGGAGCGACCCGGTCGGCCCCGATCCATGTCGGGGTGTGCCGGGCTGTCACCCCGTCCCGAAAGCACCCGGCACCCTGACACCAGACGAAATCAGGAAACAGCTGGCCAGCGGTGAGCTGAAACTTCTTGGTGATGGAGGATCGGTCGACGGTCAGCCCACGGTCAGACTGACCCGGCCAAGCAGCCGCCGACCTTTGACCCTGTGGGTCAACGCATCGACCTATCTCCCGGTCCGTGTGGAGATCATCAACTCGGACGGAACCAAGTCGCAGTCCGATTACACCTGGCTGCCGCCGACCGCGGACAACCTGTCCCAGCTCGAGGTCAAGATTCCCGCCGGGTTCGCCCACTCGCCGAAGCCGATCGAGCCGTCACCGGCAGCGGGCGGTGGTAAGTGATGACCAGCGACAACGCACCCTTTCTCAACGGAACGGTCAGGAGAGCGATGAGCATCAACGTGAGCCGTGTGACTGGAGTACTTGGCGCCGCTGTGGCGATCGCCGTGCTGGCGGCGCCACTGTCGGCTGCCGCACCAATCACCACCGGTCCCGGTGCCACCCGTGTCGGGATCGACGCCGCCGGCCGCGTCCTGCCCGCCTCCCCTACCGGGCGGGCCGTGTCCGCTCCGGGGGACGGTGTGCCGGACATCCAGTGGCCGCCGCCCGGTGTGGTTCCCCCCAAATACCCGGCCAGCACGTTACGTGGGTTCGCCGCGGCGATGGGCGACCATCTGGCCACCGCTTTTCCGGCAGCAGTTCCCCAGGCACAGGACATGCAGTTGATCCCGTGGGGCGGGGAACGGACCGGAGTCATCGTTGACGGCCAGGACTACCTGACCACGTTCGCGGTCTATCACGACTCGATCGGCCGGACCGCCGCCGCGTACGAGATCGACGCACCGGGCCACTTCACGACGACCCCGCGTCAGATGTGCACGATCGAGGAAGTGCTGTCCTGCACCGCGACCTCCCAGCCGGACGGGTCACTCGTGCTGCACCGGTTGTCGGCGGTCAAGCGCACCCAGGGCGCCGACCTACACGCGGAAGAGGCCGTTCACTACCGCCTCGACGGATCTGTCGTCTGGCTCACGGCCTACGACTATGACCCGATCTTCGACGGCAGCCCGGACGCCGGACCCGTTCGCGACAGGATCGCGCTGACCACGGATCAGCTGACCTCACTGGCCACCGATCCGGCGATCCACCTCTGATCATCCTGGCAACGCCTTGGCCGCCACCGGTTCGAACCGGTGGCGGCCATGATGTCTCCGCGTCTAGTCCTTGCGTCTGCGTGGCAGCACGGTCCAGGCGAGGATCAGCGCGCCAACCAACAACGCGGCCGCGGCGAGCACTCCAGCGGCGCCGAAGGGAAGGTCGTCGATCGCACCGTCGGTGAGCGCGTACGCCGCCGCAACGAGCCCGACGATCCCGATCAGCAGGCTGAATATCCTTGGTGCGCCCCGACGTTCCAGTCGCTCACTCACTGGTCACCTCCAGGTCTCCTACCCCGACGTGGACGGTCAGGTTGATCGTGCCCGCGTTCTTGTCGGCGGGCCCCGCGGCGCTGGCCCGGCTGTGCGCCCCGACGCCGCTCAGGCGTTGGTCGAGGCATTTCGCGGTGCCCAATCCGGCTTCGCAGGTCGCGTTCACGGTAGCGCCGGCCGGCACGATGACCTTGACGTCGCCGACTCCCACGCTGACCGCGGTGGACACGGGATGGTCCCTGTCCAGCTTCATGCCGGTCATATCGAGGACCAGAGTCCCAAGCGTGTTGTGGTACGACGACGCGAGTTGGGCTACTGGCGTCTCGCGGACGTGGCGTATCCCGCCCAAGTCGCGATACGGCCACCCGGTCAGTGCGACGGCCGCCAGCGCCACCAGCGCGGTCGGCACGATCAGTCCACGGCCACCCCTCAGGAAGGCGCCGACGACGAGGCCCGCACCGAGGATCCCGGCCACGATGCCCACGATGTGCCCGACGGTCAGCCATGGTGAGTAGCGCGACACGATCGCCAGCACGGCCGTGACCAGGAAGGCGACGCCCATCGTGATTCCGCCGACGTGCGACTTGCGGGTGCGCCTGGCCGCCATGACCTCGGTGGGCTGGAAAACCGGGTCCACCGGTGTTACCGGCGGCTCCGGCGGTGTCGACGAATACGGCACCACCTCGGTCGCCGGAGTGGCCATCTCCGGTCCCCGGACGACGGGAAGCGCCGTACTCGGCGTGTGTGGAGTACCGGGCACACCCAGCGCGGCCCTGTGTTGGTGCAGCAGGACGAGCCCGCCCAGCAGGGCGACCAGTCCGAGGAAACCGGCGAACGGTCCGAACGGCCCGCTGAACAACAGGGTGAAGGCGGGTATGCACAACAGGCCCAGCAGCAGCCTGAATCCCTGGCTCATCGAACTGTGTCCCCTGCCGAGGACCGACTCACCCGCCGACACCTCGTCGTTCTCCTCGGCGAGCAGCAGCCAACCGGCGAGGTAGAACAACATCCCCGCCCCGCCATAAATGGCCGTTACGACCAGCAGCACCCGTACGATCACGGGATCTATGGCGTACCGGTCGGCGATTCCGGCCGCGACGCCGGCAACCATCCGGCCCTGGCGCGGGCGTCTCGGACGGGTGAGCCAGAAGTCCTTGAGCAACGCCTCGACGTTGATCGATTGACCCTTTGTCGTGTTCACGTCGACGAGCATGCCTCCGCTGATGCCGCGGCACATCCGGGACGCCCCTGACCGCGACCCTGACCGGCACCACCCCGGGATCGGGTGGCTCCCTGATGACCGGCACGCGTCCGCGTGTGACGATTCCTCAGGTGAGCGCTGAGACCGTCGAGGACAGCAACGATGCGCCGGCCGGTGAACGAGACCGTGTCCCCGTTCGGCCGCTGCGTCGTACCAGGCGCCGACGGGTTGTCGCGGGTGTCGCCGGCGCGTTGTCCGAGCATCTCGACGTCGACGTCCTGTGGGTGAGAATCGCCTTCACGGTGCTCGCCGGACTCGGCGGTGCGGGACTGCTGGTGTACGGGTTGCTGTGGATGTTCACCGAACTGGATAGCGGCGACGAGCGGTCGGGGACCGACGAGAATCCCAAACAGCGCCAGCAGTCCCTCGGCCTTGTGGCGCTGGCCTTCGGACTCTTCGCCGCGTTCGTCGCGCTGAGCGGGCAGTCGGCGAGCTGGTTCATGGTGCCATTGGCCGTTGGACTCGGCGGTGTGGCGCTGGTGTGGCGAGAGGCTGACGAGGCACAGCGACGGCGGTGGCGCGACGGGGCCCGCTCCGGGGTGACCGAAGTGGTCGGCGGCGGCCGGGGCGTAACCATGCGGCTGGTTGCCGGCCTGGTGCTGACCTGCGGCGGTGCGGCATTGCTGATCTACCAGAGCCCCACTCTCGACCACGTACCCACGGTGTTGATCGCGGTGCTCGCCACCCTGGTCGGCGTCGTGGTCCTGACCGTGCCGTGGTGGCTGCGTCTGGTCAGGGAACTGGACGAACAGCGCAGGGCCACCGTTCGGACGAGGGAGCGCGAGGAGATCGCCGCACACCTGCACGACTCGGTGCTGCAGACGCTCGCGCTGATCCAGAAGCACGCCGAGGACGGACGTGAGGTCGTCCGGCTGGCCCGCGGGCAGGAGCGGCAGCTGCGAACCTGGCTGTACGGGCCCACCGGCTACCGCAGAGGCGGACGGCCCACCGGCCACGCGGCGAACACCATGCTGTCGGAGGCGATCGCGGTGGCCTGCGGCGACGTCGAGGACGCCTTCGCCGTGGCGGTTCAGCACGTCGTCGTCGGCGACTGTGCGACGGATGAGCGGCTGACCGCGCTGGTGCAGGCCGCGCGGGAGGCGATCGTCAACTCCGCGAAACACTCCGGGGTCGAGCAGGTCAGCGTCTACGCCGAGGTCGAGGAGACCGCCGTCACGGTGTTCGTCCGGGACCGGGGCAGCGGCTTCGACGCGGACGCCGTCCCGGAGGACCGGCACGGACTCGCCGACTCGATCAACGGCAGAATGCGACGCAACGGGGGACGGGTCCGGCTGCGCACGGCGCCTGGCGAGGGCACCGAGGTACAACTGGAGATGCCGCGAGTCGCACATCGTCCCCAGCAGGATGCCGATGCCCCCGCGCAGCGAGGAGAGACGTCGTGACCAGTGCCGACAACGACGACACCGGCGGTACCCCGCGCCGGCCCGTCCGGGTGTTCCTCGTCGACGACCACGCACTGTTCCGCACCGGTGTCCGGGCCGAGCTGGACTCGACCACCGCCGGCTCGACCGCGCAGATCGTGGTGGTCGGCGAGGCCGGCTCGATCGGCGAGGCGGTGGCCGGCATCGCCCGGCACCAGCCCGACGTCGTGCTGCTCGACGTGCACATGCCCGACGGGGGCGGCGCGGAGCTGCTGCGCAGAGTCCGCCGGGCCCATCCCGAAGTCGTGTTCCTCGCGCTGTCGGTCTCCGACGCCGCCGAGGACGTGATCGCCGTCATCAGGGCGGGTGCGCGCGGTTACGTGACCAAGACGATCTCCGGTCAGGAGCTGGCCGGTGCCGTGCTGCGGGTCGCGGACGGCGATCCGGTGTTCTCGCCGAGACTGGCCGGGTTCGTGCTGGACGCCTTCTCCGACAGGAAGGGCGCCACCCCCGTCAGCGATCCCGAGCTCGATCTGCTCACTCCCCGTGAACGGGACGTCCTGCGGTTGCTCGCCAGGGGATACGCCTACAAGGAGATCGCCTCCGAGCTGTTCATCTCGGTGAAGACCGTCGAGACCCACGTGTCCAGCGTGCTGCGCAAGACCCAGCTGTCCAACAGGTACGAGCTGTCGCGCTGGGCCACCGACCGCCGTCTCGTCTGACCGTGTCCCCAGCCGGCAAGGATGGAACAGCTCGATGAGCGATGCGATCGACTTCGGTTCGGCCCGTGTCTTCGCCATCCCGATGACGACGAGATTCCGCGGGATCACCGTGCGGGAAGGAATGCTCATCGAGGGTCCCGCGGGGTGGGGCGAGTTCTGCCCCTTCATTGACTACAGCGACCGGGAGTCCGCCGCATGGCTGGCGACCGCGGTCGAGCAGTGCACGGTGGGATGGCCGGTGCCGGTGCGGGACCGCGTTCCGGTCAACTGCATCGTGGCCGCGGTCGGGCCCGAACGGGCACATGAGGTCGCCGCACGCTCGGGCTGTCGTACCGCCAAGGTCAAGGTGGCCGACCACCCCGAGTCGCTCGCTGAGGACATGGCCAGAGTCGAGGCAGTGCGGGACGCACTCGGCCCCGGCGGGTCGATTCGAATCGACGCCAACGGCGGATGGGACGTGGAGACCGCCGTGCGTAACATCCGCCGGCTCGACAGGGCCGCGGCCGGCCTGGAGTACGTCGAGCAGCCGTGCGGCGACATTGAGGAGCTAGCGGCCGTCCGCCGCCAGGTGGACGTTCGGATCGCGGCCGACGAGTCGATCCGGCGTGCGGAGGACCCGCTGCGGGTCGCGGTCGCCGGGGCTGCGGACATCGCGGTGATCAAGTGCACTCCGCTCGGGGGGGTGCGCCGAGCGTTGCTTGTCGCCGAGGCGGCCGGTCTGCCCTGTGTGGTGTCCTCCGCGGTCGAGACGAGCATCGGCCTGGCCGCCCAGCTCGCCCTCGCCGGTGCTCTTCCGGAGCTGGGCTTCGCCTGCGGGCTCGGCACGGTCGACCTGTTGACCGGCGACGTCGTCGCCGACGCCGACTCGCTGCGTCCCGTCGACGGCTACCTGCCCGTTCTCCGGTCACCGGCCGCACCCGATCCGGTCAAGGGCGGGTCATATGAGCAGACCGATCCGGAACGGGTGCGATGGTGGCGTGCTCGGCTCGCTCGGGTTCGGGCCGAACCGCCGCGGTGACAGCCTCGCGCCGCCACCGGGTCATCCCGACGCCGACCAGCACGACGGCCATTCCGATGATGACCCGGACGTTCAGTGTTTCCCCGAGGAAGACCGCGCCGAGCAGCACGGAGACCACAGGCAGTAGGTAGCCGACCATCGTCGCCGCCGTCGCCCCCTCACGGGCGATCTGCGCGTGCTGCAGGACGAACGCGATCCCGGTGCCGAACACACCGAGCACGGCCACCGCGAGCAGGCCGACCGGGACGAACCGGACCGGTTCCGTGCCGGCGAAGGGCAGCAGCAGCGCACTCACCGCGGTCGCGGTCACCATCTGCGCGGTCGCGAGCGACAACGGGGGCACGCCGCGATTGGACAGGAACCGACCCGCGTAGACGATGGCGACACCGTAACTGGCCGCGGCGACAAGGCAGGCCAGCGCACCGCCGAGGTCGATGTCCGTGATCCGCCACGGCGCGAAGATCACTAATACGCCGAGGAACCCGAGCGCGACCCCGCCGAAGTTGACCAGGCTGAGCCGTCGTTCCCTGCCGAAGAGCAGGGAGACCGGCACCGCCCACAGCGGTGTCGTCGAGTTGATCACTCCGCTGAGCCCGGAGTCCACGGTCTGCTCCCCGACCGCGAACAGGGTGAACGGCAGTACGTTGGCGATGAGCACGTAGAGCGCCAGGTGGGCCCATACCCGACGATCGCGGGGCAGTGGGCCGCGGCGGAGGAGGCTGAGGGTCAGCAGCACGACCGAGGCAAGGGCGAGCCTCGCGAACACCATCTGGGACGGCGCCATCGCGTCGAGACCGAGTTTGATCCACAGGAAGCTGGAACCCCAGATGAGGGCGAGGGCGACCAGCCGGAGCAAGGAAGCCATGGGCCCACGATGCGCCCCGTTATTCGTCAGCTCAAGTGAAAATTGCTTCAGGGCAATTTAGAAATTCTATAAGATGGTGCCATGCTCGACGTGCGGAGGATGCAGGTGCTGCGGGCAGTGGTGACCGGCGGGTCCATCACCGCGGCGGCGACCAATCTCGGCTACACGCCCTCAGCGATCAGTCAGCAGATCTCCACGCTGGAACGGGAAGCCGGCCTTCGGCTGCTGGAGAAGGCCGGTAGGGGTGTGCGGCCCACGCTCGCCGGCAGGTTGCTCACCGAGTATGCCGGTGCGATCGCGGAAAAACTCGGCGAGGCCGAGGCGGCACTGACCGACCTGAGGACCGGTCGTACCGGTCGGCTGCGGGTGCGCTACTTCGCCACGGCTGGGGCCTCACTCGTGCCGCCGGCCGTCGCCCGGTTCAGCCGGGAGCACCCCACGGTCAAACTCGACCTGGCCATGGTCGAACCGAACCCCTCGGTCGCCGACGTGCGAGAGGGCAGGGTGGACGTCGCCATCGTGGTCGTCGTCGGCGAGAAGCCGGCGAGCCTGCCCGGCGTCCAACTCGTGCACCTGCTCGAGGACCCGTATCTCGCGGTGTTGCCACAGGGCCACCGGCTGACCGACAAATCAGTACTGGACCTCGCCGACCTCGCCGGGGAGCCCTGGATCGACAACGAGATGGTGCCAGGCGGGGCCTGCCGCCAGGTGCTTCTCGACGCCTGCGCGGCCGCCGGATTCTGCCCGAACGCGGCGGTGGAGTGTGACGATTACCAGACCGCCCAGGGTTTCGTCGTCGCTGGCCTGGGGATCAGCATCATTCCCCGGCTCGGGCTCGGCACCATCGCGCCGGGCGCCGAGGTGCGGCCGGTTCGCCGCCCACGACCCGTGCGGCAGATCTATGCCGCCGTTCCGGACTGCGGCACCGACCAGCCGACCATCGCCAGTCTGCTGCGCGCCCTTCGGTTGGCGGCCGCGGACCGGGATTCCGAGTGGGCCGGCTAGGCCTACTCCTGTCCCTGCCCACCGAGCTGTTGCTGCTGCCAGGAATCGATCAACAGCAGGTTTCCGGACTGCACCAGGGTGAAGGTGTCGGACTCCCGTGCGGTCGTCCCATCCTTGCGCACGTAGCTGACGACGGCGGTCACCTGGTTCCTGCCGGTCGCACGCACCTGGCTGGTCGAGACCTGGGCGATGCCCGCCCAGAACTGCCGGTAGGTGGCCGCTCCTCCAGCCCTCGTCTGCCCGGCGGGCGACAGCCGCTGAAACGCCTCGTCGGTGTTGTCGGGCAGCAGCCCGTAGTAGCCCGTTATCGCGTTCACCAGGTCGGCCTGGGACGCCGTTGTGCTCGTGGTGCTCGCGCTGGTGGACGTCGTCGTGCTGCTCGTTGTGCTGCTGGCCGTCCTGGTCGCGGTCGTCGTGGACGGCGCCGAGGAGGCCACCGGAGGGTTGGCCGGCTGGGTTGGCCCGGTCGTCTGCGCCCCGTTCTGCGCATTGGGCGGTGAGGTCAGCGCGTTGGCCAGCAGGATGCCCACCGCCGCGGCGGCCACGATCGCGAGCCCGGCGACCACCATGGACTTCTTGCTCGACTTCTGCGGCCTTGCCGACTCCGCGGGCGAGAGTCCCGACAGGCGTGCCACCGACGGCCGCATCGCCACATCGGACCGCAGCCGCGTGTCGCCCTCATGGTCGAACGGCCTCACATCCAACCTGGTCTGCGGCGAGGCGGCCGGTGTCGCCGCAGACGGCGAGACCGCACGGCCGACCGGGGCCGGCGGCCCAACGCGCCTGGTCGGCGGCACAGGTGTCGGTGCGGCGCCGAGTAGTGCCGGCGGGATTGGCTGACCGCTGGCGATCGCGGCGAGCGCCTGGCGGCACTGGCTCATCGTCGGACGTCCGCTCGGTTCGGGCGCGAGCATCCTCATCAGCAGCGGCTGTAGCGGCCCCGCGTGCCGCGCGGGATTCACCTGGCCGGCGGCCACCGCGTGCAGCAGCGCCAACGTGTTCTCGTTCAGCCCGAACGGCGGTTCGCCCTCGACACTGGCGTAAATCGTCGAACCGAGGGAGAACACGTCCGACGGCGGTCCGGGGTCGTGCCCTTTGGCAACCTCGGGGGCGAGGTAGGCCGGGGTGCCGGCGAGCATGCCCGTCGCGGTCACCGTGACGTCTCCGGTCGCCCGCGAGATGCCGAAGTCTGTGATCTTCACCACGCCATCGTCGCCGAGCAGGATGTTTCCCGGCTTGATGTCTCGGTGCACGATGCCGGCAGCATGGGCGGCGTCAAGCGCCGACGCGGCCTGGGAGGCGATCCTGGCCACCTCACGAGGCGGCAGCGTGCCCCGCTCGCCGAGTACGGCCGAGAGGCTTCTCGACGGCAGGTACTCCATGATCAGCCAGGGGTTGCCGTCCTCTTCGGCTACGTCGTACACGGCGATCGCGTGCGGATGCTGCAGCCGCGCCGCGATCCGTCCCTCCCGCATCGCGCGCTGCTTGGCTTCGTGCGACTCCGCCGCGCTCACCGTGTTGGACAGCAACAGCTGCTTCACAGCGACCGTGCGGTGCAGACGCTCGTCCCGCGCGGTCCACACCACGCCCATGGCGCCGCTGCCGATGCGTGTGAGCAACCGATAGCGACCGGCAATGAGGCGACCGTCATCAGCCACAGGTGCACCCTCTCCTCGCCGCACTGGTCGACGGTGTGGCACGTCCGAACCGTCTTGCTGGCGGGAGTGCCCAGCCGAGGCGGCGACCTGTCCATCCGAGGTCACACATGACCAACACCTGGACGCGTTGGTCATGCCGAGACGGCCATACTTGGCGCCAGTATTCCACGCCTTGTCGAGTGTCACCCCAAAGGGGATCGGTTAACGCGCGCCGGGCGTCGTGTTGGTGTCGGCTCAGCCGAGCAGACCGCCGAGCAGGCCACCGAGAATTCCGCCGCCCGAGGTCGGCGGGCGCGGATCGCTCGACGGCGGGGTCGGTGCCGGTGTGCTGGTTGTCGGGGGCTTGGAGGTGGTGGTCGTCGTGCTACCGGACGAGGTGGTGGGACCGGCGGTGGACCGCTGGGTTCCGGTCGTCGCGATCGGCGGCACGTACGGCGCGACCCTTGGACCGCTTGTCACGATCTCGTCGGGCTCGTCCGCCTGGTTCGAGGAGCCGGCGTCGGAGGGCGAAAGCAGCATGGCGCCGCCCTGGCTCGTCGGCACCGGTGCGTCGAGCGCACGGCCGTTGGGGCCACCGTCGTCGATCACGGTGAGCGGCACGCCCGCACCGTCCGCGTCAAGATGTGTGCCGTTCTCGGCGGACTGCACATGCAGCACGGTCGCCGTGACAGCGCCACACAGCGCGGCGACACCGGCGGCAGCGGCAGCGATCTTCGGGACCTGACCGCGTCGCTCGCCCTTCGGGAGTTTCCCCTCCCTGACAAGCAGCTCGCGGATGTAGATCTCGTCACTGGACTGTCCGTCATCACTGGCCCGGTGGGTGCTTTCCCCGTCGGACACGAGAGCCGTGTACTGGTCGGTGTGCGCCCCGTCCGTGGCGAGAAGGTCGCCGTGGCAGCTCCGGTAACCCTCATGAGCGGTGACGTGGCCCGCGCCCGTGATCGTCGGGAGCTCGTCGGTGGCCCCGGCAACGCGGGAACCGGCCAGGCAGGTGTCGCCCTCGAGCGTCGAGGTGGCTGGTGACGTTCGCCGCGGCATGCGTGCGGTGTTGCCGCCACCATGCCTTGCGAGCAGTTCGGACACGGGGATCTTTCGTGTCGCCAAGAGTTGGCTCCCCGGCGTCGGGTCTGCGCGCACCGTCTTTCACTCCTCATGTCCGACTGTTGGCCGTGTCATGGGTACCGGATTGAGGAGAAGCCGTCATCAAATTGAGCTAAGAATGTGCAACTTTTACTCCTTTCGGAGTATAAAGCTGCGACATTTGCCACGTCCGATGGGCGGTGGTTGCCTTATCGATATTGACTCGTGACGCTGTCGCGCCGAGAGGTCCGCCTGATGCGCATGGCGAAGACCGGACGGGGAATTACTGTCACTGCTTGTAATCGTCAGTGATCAGCGGCACGTCATCGACGGAGAACTTCAGCGCGTGCTGTTCGGTGACCGTGCTGCCATCCTTCCTGGTGACGAGCACGGTGCTGATGGTCACCGCCCTGCTTGGATCCACCACGATGCCCTGCACCTGCACGCTCGCCAGATCCGCGTAGCGCTGCTGCAACGCGGCCTCTCCGCTCGCTCTGAGCGCACCTGACGTCAGGTCGTATGCCTCGCTGACGTTGGTGTTGAGTGCGGTGAAGAAGTGCTGTGTCTGCTTGGCGATCTTGGTCGGATCCACTATCGGCAGGGCAGGGCCGGGTGCCGTCGTGATGGGCGGCAGTGGTGTCGCGCCGGGAGGTGATGACCGTGCGGTCGTACTCGGCACCGGACGGTGCTGATCATTGACCGCGAGGGCGTCATCGTCCATCGCCTGGGTCCGTGCGGCGACGGCGGTCGGATAGCCGACAGTGCCCGGCTGGGGTGCGCTCGTGGTGACGGAGGGCAGCGGTACCTCGAAAGGGTGGCCCGGCAGGGACTCGAACTGGGCACGCAGCCGAGAGGGATCGACCAGTGCGGTGGCAACCGCGAGCAGACCGATCAGCGCGGCCGCCGACGAGCCGATGGAAAACCAGGCGGCTCGCTTCCACGTGCCAGGCGGGGTCACCGAGGCCGGCACCGTGCCGATGTCGAACGTGCACAGACCAACCGGGTCGGCCTCGGCGACCGTCTCAGGGACGGGTGTGTGGTCGACCGGCCCACGATGCGGTGCCGGCGTGTCGCGGACCACCGTCATCGGGCGGTCAGGCCTTGTCTGGCCGGGAATCACCGGCCTCGCGTGGGCAGGACGCCTGGTAGCCGACCGCAGGGGATCCGGTATGGCGACGGCACTGCCCGAGACTTTTCGATGCCGACCGTGCTCGGCCGCCCGAGCCTGGAATCCCGCCCCGTTGTCCATGCCGTTAAGACCCCTCCCGGCTCCCTTTCTGACGCGACTTCGCGAATGTCTTCGGGGATTCTCTGGCTGTACCGCTCGCATGGACCGGAACTGGCCGCCGTCAACGGCTCTCAGACTAGGGCGTGATCCATGTGACAGCACCCCAGGTCACCCTCGCGCACGTGAGTGACACTCGGAAGAGTGATGTGGTTGTCGCTGGCCGTGCTTACTTCTGGCTGCCACCGCGTAGCTCCCGCTGGGCGGCCCGCAGCCCCCGGACGGCCGCCGCGCCGGAGCCGACGGCGATCAGGATCGCCAGTACCGAGAGGAGATCGTCGGAGGACGCCATCACGAGGGACAGCAGTGCCGCGACGGTGGTACCGCCGGCCATTGGCCAGCGAGACCGGACGTAGCTGGCGACGGGTTCGCCGCCGGCGCGTCGGGAGGCCGCCGAGCCGAGCAGGTACAGGTATCCGTCGTAACCGATGGCGGCGACGAGGCTCGCCAGTGCGAGAACGACCGCGATGAACTCCAGCATGCCTCCAGTGTGCGCGCCGCGCGCCTGTCCTGGGCACACCGATACCGCCGAGCGTTCCTTCCGGTGACGCCCCGGCTCACCGAATGTTGTCGGCGGGCCCGAGTAGCGTGGTGCCCGATGAGCGCGCTGCCCGATTTTCCCGCTGGCGATGTCACCAATGCCGATTCCCCCGATGGTCGAAGCCAGGCCGGTGTCACGCCGACGGCCGACGAGGTCGGTGGCCTGTTGTCGGGCCTGAATCCCCGACAGCGGGAGGCTGTGACGCACGTGGGTGCGCCACTGCTGGTGGTCGCCGGTGCCGGCTCGGGCAAGACCAAGGTGCTGACCAGCCGGATCGCCTACCTGCTCGCCGAACGTGGTGTGCATCCCGGCGAGATCATGGCGATCACCTTCACCAACAAGGCCGCCGCGGAGATGAAGGACCGGGTCGCCGCGCTCGTCGGCCGACGGGCCAACGCGATGTGGGTGTCGACCTTCCACTCCATGTGCGTTCGGCTTCTCCGTCGCGAGGCCAAGGCACTTGGCATGTCCTCCGCCTTCTCCATCTACGACAGTGACGACTCGCGTCGGCTGATCACTCTGGTGGCGCGGGATCTCGACCTCGACCCGAAGCGTTACCCGGCACGCTCCCTCGCGGTGCACATCTCCAACCTGAAGAACGAGTTGATCGACGCCGACACCTCGAGGGAACGTGCCACCACGGACCTTGAACGCAGGGTCGCCGAGGTCTACCAGGCCTACCAACAGCGGCTCGGTCTCGCCAACGCGATGGACTTCGACGATCTGATCATGCGGTCGGTCGAACTGCTCCAGGTCTTCCCCGATGTCGCCGAGCACTACCGGCGGCGGTTCCGGCATGTGCTCGTCGATGAGTACCAGGACACCAACCATGCCCAGTACGTGTTGGTGCGTGAGCTGGTCGGCACCGGGCAGGGGGAGGTCGCGCCAGCGGAACTGTGCGTGGTCGGCGACGCCGATCAGTCGATCTATGCCTTCCGCGGCGCCACGATTCGCAACATCGTCGAGTTCGAACGGGACTATCCGCGGGCCGACACCATTCTGCTTGAACAGAATTACCGGTCGACGCAGAACATCCTGACCGCGGCGAACGCGGTGATCGCGCGCAATCCCGACCGCAGGGACAAGCGGCTGTGGACCGACGCCGGCGCCGGCGAGATGATCGTTGGTTACGTTGCCGACAACGAGCACGACGAGGCCGCATTCGTCGCCGGCGAGATCGACCGGTTGCTCGACGATGCCGGCGGCCGGCTCGGGTACGGCGACATAGCGGTGTTCTACCGGACGAACAACCAGTCCCGCGTATTCGAGGAGATCTTCATCCGGCTCGGGTTGCCCTACCGGGTCGTCGGCGGAGTGCGGTTCTACGAGCGGCGTGAAGTCCGCGACGCGCTCGCCTACCTCAGAGTGCTCGCCAATCCCGACGACACCGTGAGCCTGCGACGGATTTTGAACGTGCCGAAACGGGGCATCGGGGAACGGGCCGAAGCCTGTATCGCGGCCCATGCGGAGCGGCAGCGCATCGGGTTCGCGACCGCACTGCGGGAGGCGGCCGCCGACAAGGTCGCGCTGCTGAACCCGCGTTCCCGCAAGGCGATCGCCGGATTCGTCGAACTGCTCGACGAACTGCGCCAGCCCGTGCAGCGGGGGGAGAGCGTGGCCGACATCCTGGAGAACGTGCTCGACAGCACTGGATACCGCGCCGAACTCGAGGCGAGCGACGACCCCCAGGACGCCTCGCGACTGGAGAACCTGACCGAACTGGTCACGGTGGCGCGGGAGTTCGTCCAGTTCATCCCTGGAGAACCCGAAGAACCCGCAAAACCCGGGGAAGCGGCAGCGGATGGAGTAGACGAGGGGGACCCGGCCGCCCCGGGCACCTTGGACGCGTTCCTCGAGCGGGTCTCGCTGGTGGCTGACTCGGATTCGGTTCCCGAGTCCGACGAGGGGATGGTCACCCTGATGACCCTGCACACCGCCAAGGGCCTCGAGTTCCCGGTGGTGTTCTCCACCGGTTGGGAGGACGGTGTCTTTCCACACTCCCGGGCACTCGCCGATCCGGCCGAGCTCGCCGAGGAGCGCAGGCTCGCCTATGTCGGCATCACCAGGGCGAGGCAGCGGCTGTACCTGTCTCGAGCGCTCATCCGCTCGGCGTGGGGCCAGCCGATGGCCAATCCCGAATCCCGTTTCCTCGGTGACATCCCCGCGGACCTGCTCGACTGGCGTCGGACCGAGCCGGAGCGCTCCGCGCCAGCGGTCACAACGACGTGGGGGGCGCCGAGGCAGGGACGCGGCACCCAGGAGCGCGGCGCCGGACCGTCCGCCCGCTGGAGGCAGACACCGGCCGTGGAGCTGGCGGTCGGTGACCGGGTCAACCACGACAAGTACGGGCTTGGCACTGTGGTCGCCACCGACGGTGTCGGCCCGCGGGCCACGGCGACAATCGATTTCGGGTCGGCGGGCACCATCCGACTCATGCTCATCGGCGGTGTTCCTCTGGTGAAGCTGTGAGTTGCACCACCGATGGCGCCTCGCGTGGCTCTCGAGGACGATTCTGAGAACCCGACAGGACGGGACGGACCGGAAGTAAGCCGCCGGGAAGCTGTCCAACAGGGTGCCAGATTCGCTTGGATGAGGCACTGTGCACGGTGTAATGAGCAATCAGGGCCCCGCTGGGGGAGACGAGGTCATCGAGTTCGACTGTCGCCAGATCGGCTCGGCGCTCGTGGTGTGCGCTCCGACGGGCGTGAGCAAGGCCGCCACCGCGCTGGCGACCGCGTTGCCCGCGGATCCGGCGCGGACCGTTGTCGTGGCCGACTTCCCGCCCGAAACCGGCCCCCAGGTGTGGACGGCTCTGGTTGCCGCCCTGCACAAGCGCGGGCCGCTGCGGCTCGCGGTGTCACGAGCGGGCAGCGGCAACCTGTCGTCGCCGGCGCAGTGGCTCGCCGACCAGCTGCAAGCCGAAGTCGTTGCCCCGGACGGCACCCTGCTTCCGGTGCCTGGCGGTTCGACATTCGTGACCAACTCGCACGGGGCCGGGTGCTGGTTCCGGTTCCGGCCGTCTCATCCGCCCGAGCCCCTCGGCAGCCGGTTCCCAGCTCCTGAGTGGGAGCCGATGATCCCGGGCAGACCGTGGCCGTCGGGCAAGGTCGGTATCGCCGAACCAATTCCCGCCGGGCTGTGGCTGCACGCCACGCCGTCGGCGGACGGATCCGGTCGTGAGCATGCTAGTGCGGTGTTCGCCCTGCCGTGCCGTCCCGATGTGTTGACCGTCGTCCTCGGAGGCCCCGAAGAGCCGCCGCTGCCGCCCGCGGAGGTTCGTGCCCTGCTCTCGCTGCTTCCCGCACCCGCGCGGATCCGGGTTCGGATCGCGCCCTACGGTGTCGCGCCGCTTGGCGAGGACTACGCGAACCAGCCGCTCGGCCAGGTCCTCGCCGATGTGTCCGGCGGCCATGTCGCGGCGTACTCGGGGCTGCCGACGGCCGGTCCTCGCGGTATCGACGTCGTCGCCTACGACGCCGAGGGGCACCCCTCCTGGCGGCCGTTCACCACCGAACTGGGGTACTGGCCACGGACCCAGTCTCCCGCCGGGGCGCCGCGAGTCATGGGCTTCCGACCGCCGGCCACGGGCCTGCCGATGATCGGGCCAGGTGTGTATCGGCTCACCGACAAGGCAGTGATTGAGCTGGTCGACAGCGGGCTATGGATCCGCGAGCCCGCCGAACCGGCCGCGGCTGCCGTGGTGCGGGCGCTGCCGATGGATCCTATGTGGGCACGGATCACCGTCGGTGTCCCCGGCAGCCCCGTTTCGCCGGAGCTGTTCACCCTCGCGACCGACCTGTGCGCCCAGCTCGATCTGGATACTCGTCGCGCCGTGCGGCTCGTCCTCGGTGACACGGAGCCGTCGACGCCGAAGCGGCCGCCAGAGGCGCCCGTTGAACCCGCGGTGACGGTCGAACCAGTGGTGGTGGCCGAACCGATCGCGCCCGCTGTGTCCACGGCAGCCACCGAACCGGAACCGGATGCCGCGCTGCCGGCCGCCACTGAGCAGGCTGCCGGTGACACCGCTGCCCCTGTCGACGTGCCGGCTGGCGCCGCGGCCGACTCCGTTGAAACGGTCGCCGGGGACCACAGCAGCACGCAGGCCGAGCGGGACTGGATGCGCCGCACTCTTGGCGCTGACTACGACAGTCACGCCGGCGCCGTGCTGAAGATGATCGCGCGGCATCCCGAGCTGCGAGCCCCGGAGTCGGAATCGCTCGAAGCTGCTGTCACCGACCTTGTCGCGGCCCAGGTGTATCTGATGGGAAGCGAGCAGCGGATGGACGCGCAACTGCGCACGGGAGACCTCGACCGGCTGGTGGCATTCGTGGGCTGCGCCGTCTCCGGCGTTCGCCGGCTGCCGTGCTACGAGGGAGCCGTGCTGTGCTGGGCTGACGTCCCAGCCACCGCGGGAGCCGTCATCAGGAAGACATCGTTCCTCAACGCCATCTCCGCGCTCGACGTTGATCTGTCCGGCGGATTCGAATACCTGGTCTGGTCTGTCAGCGGCCGGCGCGTTGACGAACTGGGGCAGACCAATGACCGGGTGGTCTTTCTGCCGGACACGGCATTCCACGTGGTGGCGGTCGGCGAGACGAGGGTGCTGCTTGCCGAGGACGGCGCGGGCGACGAGGCGCTCGCCAAACTGGAGCGAGCCGCGGCTGACCGGGACATGGTGCCGGTCAGGTATCGGCGGCACGTCTCATTGGCCGGCCTCGCGGAGTGGCCCCCAGCAACTCTCTGAGAGCCCAGCAGCGCTCTGAGCTGCGTCCCTGCTTTGGGGTCGGAGCGCTCAGAAGGTGATACCGCGAGCGTTCAGCCAGGGCAGCGGATTGATCTTCTTGCCGCTGGGATCCCACACCTCGAAGTGCAGGTGCACCCCGGTCGACTCGCCTCGATTGCCCATCCGGGCTATCTGGTCGCCGGCGCGCACGTGTTGGCCGACGTGCACCGAGAAGGTGTCCATATGACCGTAGACGTTGATCGTCCCGTCGGACAGCCGGATGCGGACCCAGAGCCCGAAACCGCTTGCCGGGCCGGCGTCGATGACCACTCCGTCCGCGGCGGCCACGATCGGGGTGTCCATGACGTTGGCGATGTCGATGCCGTAGTGGAACTGGCCCCAGCGGCCGCCGAAGCCGGAGGTGAAAGTGCCCTCCGCCGGCTTGACGAACATCGGCCGGTGCGCCTCCGCATCCTTGGCGGCGCGTTCGGCCACCTGGGCAGCGGTGATCTTCTCGCTGTCCGCCAGCCGCTTGGCTTCCGCGGCGGCATCCGAGGAGCGGACGATCGGCAGCACCTCGGGACTGCCGTCCCCGCCGCCGACTCCGAACGCGGCATTGGCGTCCCTTGTGTCGGCAAGCGGAGTGATTCCACCCGTCGAGCGTTCGGACTGAAGTGTGTTGCCGGCGGCGGCCGCGGTGAGTGCGCCGAACGCGACCGCGGCGACGGCCACCCGGCCGCGCAGAGCCGCGGGTGGGGCCGGAAGCCGGTGGGTGCCACCACGCGCACGTCGGTCGGCGTCGGGGCGCGCCTCGCGGTAACGCGTCGTCGGTCGATTCTGGCCGCCGGGGGAGCGGTGCTGAACCAAAGCTTGACCTTCCGCTTCGGGGAGTCCGATCACCGGCACCGGGCGGGGGTCCCGGCTGAGGCCGGCTCGGGGGCGCCGGCTTCCTGCCGCGGCTGTGATCAGACCGTGACAACGGACGGGCGAACGGTAACGAAACACGCGCCTCAGAGGCAACCCCCGGGCACGGTGGTCCCCCGAATGGAGGTTAGAGGGAAAGTTCCGACGTGGTGTTATAACGCCAAGTGACCGTGTGGTCACACAACTCGTCAACCGCGTGCTCCGCTGTCTGCGTGGGCTGCCTCGGGCAGTCAAGGCGGATGAACGCGTCCAACACCAACCGGGACACCGTTGGGTTCACCGGAAGTGCGAGGTGACCGACATCGCGAAGGCGGTATTCCTCGATGGTCAGATCAGGATGGTCCAGACGAGCGTTGCTCTGTGGGATGACGATCTGGTCCATCTCACTCCACACCGACACGAACCGGGTCCGGCACCCGGTGGCCGGCTGGTCCAGCTCCGCCAGCAGCGCCGACCCCGGGCGCAGCTGACCAGCCAGTCTTGTCGGCAACAGATACGCGGCCACGGTGCCGCGGTGCGGGGTGCCCAGTGTCACCAGGGTGTCCACCCGACCATCACCGCCGCAACACTGCACGTAGTAGCGCGCGATCAGGCCCCCAAGCGAATGGCCGACCACGTGCACCCGTTCCGCGCCGGTCTGCTCACAGACGTGTTCGACCTGGCGGCCGAACGACAGCGCAGCCTGACCGATGTCCCCACGCACCGCCGTCAGCACGCTGTAGTTCACCGCGTGCACCACCCCGAATCCCCGTCGGCGCAACGCGGCGGACAACACCGTGAACACGGATCTGTTGTCGCCGATCCCGTGTATCAGCAGGATCGGTGTATCCAGTTGACTACCCGACAACTGCGTCGCCGAAACCATCAGACCGCGCTGCGTCGGTGCGAGCGAGTCGGTGCGGTAGTGGATGTAGGGGCCTTCTGGGCGGAGTCGTTGCGCCACCACGCCCCAGGGGTACAGTGCGGTGTGCGCGGCAAGCCAGGCCGACTCGATCGCTACCCCCCGCAGACCGCCTGGGCTGATCGCGGCAGACAACGCCCTGATCGTCTCGCTGCCGAGGCGCGCCTTACCGTTCCCCATATGGGTGACGGTAAGTGAGGCGTACAACTTTTACGACACATCTCCGACATCAGTTAGTCATTTTCCGATGATCTCGAACCGGGCTTTCGCCTCGGTGAGCTGTTGTCCCGCCAGAGCCGCAAGTTGTTGCTAGCGTCAGCCCGGTGAGTCGGCAACGCATGTGGCTTGCGGTCGGTTCGGCGGCCGTCGGAGGACTCCTGCTCGTGGGCGGCCCGATGGTCGGCGTGGCCACCGGAGCGCCGCCGGGGTTCCTGTCGTGGCCGCTGCTCGCCGTGCTCGCACTTGGGCCGGTCGCCGTCGCCGCCGGGTACGCGGCACGGGACAGGCCTGCCGTGGTCTCGGCGTTGCTCGCCATGCTTGCCGTGATCGCGCTCGGCCGAGTCATCGGAGACCTGGAACTGGTGTTCAACGCCGGCCTTCTCAGCCGTCCGGAACTGCTGCTGGCCACGACGGCGCTGCGGCCGACGGCGGCGACGGGAACCTGGCTGCTGCTCGCCGGGCACCTGTGCATGGTGCTCGCCGGCGTGCTCGGGACCGGCCTTTCGGTGCAACGGGAGGATAGCGAGGACGTCAGTCGCGGACTGTTGGCATGGTCGGTGTTGATCGCGCTTGTCGCCGCGGTCGGGCTGAGCGGGGTGCCGTTCCTGTCCGACGACGTGTTCCTGCCGGCCACCGGCGTTCTCGATGGTCCGATGCTGGTGCTCGTGGGTGGGCTCGTCGTCGTGCTCGCTGTGCCCTTGGGCGTCGCGGTCGCCGTGAGCTCCGGCAGTTCCGAGCTTGTCAGGGGAGGCCTGCTCGGCAGCGGGCTCGCCGTGCTTGCCATGGCCGTCCCGCCGGCGGTGGCCAGCCTCGCCATCGCCGGCCTGCATCCGGCCCCAGGTCCGTTCTGCGCGGTCGCCGCCGCGTGCGTGCTGATCGTGCTCGCTCACGTCACCGTGCCCGTTCGGTCGGGCCTTCCCGAGACGGCCACTCCGCGCACGGTGGTCAAGGCGGCCAGGGAGCGGAAGATGGTCGGCTGGCACGGGTTGGCCGGCGTGCTCGGGATTGTCGCCGGTGGGACCGCGGTTCTCGGTGCGCAGCTGCCGAGCCTGTCCGTTCCAGGCGGGGTGGCGCCGGTGGACTATGCCAGCAGGCTGCTCGGGCCCAGCGGTGTGCTCGTCGGTCTGCTCGGGTTCGCCCTGCTCTTCCGGCGGCTCGCCACGGCGATTCGCCCGGCGTTCACGGTGCTGTGTGTGTCCATTCCGTTCGTCGCCATGGGCTTGTTCGACGCCGGGCTGTCGGCCACCTCGATCGGTTCTGTCGAGTCCGGTGTCGGCACCCGGTTCGTGTGGCTGTCGGTCATCGTTGTCGTCGCCGCGGCCGTCGCCGCCGCGGTCGCCGGGGTCTTCGAACGGGAGGACGTCGATGTCAGCCAGTTTCGGCCCAGGACCGTGTTGGTTGCACCTGTGACGCTGGCAACGGTGCTCGCGGTCGGAGCGTTCGGCCTGCCCACGGTGACCGCCGCCGACTATCAGGCACCCGGGTTGTGGTCCAACGTCCGTGAAGTCGCGTCGACCGGACTGTTGGTGGCGCTCGTCGTCGTGGCCCTTGCCGGCATGCTGGCGTTGCGGTCCCGGCCGGCGAGGGGAGCCTCACTGCTGTTCGGTGCCGCCGGGGTTGTCGCCGTCCGCACGCTGGAGTTTCCGTTGACGGGTGGGCGGGTCAGCGGGGCATCCGTCGGCGTTGGGACGTGGTTGGCGGTAGCCTGCCTCGCCTCGCTGCTGGTCGGCGCCGTCATGGCGCTCGCCGCCGAAGCGCGCTTTCCTGCTGAGACGGCAGACAATGTGCGTGTCTCAGCCGAGCGGCGATCGTGACCGAGTTCACGTACGCGGTGACCGACCTCACCGCTCCCCGGTACGGCCGGCGAGCCGACTGCCGCTAGGGTCTGATGCGGCCGTTTTCCGTGGCTTTCCGGCCGGAGCCAGCACGGCGCGCGGATGCCCCGACACAGTGTGGCCAGCGCCCGACACCGACGTCGCAGGAGACCCCAGTGGACCTGTACGAGTACCAGGCGAAGGACCTCTTCGCCGCCCACGGAGTGCCGGTACTGCCCGGCTCCGTGGCCCACACCCCAGGCGAGGCACGTGCCATCGCGGCACGGCTGGACCAGACAGTCGTCGTCAAGGCGCAGGTCAAGACGGGTGGCCGAGGCAAGGCCGGCGGCGTGAAGCTCGCCAAGACCGCCGAGGACGCCGAAGCCAAGGCCGGCGCCATCCTCGGGTTGGACATCAAGGGACACGTCACGCGCAAGGTGCTGGTGACCCCGGCGTCCGACATCGACGAGGAGTACTACGTCTCCTTCCTGCTCGACCGCGCGAACCGCACGTTCCTGGCCATGGCGTCGGCCGAGGGCGGCATGGAGATCGAGCAGCTGGCCGTCGAGCGTCCCGAGGCCCTCGCCAAGATCCCGGTGGACGCCATCGCGGGTGTCGACGCCGCCAAGGCGCGCGAGATCGTGGCCGCCGGCACGTTTCCCGCGCAGGTTGCCGACCAGGTCGTCGACGTCCTTGTCAAGCTGTGGCGGACCTTCGTGGAGGAGGCCGCGACGCTGGTTGAGGTCAACCCGCTGGTGCGTGATCCGCAGGGCAGGGTCATCGCCCTGGACGGGAAGGTGACCCTCGACGACAACGCCTCGTTCCGCCACCCCGGGCACGCCGAGCTCGTGGACTCGGAGGCCGAGGACCCGTTGGAAGCCAAGGCCAAGGCCAAGGACCTCAACTACGTGAAGTTGGACGGCCAAGTCGGCATCATCGGCAACGGCGCTGGTCTGGTCATGTCGACCCTGGACGTTGTCGCCTATGCCGGTGAGCGGTGGGGTGGTGTCAAGCCGGCGAATTTCCTCGACATCGGTGGCGGAGCCTCGGCGGAGGTGATGGCGAACGGTCTGGAGATCATCCTCAGCGATCCCGACGTGCGCAGCGTGTTCGTCAACGTGTTCGGCGGGATCACCGCGTGCGACGAGGTGGCCAAGGGAATCGTGCGGGCGTTGGAGATTCTCGGCGACGAGGCGAGAAAGCCACTTGTCGTCCGGCTCGACGGCAACAACGTGGATGAGGGAAGGCGGATTCTCGCCGAGGCCAACCACCAACTGGTGAACGTCGTCGACACGATGGACAACGCGGCCGACAAGGCCGCCGAGCTGGCTACCACGGACTTGCTCGCGGGGTCGAGCAACAGCACGACGTCGGGGGCGTGAGACATGGCTATCTTCCTCACCGAACAGAGCAGGGTCATCGTCCAGGGCATGACCGGCTCGGAAGGCATGAAGCACACCAAGCGGATGCTCGCGTCGGGCACCGCCATCGTCGGCGGTGTCAACCCGCGCAAGGCCGGCGAGAAAGTCGAAATAGACGGAGTATCGGTGCCGGTGTTCGGGACCGTCGCCGAGGCGATGACGGCCACCGGCGCCGATGTGAGCGTGGTTTTCGTGCCGCCAGCGTTCGCCAAGGCCGCGGTCATCGAGGCGATCGACGCCGGCATCGGACTCCTCGTAGTGATCACCGAAGGCATTCCGGTGCACGACACCGCCGCCTTCTGGGCACACGCCGTCGCTACCGGTAACAAGACGAGGATCATCGGCCCGAACTGTCCCGGCGTGATCAGTCCGGGGAAGTCCAACGCGGGCATCATCCCGGCCGACATTTGCGGCCCTGGCAGGATCGGCCTTGTGTCCAAGTCGGGCACGCTGACCTACCAGATGATGTACGAACTGCGCGAGTTCGGCTTCTCCAGCGCGGTGGGCATCGGTGGTGACCCTGTCATCGGCACGACGCACATCGACGCGTTGCGGGCATTCCAGGATGATCCGGAAACCGCGGCCATCGTCATGATCGGCGAGATCGGCGGCGACGCCGAGGAACGGGCCGCCGCCTACATCCGTGACCATGTCACCAAGCCGGTTGTCGGCTACGTGGCCGGGTTCACGGCTCCGGAAGGCAAAACCATGGGGCATGCCGGTGCCATCGTGTCCGGCTCGGCGGGCACCGCCGCCGCCAAGCAGGAGGCGCTCGAGGCCGCCGGCGTGAAGGTTGGCAGAACGCCGAGTGAGGCGGCCGGCCTCATGCGGGAGATCATGGCTTCGGTCGGGTGAAGTCGTGATGCCGGGACGCCGTCGCGTCCCGGCACGGCCGATGTGTGCCGCACCAGGTGGATCAGCTAGCGTTTCCGTCCACACTGCGCTCGTCTAGCCAAGGAGAGCACGCGATGACCTTCCCAACCGGTGACCCTGCTCCGCCGAAGTCGGGGACGGACATGGGGCTGGACAAGATTCTCTACCTGGCCACGGCCGGTCTCGGGGTGCTGATCCTCCTGTTGGGGTTCACGCCGATGTCCGCCCAGTACAACACCGGCCTCTCCTTCTATCAGGGCGCCTTCGGTTGGATACCGGCGACATACCTGATCGCAGGCCTGATCGCCGCGCTGGTCTTGATGCCCGGCACGGCCAAGCCCGGCCCGCTGCCGGCCATCGTTTCGGTCGGTGCGACGCTGCCGTACCTGTTCATGATCTTCTCGGTTTCCGGTCTCGGGTTCGGCGGCATCATCGTGCTGATACTGGGCATCCTGCAGACTGGGGTCGCCGTGACCGCCTTCCTCCTCGACGCTGGCATCGTCACGCCGCCGGCGCCGAAGCCCTATCAGGCCCAGCACCAGCAGGGTGGCTGGAACCAGCAGCCGGTGACCGGCTTCCCGCAGGGCCAGTACAGCCAGCCGGTGCAGCCGCAGTCCACCCAGCAGCCCGGTCAGTTCAGGCAGCCGCAGCCCCAGCCGACCCAGTTCATGTCGCACCCCGGCCAGTTCGGGCAGTCCGGTGGCCAACACGCCCAGCCCTCTCAGGGGCAGCATCAGCAGGGGGAGGGAACTCCGCCGAGCGGTTTCCCGGCACCGCCCCAGGGCTGAAGGTCTCGCGGGCAGCGGTTCCACGGTGAGCGAAGGCGGCGTCGGACACGGTCCGGCGCCGCCAGTCGCATGTTCGGATGACTCCGGCGTGGCGTTCACTCGGACGGCACACCAGGGGTGCGAGAGTGAGGATCGTGCCGGTCGTCCACCACTCCCAGCCCAGGGCGGGTGTCCAACACCGGGTAGTTGGTCGGGACCGGCACGGAGCGCTCTCCCGCCCGGCGCGATTCAGGCTGCTCGCACTCGCTGCCGTCACTCCCGCGTTTGTCGGCTATCTCGCCGTCGCCGCGGTGCTGGCGTTGGTCACGGCCATTGCGGAGAACGCCAAGTTCTCCGTGGTCGGTGTGCTCGCAATGGCCGTTCCCGGCTGGCTTGCCGCATATCACGTGCCGCTCGGACTCGGTACCCACTCCCTTGCCGTGCTGCCGCTGGTACCGACGGCTCTGCTGATGGTGGGGGTGGCAAGGACGGCACGCACTGCGGCGGCACGTCTCGGTCTCAGTGAGCCGGCACAGGCAAGGCTGGTGGTGCTCCCGGTCGCCGGCGTGCATGCGCTCTTCGGCGTGACGGTGGCGCTTTCGCTCGGCAGTGGACCGGTCACCGCGACGCCGGCCGTGGCCTTCTTCGGCTGCGGTGCGCTGTCGGGGTTCGCCGCGACCGTCGGGGTTGCCCGCAGGTGCAACCTTGTCGAGGTCGCGTTCGCTCGGCTCGACCCGATCGTGACGCGCGGACTGCGCGCCGGGGCACTGGGAATCGCGGCCATGTTCACGGCCGGCACCGCCGTGCTCACCTTCGGTCTCGTCGCGCACTGGACGACGCTGGCAGCGGTTTTCCAACGTGCCGCATCGGGCGTCGGGGGCGCCTGCGGCTTGCTGCTGCTGTCAGTCGCCTACCTGCCCAACGCGATAGTCATGGCACTGTCGTTCGCGATGGGGCCGGGATTCACGATGGGTGCGGCGTCGATCAGTCCGGTGCGTCTCGCCATCGACAAGGCGCCCGGGGTTCCGCTGTTCGCCGCCCTGCCGACAGTACCGAGCCGATGGCTGCTTGCGGTGATGGTGGTGCCACTGCTGGTCGGCGTCTTTCTCGGTTGGTCGTGCCGCCAGATCGCACCGGCGCCACGGGACAGGCTGCGGGCCGTGGTCGTGGCGGCTGGCGTGGTCGGAATGGGTCTGTTCGTGCTCGCCGCGCTGTCCGGGGGACGGCTCGGAGGTGGCGTGTTCAGCCCCGTCACCGCTCCTGCCGGACTCGTTGGCGTCGTTGCCTTCGCCTGGGTTCTGATACCGGCGTCGGTGACGGTGTGGCTCGCGGGGGCCAGGTCCAGGCCTGTGCCCGAAGGGCAGCAGGATGCGCCCGTCGATGGTGAGCAGGTGCAAGAGTCCGTCGACTCTCCTGAGGACAACGCGGATTCCGACGACAAAACTGATCCTGGACAGGACGATGCGCCAGCGGCCATCGAGAAGTCCGAGTCCGGCGAATCCGAGTCCGATGAGCCCGACACCGAAGCCGTCGATACACGCGTGGCCGGAATCAGCGTCCCGGCCGTGGACGACGTCGACACCGCCGAGCCCGATGTCAGCGAGCCCGAGCAGCCAGAACCCGAGGAACCAGAACCCGAGGAACTTGAACCCGAAGAGCCAGAACCCGAGGAACCGGGTCTGGTGGCAGCGGACGACGACGAGACGCGATCCGAGTAGCCGGACCTGCCTGGCAGGGCTTCTTTGCCACCGCCTACGCTGGCCACGGCCATGACCGGCGTAGGCAAGGAGACCGCTCTGAGCATTCTGGACCCGGCCCGTGTCGTCGTCCTCGTGTCTGGTTCCGGCACCCTGTTGCAGGCATTGTTGGACGCCGCCGCGGCGCGGGACTACCCCGCCGCCGTCGTCGCCGTCGGCGCGGATCGGGACGGGGCCCAGGGTCTCGCCCGTGCCGAACGTGCCGGTCTTGCTACCTTTTCCGTACGTCTGCGGGACCACGCGGATCGTGCTTCCTGGGACGCCGCCCTGACCGCCGCGGTGGCTGCCCACGAACCCGATCTCGTCGTGTCGGCGGGATTCATGAAGATTCTCGGCCCGGTCTTCCTCGATACGTTTGGCGGGCGAGTGATCAATACTCATCCCGCCCTGCTGCCGGCCTTTCCCGGCATGCACGCCGTCTCCGACGCTCTTGGCTACGGGGTGAAAGTCACCGGTTGCACCATTCACCTCGTGGACGCCGGTGTGGACAGCGGGCCGATTGTGGCGCAGGAGGCCGTCACGGTTTTCGCCGAGGACACCGAAGACAGCCTGCACGAGCGAATCAAGGTCGTTGAGCGACGGCTGCTCGTCGACGTGGTTGCCGAGCTGACCCGACAGGGCTACCCAATCGACGGACGAAAGGTGGGGCATCGCCAGTGACCGAGACAGGAGTGGACGCGCGCCGTCCCGTGCGCCGTGCGCTGATCGGCGTTTCGGACAAGGCGGAGCTGCCGGAGTTGGCGGCCGGTCTGCACGCCGCCGGCGTGGAGATCGTCTCGACCGGTGGCACCGCACGGGCCATCGCCGCCGCGGGTGTGCCAGTGACCAGTGTCGAGCAGGTGACCGGATTTCCGGAGTCCTTCGACGGCAGGGTCAAGACGCTGCATCCCGCGGTGCATGCCGGCCTGCTGGCCGATACGGAGAACCCCGAGCACATCGAGCAGTTGCGCCGACTCGACATCGCCGGGTTCGACCTCCTCGTGGTGAACCTGTATCCGTTCGTCCGCACGGTGGCCTCGGATGCGACCACGCGGGAGTGCGTCGAGCAGATCGACATCGGTGGTCCCGCCATGGTTCGGGCCGCGGCCAAGAACCACGCCAGTGTCGCTGTCGTGGTCGATCCCGGCCGCTACGACTGGGTGCTCGAGAGTGTGCGCGCGGGAGGCTTCACGCTCGCGGACCGCCAGCTGCTCGCCGTGGAAGCCTTCCGGCACACCGCGACCTACGACGTGGCCGTGGCCTCCTGGATGGGCTCCGTGCTGGCCCCAGACGATGAGGGAACCGGATTTCCTGGCTGGGTGGCGGCGACCTGGGAGCGCTCCTCGGTGCTGCGCTACGGCGAGAACCCGCACCAGCGTGCGGCGTCGTACACGGGAGGTGACGTGCCCCGCGGGCTGGCGGGCGCGGAGCAGTTGCACGGCAAGGAGATGTCCTACAACAACTACGTGGACGCCGATGCCGCGGTGCGTGCCGCCTATGATCACGACGCCCCCTGCGTGGCGATCATCAAGCATGCCAACCCCTGTGGTATCGCGGTGTCGGGTGACATCGCCGCCGCGCACCGCAAGGCGCACGCGTGTGATCCTGTCAGTGCCTACGGTGGAGTGATCGCGGCCAACCGTCCGGTCACGGTGGAGATGGCCGAACAGATCGCCGAGATCTTCACCGAGGTGGTCGTCGCGCCGTCCTACGCCGATGGCGCGTTGGACGTGTTGGCTCGCAAGAAGAATGTGCGAATCCTGGTGGTGAGCGCACCGGTCCGTGGTGGAGTCGAGACGCGAGCGATCTCGGGTGGTCTGCTGATGCAGACGGCGGACACCGTCGAGGCCGACGGTGACGACCCTGCCAAGTGGACGCTGGCCGCCGGCTCTCCCGTTGACGAGGCGACCCTGCTCGACCTGACGTTCGCCTGGCGGGCGTGCCGGGCCGTCAAGTCCAACGCGA
>Ga0213875_10000436_pt1 | contig 36576 bp, 24 predicted proteins | sample BarmaccomBMRX_R8_FD_160105 | JGI IMG/M metagenome (GOLD analysis project Ga0213875, IMG submission 160105) | Root-associated microbial communities from Barbacenia macrantha in rupestrian grasslands, the National Park of Serra do Cipo, Brazil - RX_R8 | ecosystem: Host-associated > Plants > Roots...
TTGATTCGCAAAGTGTTGGCTCATACAGTGGTGGTCTTCTTAAACTTACAATTAGGTCGTCCACCCTTAGACTTAGATGGCTTAGTTTGCCTCTAAGCCTCATCAAAAGTGTTGCACATTAAGTATCTTGATTTAAATTAAACGGCTCAAGCCGTTTCCTATGAGAAAAGCTTTGGTAGAGTGAATAAGAGTGTCTTAATGAGCTACATATAGTGGCTAATGCAGTAAGGTCGAGCGAGGTCTTTATGAAGCGATTGCGTTTGATATTCTGTGTGCTGTTAGTGCTGCCGATGATTAAGGGCGTGTTGGCGCGTCAGCAGGCACTGTCTCGACGGGTCTCATCCCTACGAACCTTGGCGTTAAATTCGCCAGTGGTCTTTACCATTGATGCGACTGCCCCCAAACACGCTATCAGCCCCCTTATTTATGGGGTTAACAACAGCAGTCAGGGTGTATTGACTGATTTGAATGCCACCGTCAATCGCTGGGGAGGCACGCCCAAAGGAACCTACAACTGGCAGGCCAACGCCTACAATGTTGGCAACGATTATTTCTTTGAGTCCGTCCAGGCTACGGGTGGCGCGGTGGCAGGTGGCGAGCCAGACTTACATGTTGCCGCGTCTCAAGGGGCAGGCGCGGCCTCTTTCCTCACCGTCCCCATGCTGTCTCGCCTCGCCAAACTCGGCCCCAATAACAGCACCCTCTGGTCGTATTCGGTAGCCAAATACGGTGCCCAACAGTATGCCGATGGCGATGCTGGCAATGGCGTCAAGCCCGACGGCACAACCCTTATCACCAATAGCGATCCTAATGATGCTTCCATTGCGGTTACTCCGGCGACTTATCAGGCGAGTTGGCTGACTCACTTAGTCGGTAAGTGGGGCACGGCGTCCAATGGGGGCGTGAGCTTCTATGGCATGGACAACGAGCCGGGTATCTGGCATCAGACGCATCGAGATGTGCATCCCCAGGGCGCTTCAATGGACGAAGTGGCGGCAGCCACCGAAGCTGTCAGCAACGCTGTCCACACGGCTGACCCATCCGCGCAAGTGTTAGCTCCCATCGAATGGAACTACGAAGGTTATTTTAGTTCGGGGAAAGATTTGCAGGCTTATCCGAATCACCCAGACCGCGATGCACACGGGGGCATGGATTATATCCCCTGGTTATTGCAACATTGGAAAACCGATGATAATAACACGGGGCATCACACCCTTAATTACCTGGCCGTTAATTACTATCCATCGGGTGGCGAGTTTCCGAATGATGGCGGGCCAGACGATGTTTCGCGCAACACTCAACTGCTGCGCAATCGCTCCACCCGCTCACTCTGGGACCCTAATTATGTGGATGAAAGCTACATCGCCGACCAGGGGCCACCGAACAACGTCGTCCAACTCATCCCCCGCCTCAAGGGGTGGGTAAATGCCTACTATCCAGGTCTTAAGACCGGACTAAGCGAATACTCCTGGGGGGCTGAAGGCCACATCAGCGGCGCGATAGCCCAGGCAGATGTCCTCGGCATCTTCGGGCGCGAAGGACTCGACATGGCCTGTCGCTGGGAAGCCCCGGCGCAGGGCACGCCCACCTATAACGCCTTTAAGATGTACCGCAACTACGACGGCCAGAAGTCCACGTTTGGCGAGATGAGCATGGCTGTCTCCACCGCAGCCAATCCCGATAGCTGCGTGGCTTTTGCCGCCCAGCGCAGCGCCGATGGTGCAATTACCATCATGGTTATCAACAAAGACCTGGATAACAGCACGCCAATTACCGTTAATGTGCTCAACTCTGCGTTTAACAACGCGCAGGTCTTTCAACTGACGGCGGCGAATGCTATCACTCGGCAGACGGATGTGCCCATCAATAATAACACGCTCACTACCGTCCTGCCAAACCAGAGCATTACGCTCTTTGTCCTCAATACCGTAACCACTGCGCCGACTCCAACCCCCCTGTCAACAGCGACACCTTTACCCACCGCCACACCAGTGCCGACAGCTACTCCTTTACCCACGGCCACACCGATCCCGACCGCCACACCTGTCCCGACTGTCACCCCCGCGCCGACAGCTACCCCCGTGCCGGGTGCCACCCCGTCACCCTCCCTGCGGCTAAATATCACGCCCGCAACAGTACGAGAGGACGCTGGAACAGAAGCGGCTTTAGGCACAGTGAGTTTGCCAGCCGCAACCACCACTCCGGTGACCATCAGCCTGTCGAGTAGCAACCCCGGCACAGCCAAAGTGCCAGCCTCGATTACGCTTCCACTTGGTGCGACCTCCGCACCGTTCAACATAGCGGCCATTGATAATGCCATCGTTGATGGCCCGCGTACCGTGACCATCACCGCCAGCGCGCTAGGCTTCAACGCGACGACAGCCACCCTCACGGTGACTGACAACGACACCCCCACGCTAACTCTGACTAGCAGCACCGATCACTTTAGCGAGGCCACACCAGGCACTGCCGCTACTGTAACGGTGCGGCGCAACACATCTACCGCAGGTGCCCTGGTGGTTAATCTGAGCAGCAGTAACACCGCCAAAGCTAAAGTCCCGTTACAAGTTACAATTCCGCCAGGTGCAAGCGGGGCCACTTTTTCGGTGACAGCAGTGAACAACGCGGTGGCCGATGGCCCGGTTCGAGTGACCCTGAGTGCCCGCGCCACGGGATTCCCTACAAGCTCGCTAGACGTGACGGTGCTGGATGACGAACCGGCCAGTAAGCTTACTATTAGTGGACATATTACGGCAGCAGTGTTCAATGCAAATGGCAGCTCAACACGGGCACCTGTGCCGGGGGTTAGTGTCAGTTTGTTTTCTGGCACAACCCTGCGTGATGTAGTGACCACTAATACGGCTGGTCTCTATCAATTCCTGCGACTGCCGCCCGGCACCTATAAGATAGTGCCCACACGCGCCAATTTTTCCTTTGGGCCAGCCTTTCGTGCTCTAACGCTTACGACTGGCAATGTGGTCACAGCAGATTTCGATACCACGCCACGCGGACAGATCAGCGGTCGCGTGACACGTCGCCTATCCAATGGAACTCTTCAGAGCTTAGCCGGTATTACGCTCACAGCGCGTTTTGCGCAGCATATCTTCACTGCACGCACCAACACTGGTGGAAATTTCCTCTTCGATAATTTGCCCTTAGCCAGTTACACCGTGCTGCCCAGTGTGACAGGCACTTACTTCCAGCCACGCTTGCTAACGGTGGTGCTCTCACCGGGCGTGCCAACCCAGCGCGCAGCTAACTTCACCGTCGCTGGCACAGACACCATTAAACCAACAGTAGCCGTAACCGCGCCCCGTGCTGGAACTTTCACGGCTACCCAACAGCTCACCACAGCGACAGGCACGGCACATGATACAGGAGCCGCTGGCCCCGCTTTGGTGACGGTGGCTTTAGCACGTTTCGCCAGTGCCACCGGGACCACTCCCACTGGCTTCTATAACTGGACGACCAATAGCTTTATCACGGGGGATAACTCGTCCCTGGTAGAGAAACTGGCCTCAGGAACTACGGTCTGGAGCTTGAAAGGTGTGCCAGTGCTGCCATCCGGCTTTTATGGTTTGCGCGCGACTGTTACTGATGCTGCTGGCAACTCAACACGCTCCGCCTTTGTCCGTTGGAGAGTGGCGCCACTCGCCACTCCATAAAACATTGCTTAATAAGAGTGCATCTTAACCTGCGGGGCACGAACCACCTCAGTAAGAAAGGCGACTCGCTCGGCATCTATAACTCTTGCCTGCTTAATTCTGTATAAGCTAGATGACACTTTTTCGTAAACCGGTTTTCTAAGTGTCTGGATTGAATGAGGAGATGACCTCCTCTACACTAAAATGATCTTAAGGTTAATATTGAGCATTATGCTTCATTCAACTATTCGGCGATGGTTTTTTGCTCAGCACAATCGAACGGCCAACATGAAAATAGCGGCCTTGGGGAAGCTTTACCTCACGATGGCACTGAGCCTAGGTGTGAATTTATTCCTGCTTAACACAGCACAGGCACAGACTGCATCACCCTCCAATGCTGCGCCTCCAACTGGAGCCACATCCCACTTGCCGACGCTGTTTCTCATTGGGGATTCCACCGTCAACAACGGCGGGCGAGGATTACAGGGCTGGGGCAAGTCACTGCCAGTTTTCTTCGACCTAACAAAAATTAATGTCGTCAATCGCGCCAGAGGGGGCCGCAGCAGCCGCACGTTTCTGACAGAGGGATTATGGGCTAAGGTCGTGGCCGAGCTACAGCCGGGAGATTTTGTGCTTATGCAATTTGGGCATAATGACGGCGGCTCCTTAAATACCAATAACCGCGCTTCACTCAAAGGCAATGGCGATGAAACGCAGGAAGTGGTGGACAAGGCCACAGGTAAGACAGAGGTAGTGCATACCTATGGCTGGTATTTACGGCAATATATTGCTGACACCAAAGCCAAAGGCGCCACGCCTATTGTACTTTCTCTTGTGCCACGCAACGACTGGATTAATGGCAAAGTGGTGCGGGCCTCCAATGGTTATGGCAGGTGGGCCGCCGCAGCCGCTCAAGCGGGGGGCGCAGCTTTTGTTGACCTGAATGAAATCATCGCCAAACACTATGACGCTTTAGGGCAGGACAAGGTGAAGACCTTCTTTCCCTTCGAGCACACGCACACCAACAAAGAAGGTGCTGATCTTAATGCGGCTTCAGTCGTGGAAGGGCTTAAAGGCTTGAAGAACTGCCCGTTAGTTGCCTATCTTACGCCTCAGTAAAAGCAATGTTTCTCCATTATGCATAAACACTTTCATTCGTCAGCGCGATTATCTTTCGCATTGGTGGCAATGCTGACTATTCTGAGTTTGATGCTGAACTTCCAAGCGGCCCTCGCACAAACGAGTAAAACCTCATGGAAGTTTGATTTTGGGACAGGCCAGGTGGAGCCGGGTTATACTCAGGTTTTGCCAGCAACCACCTATAGCAAAGAGCGGGGCTATGGTTTTGAGCCGGGAGCGAACATTATGGCTTTAGACAGAGGTGGCCCCGATGCCTTGCGAGGCGATTTCTGCACAAGTGATAAGCCCTTTTTCTTTTCTGTCGCTCTCCCCGAAGGTAACTACCAAGTCACCGTCACCTTAGGCGACCAAACTGCTGCCACGACCACGACCATTAAGGCCGAACTGCGCCGGTTGATGTTGGAAAAGGTGCAGACCACACCTGGCCAATTTGCCACGCGCACTTTTAGCGTCAATGTTCGCACCCCCCAGATTGCCGGTGATGGCGAAGTTCACCTGAAAGCGCGGGAGAAGACAACGGAAATGTGGAATTGGGATGATAAGTTAACCCTCGAATTTAATGATGCCCGGCCCTGCGTATGTGCCCTGGAAATTGAGAAGGTGGATACTATTCCCACCGTTTTTCTTTTAGGCGATTCAACTGTCTGCGATCAGCCATTGAAACCCTGGAATAGCTGGGGCCAAATGCTGCCACGCTTCTTCAAGCCAGGGGTAGCCGTAGCGAACCATGCCGAATCGGGGGAGTCTCTACGCAGTTCATTGGGGGCTAAGCGATTGGATAAGGTTCTTAGCAGTATGAAAGCTGGGGACTACTTGTTCATCCAGTATGGGCATAACGACATGAAAGAACATGGCGTGGGAGTCGGCGCGTTTACCACTTATAAAGCTGACCTGAAGCACTTTGTCACCGCAGCGCGTGAGCATGGAGGGATTCCGGTCTTAGTGACTTCCATGCACCGCAAGAGTTTGAATGCGCAGGGCAAAATCAATAACACATTGGGCGACTATCCCGCCGCCGTGCGCCAACTGGCCGGGGAAGAAAAAGTGCCCCTCATTGATCTTAATGCCATGAGCCAGACTCTTTATGAAGCTCTGGGGCCAAAGCATGTTGGCAAGGCATTTCAGGATGGTACACATCACAACAATTACGGCAGTTATGAACTGGCCAAGTGCGTTGTAGAAGGAATCAGAACGAGCAAGCTTGATTTAGCAAAATACATCGCGGATGATTTTCCCGTCTTTGATCCGGCGCATCCTGACCCAGTGGAGAATTTTCATATGCCTGCCAGCCCGATGAGCACAAACATCAAGCCAGAGGGTAATTAAGAGGAGAAGTGACAATGCAGCAGTGGGCAAAGATTATAGGGGCATTAGTGGCCTTTAACATAATGGCTGTAAATATGGCGGGGGCTGCCGAAGCGACTGGGAACGCCGCTGTGACGTTGGGGGAGGATGACGCCAGTTACAGCCTCGCTAATGGCATCATAACGGCGCAAGTTGATAAACGGTCAGGCGACCTCATCTCTTTAAAGTATAAAGGTCTGGAAACTTTGAGTAGTGGTTCTGGCCATCCATCTGGCTATTGGTCGCACACTCCTGGACATGGAGCGCGGGTTATCAATGCAGTTACCATTAATCCGGCTAACAACGGGGGGGAACGAGCTGAAGTTTCGGTTAAAGGCTTTTATCAGGGAACTCCGCTGGGGGCTGGGCCAGGCGGTAGCGCGGCAGCGGATATAGAGATTCGTTATGCTCTGGGGCGCGGTGACGCCGGAGTTTATACCTATTCCATCTTCGACCATAAAGCCGATTACCCACGCACCTCGATAGGTGAAGCTCGCTTCTGCGCCAAGCTCAACGGGCAACTCTTCGACTGGATGACCATTGATGCCAACCGGAACAAGCTGATGGCGGCCCCACAAGATTGGGATAAAGGCACTCAACTGAACATGAAAGAAGCCCGCCACCTTAATACTGGCATTTACGCGGGCCAGGTCGAGCATAAATACGATTACTCAGCTATTCAGTTCAACATCCCGGCCTTTGGCTGGTCGAGCACCAAACAGCATGTTGGACTATGGTTTATAAATCCCAACATTGAATACCTGAGTGGCGGAGCGACTAAAGTGGAACTCACAGGGCACTTAGACAATAACGCGGGCGCGGCCCCGACCCTGTTGAACTACTGGCGTGGCAGCCACTATGGAGGAAGCTCCTGTGTCATTGCTCCGGGGGAAGCCTGGTCGAGAGTGATTGGGCCGTTCTTCATCTACTGCAATGCTGCCCCAACCCCTGATGCCATGTGGCATGATGCTCTGGCGCAGGCCACTAAAGAGACTAGTAAATGGCCTTATGATTGGGTCTCCGGTGTTGATTACCCGCATAAAGCTCAACGTGGCACGGTGGCGGGGCAGCTTGCCCTCAACGATCCGCAAGCTCCTAACGTTTCCATGACTAACTTGCTCGTTGGCCTGGCACACCCGGATTATTCTCCCGGTGGCGGGCGCGGCGATGGTGGCCTTGTGGATTGGCAACAGGATGCGAAATATTACGAGTTCTGGGTGCGCGGCGATGGGCAGGGGCACTTCTCCATTCCCAATGTTCGTCCCGGCACTTACACCCTGCACGCTATCGCCGATGGGGTGCTGAGTGAATATGCTAAAACTGATGTGGTCGTAACTCCAGGCCAAACTCTCGAACTGGGACAACTCGACTGGAAGCCTGTGCGCTTTGGTCGCCAACTCTGGGACATCGGCATTCCCAATCGTAGCGCAAGCGAATTTCGGCATGGCGACCACTACTGGCAATGGGGTCTTTATAACCAGTATCCCAAAGAATTTCCTAATGATGTAAATTTCATCATTGGCAAAAGCGATTACCACACTGACTGGAACTATGCTCAAGTGCCGCGTGCGCAAGACGACACCGGGCGCGGCACCGGCACGGCCACAACCTGGTCAGTGACTTTCGATCTGCCGCAAGCCCCACATGGCAAAGCGACACTGCGCCTGGCCATTGCAGGAAATAGCGCCCGCAACATCACTCTCACTGTCAATAACAAACCTGCTGGTTCTACTGGCAGCTTGCCCGATACGGCCACCATTCGCCGCGATGCCATTCGTGGCTACTGGTTTGAGCGTGACATCACCTTTGATGCGGCTCTTATGCAAGCGGGTCAGAATGTCCTGCAACTGACTGTTCCGGCGGGTGGCGTAATGAACGGCGTGGAATATGATTACCTACGCCTGGAATTAGACGAAACAGCCACGCCATCGGGAAATTAGGATTTACATAAGACCCGCCGCTAAAGCAGCGGGCTGAGAGCAAAAGCCCGGTGAACCGGGCTGAGCAGGTTCGATTAGCCCCGTTTAGGGGGCTTACAGGCTTTTCAGCCCGCTGCTTTAGCGGCGGGTCTTGCTAATGTAGGTGCATATTGCAGTTATGAGGACTGACTTTGAAACATTGGATAACTTTATATATCTTACTGCTATGCGCTGTTAGCAGTCTCATTGCTAATCTAGTGCAAGCCGCACCTACTACCCCTACAGTCCGCTCTGTTGAACGCGCTCGTATCACCACTTCCTTCGATGCTGATTGGCGCTTTTTCAAAGGTGATGCGCCTGATGCACAGCAGCCAACTTTCAATGACGCGGCTTGGCGCACCCTAAATGTGCCGCATGATTGGAGCATCGAAGGGCCGTTTGATCGCAATAACCCAACTGGGCGCGGCGGTGGTTACTTACCGGCTGGCGTAGGTTGGTATCGCAAAAATTTTACGCTACCAATGAATTATGCCCAACGCCATGTCTTGATTGCATTTGATGGTGTCATGGCCGACAGCGAGGTCTGGATTAACGGCTTCCATCTTGGGAAGCGGCCCTATGGCTATGTGAGCTTTGAGTATGATTTGACCAGTCATCTTAAATTCGGCAACAACCAAACCAATGTGCTCGCGGTGCGTGCGGATAACTCCGCACAACCAGCCTCGCGTTGGTACACTGGCGCGGGCATTTATCGGCATGTTCGGCTCATCGCTACGCAGCCGCTTCATCTCAATCAGTGGTCTACTTTTATCACCACGCCACAAGCCACAGCAAGCCACGCTACGGTGCATGTTCACACGACTGTTACCAATCAGTCGAATGCAGCGCGGGATGTTGCTCTGCAAATTAGTCTCTTGAGTCCGAACGGGCAAGCTGTGCAGAATGTTGAGACGAAACCGCAGCGAATGCTGGTCGGTCAATCCGCCGATTTTCAACAGGATATAGTTGTGGCTAATCCGCAATTATGGAATCTCGATCAACCTTATCTTTATCAGGCAGTGACGCGAGTTCGTGTCGGCAATACGGTAGTTGATGATGAAGTCACGCCCTTTGGCATCCGCGAGTTCCACTTTGACGCAACCACCGGATTCTGGCTCAATGGCAAGAACATGAAGCTTCAGGGCGTCTGCCTGCACCATGATGCAGGGGGGCTGGGAGCAGCAGTGCCTTTAGGAGTCTGGCAACGACGCTTCGCCCTGCTCAAACAATTTGGGGTTAATGCGATTCGCACCTCGCACAATCCGCCTGCACCTGAATTTCTGGACTTAGCCGACCGCATGGGTTTATTGGTCATGGAAGAGACTTTTGATGCCTGGACAGTGGGTAAAGGCAATGCGGATTACGGCTACCAGCGCTACTTCAAAGATTGGTGGCGGACTGATACGAGTGATACCATCCGCCGTGATCGTAATCGTCCCAGCATTGTCATCTATAGCGTTGGCAACGAGATTCGAGATGATCTCAACAGCCCGGAAGGGTTTGCCATTTTTACAGCCCAGCGTGACTTGATTCATCAGCTTGATCCCTCTCGCCCCGTGACAATGGCTGTCTTTCGTCCCAATCAAAGCCATGTTTACGATAGTGGCTTTGCCGAATTGATGGATGTGGTTGGGCAGAACTATCGAGAGAGCGAGTTAATCGCCGCGCATCAGGCCAAGCCCACCCGTAAAGTTATTGGCACGGAGAATGGGCATGACCGCGCCACCTGGCTGGCGCTGCGTGCCCATCCTTTTTATGCGGGCCAGTTTCTCTGGACAGGCTTTGATTATTTGGGCGAATCCGTCTGGCCTAATGTCGTCAGTGGCAGCGGGTTGTTTGATCGCACGGGGGTGCCACGGCCCCGCGCCTATGAGCGGCAGAGTTGGTGGACGACACAGCCGATGGCGCATATCACGCGCCGCGTTGCGCCAACGGATGCCGCGTTCACTGACCCCGGCTATGAGCCTACCCCCCAGCGTCAACGTCAGGCGCTCTTCTCGGACTGGACACCACGCAATACCAAGCCGCACAATGAAAACGTCGAAGTTTATAGTAATTGCGAGGAGGTCGAGCTACTGCTTAATGGCAAGTCGTTAGGCTCGAAGCCACGCCCCGCCGATGCCTCGCCGCGCACTTGGAGCGTGCCTTTTGAAGCGGGCACCATTCAAGCTGTAGCGCGCCATCGGGGACAAACCGTTGCGACTCATGAACTGCACACGGCAGGGAAACCTACCAAAATTGTGCTGTCCACCGACCAGCTTAAATTGACTCCGCAGTGGGATGATGTCGCTTATGTCACGGCAAGCGTGGTAGATGAGCATGGAGTGGTCTGTCCCCAGGCCGATGATTTAATTACCTTCCAACTCACTGGCCCCGGCACCATTGCCGCCGTAGACAATGGCGACACCGCCAGCCACGAAACATTTCAGGCTTCGCAACGCCATGCTTACCAGGGCCAGTGCATTGCCATCATCAAAGCAACGGCTCCCACCCAGCGTATTACTTTAATGGCCACTGCACCTGGGCTGAATAGTAGCTCACTTACCATAACACCATCGCCCATCAGTGAGACGGACGGTGCGATTACTTCTGAGGCCCTGTTAACAGAACAAGGAAACCTAACACGATAGGCCGTGTCTTTTCTTGAGTGATTGCCCTAGAATTAGTGCTTGACCTTGACCAAGCTGATAACGAGACGGTGCGCTGCTACATCGCAGCGCACCGTCTTGGTGTGCCCGTGTCACAGATTACTGCCGTGCGAGTGCGTAAGCGTTCCCTGGATGCACGCGGCAAAGCTGTAAAAGTCCGTTTGCAAGCAGAGGTTTACGTTAATGAAGCCGCACCCACTGATGACCTGCCCCGCCCAGCCTACCCACCCGTAAACAGTAATCGCACCGTTGTGGTCGTGGGGGGTGGCCCGGCAGGGATGTTTGCCGCATTGCGCCTGATTGAGCTTGGTATCAAACCGATTGTGCTCGAACGGGGCAAAAACGTGCAGGCGCGGCGACGTGATCTGGCGGCGATTAACCGTCGGGGAGTCGTTGACCCCAACAGCAACTATTGCTTTGGCGAAGGTGGCGCTGGCACTTATTCAGATGGCAAGTTATACACACGAGCGACCAAACGCGGCAATGTCGAAGAAGTCTTGAAGACCCTCGTCGCTCACGGTGCCCCACCCGATATTCTCATTGAAGCTCATCCTCATATCGGTTCCAACAGGCTGCCCAAAGTGGTGCAGGCGATGCGCCAGAGCATCCTGGGCGCAGGCGGCGAGATTCGCTTTAACACGAGGGTCGTAGATTTTTTATTAGAAGACCACCATAACCGGCGTATCTGCGGCGTAGTCACAGCAAATGGCGAGGCAATATACGGTGAAGCTGTTATCTTAGCCACCGGACATTCCGCGCGTGATGTCTTCGCGCTCTGTGCGGTGCGTGGCATTCGGTTAGAAGCCAAACCGTTTGCGATGGGCGTGCGTATTGAGCATCCCCAACCGTTAATTGACCGTATCCAATATCACCACCCGACACGGGATAGTCGCTTGCCCGCCGCTGCCTACCGTTTAGCGACCACCGTGCAGGAACGTGGCGTCTTCTCGTTTTGCATGTGTCCAGGTGGTTGGATTGTGCCTTCTGCAACCGCGCCCGATGAAGTCGTGGTCAATGGCATGAGCCTGTCGCGCCGCGATTCACCCTTTGCCAATTCCGGTATGGTGGTTGGTATCGAGCCGATTGATCTGGAGCCATATACACAACATGGCGCATTAGCAGGCATTGCCTATCAGGAATCTCTGGAGCAGATGGCAGCCGAGGCCGGGGGCGGAGCACAACGCGCACCGGGACAGCGGCTTACTGATTTTCTGGTGAATCGCACCTCAAGCACGTTGCCTGCTTGCTCTTATCAACCGGGGCTTAACCCGGCTCCGCTGCATGAACTCTTGCCAGCCCCTTTAGCCCAGCGACTACAAGACGGTCTGCGCACCTTCGGTCAAACCATGCGCGGCTACGTCACAGAGGAAGCGGTTATTGTGGGCGTCGAATCCCGCACCAGTTCACCCGTGCGCCTGCCCCGCGATCCTCACACGCTGCAACATGTGGAAGTGCGCGGCCTTTATCCGTGCGGTGAAGGTGCTGGTTACGCGGGCGGCATTATTTCCGCCGCGATGGATGGCCTGCGCACCGCCGAAGCCTGCGCGGCAGTAGAGTGCTCTACTTCAGTATAAGTAAGAAATGTGCTACTGTGGCACAGTAATCTGCAACACTTTTGGCGCGAGAACTATGAGCTTGTGGAATAAACTGTCCTCTCAGCAGCAAGAAAAACTGTTTCATAATGAGCAGTCACTTCAGCTTTCAGGTTCTGGATATGAAGAGAGCCTCAATAAGCTTGATTTAGCAGCGTTTCCTCTGATCGAAGATTTTACTATCCGGCTCAAGCAGACTGGCACCTTTGGTGTCCATCTCTATTTCTATAGTGATAAGTTCGGGCACTTAGCATCATTTCCCTGGTGGGATAACGTGGAGCAAGACCTGCCTCGCTACACCTCAAAAGACATCCCTGTTGGTGACTTCAAGCAGCCTTTTGATGATCTGGAACAGAGTTGGCAAATCTTAATTTTTCAGGATGAGAAGTTCGTTTATATCCTGGAAGGTCAGGAGCCATGCTGCACAGAGTTTCCTGTATGGTTTCGAGTGGCACGGGAACATTACTATGACGAATGGATGCGGATTATACAGGAATTTAATCCAGCGACATAACACAATCAAACAGCGACCCAACCGAGCCATACAGCCGAAGCGGTAATAGAACACGGTCTTACCTTCAAAAACTTGTGGTTCCTGTTATCATGTACTAACGGCTACAGACGGCAAGGGAGGTGATCCAGCATGGGCGATAAATCCCCGAAGTCTACCAAGAAGCAGGCGGCGCAGAAACAGGCTAAGGCTAATGCAACACAGCAAAAGAAGAAGGATGCCGGTGCCGCCGCACAAGCGGCTAAAGCGAAGAAGTAGTGGCCACTTCAGACGCCACAGCAAAAGACTATTTACCATAATGGTAGATAGTCTTTTTGTTGAGTGTACTCACTATGGTTTAGGCTTGTCGCCGGGTTGTGGTTTGCCCCAATCTTGCGGTAGGAACTGGAGTTTATCCCACGGCATTCCATTCAAGATGGCATATGCCGGGGTACCATTAAAGAGCTGGGGATAAGGGTCTGGCTGCCCCGCCTTAGTGAATGACTTGGGATTTTGTGCCCGTAAGGTAATCGCTCCCGCTTTATCCCACACCACGAAGCCATATTTTTGCGCCGCTTTGGCGATGACTTTGCCCAGGGGGTGCATCTTCAGCGCATCTACATTCACCGTTGGGGCAAGCCGAAAGCGCAGCCCTTCGGGAATCCGGTTGGGCGCGTCTTTGGGATTGTAGCCATCCGAACGGTTGGCGGGCCAGGAAACGATGTTCCACTTCTCGGCATCCACCAGGGAGATGCCCATGACATGGTTAATCTCGCCGCGCTGCAACTCTTCCGCTGTAAGCTGGCCACCCATAAAGGGCAATCCCGTCGCCGTGGTGCCATAGGGTCGCTGCCAGATACCCTGACTCTTGGAGACGTGCTGCATCCGTCCACCCCAGCAGGCTTGCCATTGGTTGTTGACTTTTCTGGCTTGCCAGAATTCCCAGAGGGTGTCGGTTGATGGTTGGTAGACGGTCATCTCCGCGTCCGTGCCATCAGCTTGTTCGGCATAAGGAGGAATCGGCACGGCCTGCCACTGTTCAGCGAGAGATTTATCTGAATAGCCTTTATGCTGACAATCCCATTCCACCACTGGGATCGGTGTCACATCAGCCCCGACGATGTAAACCGGGCAGGCATAGGAAACTGTATTAATCGAAACGGTGCCGTAGTAAGCCTTCTTCTGGCGCAGAAATTCAGCCACAAAATTAGCCGAGTTCGGGTGCAGCGGCACGTCGGCAGGAAGCGGCGTGTACCAAAAACTGGTCGGAGCGAAGACAGTGGCTTTGGGCAAGACATTAGGCGGTGCTGGGGGAGCAACAGTCTGGCCCCTGCCCACGCTTGGCGACACAACAACGAGGAGTAAAGCAATAAGTCTTTTCATGGTGGCTTTATAGTTTAGCCGGATTGTTTAATTCTGGTTGCTATGCCATAGAGGAATAATAGAAACTGAGGAAAGCGAAAAAGTTATAGCCCACATAGCAACAAATATCAGGACAAAGCAGCATGAGTGATCAATGGACAGCCATCCGCCAGAGTGCCCGCCAGGTACTCGACCGCTATGAACGCTGTGCCAGGAAGTTTGGCAGGCCGCCCGCCTTCACCACAGAACGCGGCAGCTATGCGATCCTCAAGGACATTGCTCGTGTCGGCTTAGGCGAAAAGTATTATGTCTTGCATGACCACGACATACCTAATAGCGTCTTTAGCCGTCTTAACCTCTCGGCAAAATCCATTTCCGTCTGCGCTCAACTGGATGCCCCCAAACAAGCTTTCGTGACCGCTCATGCCATTGGGCATCTGGCCCTGCACCACGCGCCCACTTATTTATCTAATGAAAAGGACAATCCTCTCGATTTAACAGATGGCGAATGGGTGCCACAAAGCGTCGCAGATATAATCGAAGATGGCCCCGCGCAGATTAACGAGCAACCCCACGCCGGAAGTTTGATGGGACAGCATGGCCCCCTTGGTGCTTACCGCGACCGCGAGCGTCTGGAACTAGAAGCTAATGTTTTTGCGTTAGAGTTACTGGCCCCCTTAGAAAAGATACGGGCCAAGACAACGGCAGGGCCAGACTGGACTGTTGAAGGTTTGGCTACCTATTTCGGCCTATCCCATGAGACGATGCGCCATCAACTGGTGGCGGCGTTGCTGATTTGTCCCTGCCCTGATCCGCTTGAAAAGGAAAAACCGGCTGACGATTTTCAATCGGCGGCTCAATCTCCATTTGAGAATCTTCCTGCGGCATCCAGCAGTTCAGACAATGCCACCGAACTCGATAACTTGCCACCGTTTCTGAGTCTTGATCCGCAGCAGCGGGCCGCTGCCGAAGTTGCGGCACCCGCCCTCGTCGTGGCCGGGCCAGGGGCAGGTAAAACGCGGGTTTTGACCGCGCGTTTTGTGCATCTGGTGCAGTCGGGCGTAGCCCCCAATCGTATTCTGGCGTTAACCTTTTCCAATAAAGCGGCAGCAGAGATGCAGGAGCGGTTAAGCGCGGCCCTGCCCCAACACGCGCCCGATATTCAAGTTTTTACTTTTCATTCACTGGGGTTACAACTCTTATCCGCTTATGGCTCTTACCTGGGCTACGATAAAACGCCGCGTGTCCTCAGTGATTCCGATGCCTTTGTGCTCTTACGCTCGTGTCTGGAACGCCTGCCTTTAGGACAGTTTCATAATCTGGCCGATCCGACCCAGTTCCTTGAACCTCTCCTGACCAGGATTGGCCGCCTCAAAGATGACCTGATTAGTCCAACCGACTTTCGCCAGCGAGTGGCGTCATGGCACCAGCAATTGCAACAGCAACAACCTGCCGACCCGGTAGCCGAGGTGCATCACCAGGAACACCTCGCCACGGCCAGCAAATGCCTGGATTTGGCCGCCATTTACGAGACTTATCAAGCATGGCTGCAAGACAGGGGCTATGCTGATTATGGCGATTTGATTCATCAGACGATTGGGCTTTTTGAACACGCCCCCGTGGTAGAAGATATTCAACAACGCTACGAGCATATCCTGGTGGACGAATTTCAGGACATTAACTTTGCCTGTGGCCAACTGGTGAAAGCTCTGGACGGTGGACGTTGCGTGACCTGGGCAGTTGCCGATCCGCGTCAGAGCATTTATGGTTTTCGCGGTGCCGCTCTGAGCAACCTCGCCCGCTTCGAGCAAGACTATCCAGGCGCAAATTTTGTGACCCTGGATATGAACTATCGCTCCGTTGCTCCCATTGTTGAGGCTGGGCAGGCCATCGGCTTTCCAGAGGTTACGAGCGGCAAGGCATTCACGGTGCCACGCTTGCGTTCGGGTCGAAGTTCCTCCCCTGTAAGTGACCGGTATAATGGCGCCAATTGTGATGGTGTGCAACCCGTAGATTCCGCAGGCGCAATTTATGCCCTGGAAGCCACCACGCATGAACAGGAAATCGCGGAAATTGTGGCACGGGTGAACGAAACCTTAGCCGACGTGCCACCGGAAGCGTTAGCCATTCTCTGTCACAACAAGTACCTGGCGCGTGACATTTCTACCGCGCTGGAACAGGCAGGCATTCGCACCAACTGGAGTGGTCAACTGGAGGAGCGGGATGCCTTTAAAGACCTGATGGCCGTGTTGTTACTCGCCACTAACCAACCGCAGGCATTGATGCGCCTGGCGCGGATGCCTGCGCATCATTTGTGCGAGGACGATTTGCGGCGACTGCTGCAAGCGGCTGCGCGTGGGGGCAACAATTTACGGGCGGCGCTTAAGGCGGCGCATCTTTATAAAATAGCAGGTCTCACTCCAGAAGGCCAAAAGACCGCTTCCGAGTTGGCCCGCATCGCCTTTAAGCTCCGCAACCTACCCACTGCCTGGCATGTGCTGACCATCTATCTGTTTGAGGAAACCACCTGGATACGGGCGCACTGCTGCGACCTGGGTTCTGCCTCGCGTCGCTACGTGGCAGCGGCCAACCAGTTGCTCGATCTGGCACGGGAATTCGCGCTCAAGGGCAGCTTGTCACCCCTGGAAGGCACTGCGGCCTTTGTAGATTATATTGCGTCGTCCCGCGAAACTGGAAAGTTACCCACACCCGACTCAACTGCGGTGATGGCGGACGCCGTGAATGTATTAACTATCCACAAGAGCAAAGGGTTGGAATGGCCCGTCGTCTTTGTTCCCGACTGGACGTATCCGGTGCAACCGCCGCCTGAGAGCGTGCCCTTGCCGCCCCATTTGCTGCGCGACGCTGGCTTGGACAGTGCCACCTATAGCCAGGCTTGTTTGTACTACGTGGCAGTGACGCGTGCCTGTGACCGTCTATTTCTCTCCCGCTCTTATCGCTTTAATCGTGAACCGCTCTCGTTCTGGGATGACATTGTGGGCACGCTGACGCCCCAAGGGACGCTGCAATGTGAGGAGGTAAAACGGGAGGGCTGGACGCGGCGCGCACCGGAACTGCGTCCCGCGCGTATCGCTGTGGAAGAACCGATTCCCTACTCGATGATTCGCCAGTATCAATACTGCTCGCAACGCGCTAAATACGATTATGTCTACGGCTTGAACGCCGGGAGCGGTGGCTATCTCGCCTTCGTGCGCCGCTTGCGCCAGGTGTTGCGCTGGATTGCTGAGTCGGCCCGCACCGGAGGGGTGCCTTCCGAAAACGAGATTGATGCCCATCTGCAAGCCCTATGGGAGCAGGACACCAAAGCCCAACAGCAAATGCTCTCTTATTATCTGGCGCAGATTCGTCAATGCGCGCTTTCCTTCGCTGGCCGCTTACAGCCTGGCTCTAATATCCACTTGGATGAAGAATGGCATTATGAGCAAATGGGGAAACCAGTGATCGCTTTCAAACTGGATGAGGTCGAGTATGGCGACCACCCGGTGGTGCGCTTCCATCGTTATGGCAAGCCATCGCCGCGTCATGAAGCTGATCCTGCGCTGTTATTCTACGCCAGTCTCTCCATTGGTGAGGCCGCCCCGGAAGTTCGTCTACATTACCTCGAAACCGGCGAAGAGAAGGTTCTAGAACCCTTTGCCAACGAATCGGCTTCAGATAAAAAGATGAAAGACATTTATGTCGCTGCCTTTGCCATTAAAAACGGTCTCTTCGAGCCGAAACCAAAACAGCGTAACGCTTGCAACCGCTGCTCTTATAATCTCATCTGCCCTGCGTGAAGGGGATGATAAAATAGCTTGAAGTACCTACAAATGAAAGTGTTTATACAGCAGAAGAGTTCGTCATGCTGAGCGCAGCGAAGCATCTGGTATGAGTACGCAAAAATTCTGTAGTTAAGCGGATAACTTCATCACTCCGCAGATTGGATGCTTCGCTTTGCTCAGCATGACGAACTCTTTGATGATCTTAAATTTTATGTTTGTGAATGCGGTATAATGCCGGTGAGAAGGGATTTAGAAAGGAAGAAGTTATGCCTACCTGGTGGTATGAACGTGGCAACTGGAAAGCGATTGAAGACCCTTTAGGTTGGGGTAATGGCGAGTTCTTGCAGGAAGTCCTCAAGCGGCACGGCTGGAATGAAGAGGCGGAATTTCTCTTCGGCAACTTTGCGACTTTTGAAACCAAAGTCTACATGGCGATGGAAGACTCTCCGGCCCTGGAAGGCTTTAAATTCCTGGTCACTTGTGGTGGGCCAAATCGTTTTCTCGATTCGATTTATCTCAAAGATACTCCCTCCCTGCTCCAACTGTTGCGCGAGATCGCGCCCCTGAACCACCTCGGCCTTGAGCAAAGCCGTGAATTGGAGCGTGCCGGAGCGATTCCAGACGAGATAGAAGACCATCCAGTCCCTGGCTCGAAGCGGACTGCTTAGGAACAGGCATTGAAATACCCGGCAGGTTGGGTGCCCACAGCACAGCATCAATATGCTGTGCTGTGGGCTGGAAGGCTAAAGCCAACCGTCCTCGCGGACGGCTCTGACTATAACTTTGTCCTTGTGGCGTCCAACGGACGCTTGGCCGAACGGCCTTCCTGCCGGGGCTTTTATAGCCCCGGCTCTAGCTTTCTTCAGTCATGTATCGTACCTTTATCCACGTTGACCTGGATGCTTTTTATTGCGCCATTGAAGAGCAGCGCGACCCAACTCTGCGAGGGCGACCCTTTGCTGTCGGAGGCCAACCGGGGGAGCGAGGTGTGGTGGCTTCCTGTTCCTATCCGGCTCGACACTTAGGCGTGCGCTCAGCCATGTCAATGGCGCAGGCTCTAACATTATGCCCCCGACTCATCATCGTGCCCTCACGCCATGCGGCTTACCGTGCTGCCTCAGAGCAGGTGATGTCCCTGTTACGGGGGATCACGCCGCTCTTAGAACAGCTTTCTATTGATGAAGCTTTCTTAGATGTCACCACCCTGCTACGCCCCGCATCAGCAACGTCCCAAGCTGCCGCTAAGCCGGACATACAGAGTAGCGATGCTGTTCCCGATGAGGCACTTTGGATGCCGCACACTCTGGCGGAGCATATTCAACAGCGTATTTGGCAAGAGTTGGGCCTGCCTTGTTCACTGGGCATAGCCACCAGTAAGCTGGTGGCTAAAATTGCCACTGATTATGGCAAAGCCAACACCCCTAAGCGGCAGTCACCGCAAGCAATTTGCGTCGTCGCACCGGGTGAAGAAGCTATCTTCATAGACCCTCTGCCCGCGACGGCTTTGTGGGGTGTGGGGCCGAAAACAGCAGCGGCTTTAGCGGCTCTGGGGATTAGCACCATTGGTGAGATTGCGCGCTGGCCCCAACAAGACCTGATTCGCCGGTTCGGGCAGCATGGCTATACCCTCTCACAACACGCCCGGGCAGTGGATCGCCGCGAAATCGTCACGGTGCGTGAAGCCAAGTCTGTTTCCTCGGAAACCACTTTTAGCCAGGATGTCAAAGATTGGGAGCAATTGCACGCGACACTTCAAGAGCTTGTGGAGGACGTTGCTGGCACGCTGCAACGCCGTCATCTGCAAGGCACCACCGTAAAGCTCAAGCTGCGCTGGTCGGATTTCACCACGCCTACCCGTCAGGCAACTCTGCCTGTCCCAACGGATGCCTCGGAAGTGATACGCACAATGGCCACTCAATTACTGCGCCAACTATGGATGGAGGGGCAGACAGTGCGCTTGATGGGTGTCGGGGTCAGTGGCATAAGCCCCATCCAGCAACTCACGCTTTGGGACACCAAGAGTTGGGATACCAGCAATAACTTGACTCCGCAGCCATTTTAAGACTTAGTGCCTCAATAAGACCATTGGCAGAGGAACCTAACCCCCCGTCCCCCTTCCCGACGCAGGAAGGGGGTGTCTGAGGCGTAGCGTCGGGTGAAGTGAGGATGACCTTGTTCTCCTACTTTGTGGTGCAACATTACTCTGGATGGAGGATTGTTGCTAAGCCTAAACGAGAACAGCCGTCCTCAGACACCCCCTTCCTGCGTCGGGAAGGGGGACGGGGGGTTAGGTCGAACTCCTGGCCTGCAACTGAATAATCATAGGTTGGAACGTCCCACACTTGGCATCGTCTTAACGTTTGTTGTATGATGTGAATTGGTTGGTAAGCGAACCGAGTTAAGCAAGAGTTATTATTGTCCCCCAGACACTGTCCTCACACTGTCCCAAGACTGCATCGCGTTTTCTCTGTCCCCCACCCTCTGGGCTGAAATTGGCCCCTCTCACTGTGATCCTGAGAGCAAATTATGGATCGAACACTAGGAGATTGTTAACATGGGTAAGAAGTTGTTTGTTGGAAACCTGAGCTATGACACCCAAAGCTCAGACTTAGATGAGCTATTCGCTCAGTATGGTACGGTGCAGAGCGCCGATGTGATTAATGACCGTGACACGGGGCAGAGCAAGGGATTCGGTTTTGTGGAAATGAGTACCGAAGCTGAGGCTCAGGCTGCTGTGGCAGGCTTAGATGGCAAGAATCACCAGGGACGCACCCTGAAGGTCAATGAGGCACGGCCTAAAGAGGATCGTCCCCGTGGTGGCGGTGGCTACGGCGGTAGTGGCGGTTACGGCGGGGGCGGCGGTCGCTCCGGTGGTGGCGGCTACGGTGGCGGTGGTGGCCGCTCTGGTGGTTATGGCGGCGGTGGTGGCGGTGGCCGCAGAGACCGTTATTAATCGTTGCGCCGTTTAATTTAGGCCCTGTTAGTATTACTAACACGAGTCTCAAAGCATGAAAGGGGCAGTTGCTGCGGCAACTGCCCCTTTTGCATTTTATAGACTTGAAGGGTGATTACACAGGCTGCATATTTGCAAGATGTATAATGTACAAGAATTTATAGTGCGGAGATAAGCATGAGTCCCGGCGGGCCAAGTGAGACTACCCCTAACGAAAACAGTTTGCAGCCTAAGCGTCCCTGGATTAAAGAACCATTCTGTGGCATCTCACATGGGTTGGGCATCCTCTTAGGGATTGCCGGACTGGTAGCTCTCTTGATTCTGGCGCAGGGACGCACCTGGCATGTCGTGGGTTTCGCTATCTACGGCGCAAGCTTGATTGTGCTCTATACCGTGAGTACGCTTTACCACTCTCTCCATGTTTCACCCCGTTGGAGCGACCGCTTGCAGCAACTCGACTACAGCGCGATTTTCCTGCTGATTGCGGGCACTTACGCGCCCGTGTGTCTGGTATCACTGCGTGGCACCTGGGGTTGGAGCCTGCTCGCTGTAGAATATGGACTAGCTATCTTAGGGATCGGCCTCGTCTTTTTCGCTAAACGCGCGCCCCAGTGGATACGGGTTGTGCTGTGCGTGTGCATGGGTTGGCTGGCCTTGATCGCCGTCCCATCTATGCGCCAGTCCATGCCACCTGCCGCTATTGGCTGGCTCTTAGCCGGTGGTGTGGTCTATTCCATCGGCACCATCATCTATGCTACTGATCGCCCCCACCTCTGGCCAGGCAAATTTTCAGCCCACGACCTCTTTCACATTTTCGTGTTAGGTGGCAGCGCGTGCCACTTCTTCGTGATGCTGCGCTTCGTGGCTCCTCTTGCGTAGGGTTAATAGGCCCTCACCCCCACCACCCAGAGGGTGCCCGGTCTCCCACGCTGCGGGCGAGGGGAGGCCACGGGATAACTGGTTTGGTATTAGAGGGATGAACCGCAGAGACGCGGAGGGCGCAGAGACATAAAAGAAAACTCTGTTATTTCCTCTGTGTCCTCGGCGTCTCTGCGGTTCTTTAATTTCTCACGAGCCAGATTCAGCTACTTCATCATTTCATCAAAGAGCGGCTGCATAGTGTCGGCCCAAACTTGATAACCCGGCTTGACCAGGTGCAATACGTCGCCGGTGTATAGCTCTTTATGGACATCACCTTTGCCTTGGGTGGTCTGGAACTTGGAACCCATATCCAGAAAGCGCACGTTCTTACCATCATCAAGCTTGCGGATAATGGCGTTGATGTGCTGCACGCGCCCGGAGAAATACTCATTCTGGCGCGGCAGAATGCCCAGCAACAGGACTTTCGTATTCGGCAACTTCTGGCGCAACTCTTTCACAACTTCGGTGATGCCCTGCGCGATTTCTTCATCACTGCCCGCGTTGTTATCGCCATAAAGATTGTTCGTGCCAATCTTGAGCACCACCAGTTTGGGATCAAGGCCATCCAACTCACCATTTTGAATGCGCCAGAGAACTTGCCGCGTGCTGTCGCCACCAACACCATAATTGACAGCCCCAAGCGGGGCATATCGTTTGTCCCAAATCTCTTTGCCACCGTTGGGGTCGCCCCAGCCCTGTGTAATGGAGTCACCCAGAAACACTACATTGATGTCGTGCTTTTGCACGCCTTGCCGTGTGCGTTCTAAAAAGCCCTTGTGGACATTCTGCCAGGCTTCAGGAAATTGTGGATAGAAACCCCAGCCCGCTTCCCACGGCTTGCCCTTGGGCGCAGGCTCGGCAGTGAGCGGGTTTTCGGCTTTGCCCGCATCAACGGGCGAATTGGCTTCATGCACTTCATCCAGCCAGGCTTTGCCATCGCCTTCAACCAGTAGCCCAATGTTAAAGAAGGATGTCCATTCTGGCAAGGTCACTTCTTTTTCAAAGTGCATCCAATCGGTATCATTCTGAATAAATTGAAGTTGGATGAATTTATTATTGGTGTAGCCTTCGGCAAAAGCTTGAATCATGGCCTGCGCCTTGACGTTGCCTGCGGCTTTAATCCAACCCGCAATCTTAAAAGTCGCTCCCGCGCCGCCCTGCACCGTCTGGAAAGCTTGCCCGTTTTTGCCACCGGCTACCGTCACCCGCAAAGAGGCGGGGCCAGTCTTAAAAACTTCGGTATCCCGCGCCACATCCACATCACCAAACTTGCCGCGCCACTCTGCCGGGGTACCCAGACCTTGAGTCATGCTGCCATTACGCACCACCAGCTTAAAGTTAGGGTCTATTTTTACAGCGGTTGTGGCAACAGGTGCCGGGTTCTCCGCTACAGCCGCAAAGCGTGCATCATCGGGTGTTGAAGTGTAAGTCCGTGTCCCCGTTGGCACAAAGTTGCGCGGCCAGTTGGTCATCCAGTAACCCCGTCCATCGGAACCCCAAACAAGCTGCTGCGGGTTATGCGGATTAAAGGTAATGCTAAAGCCGCGCAGCATCGCTAAGCCATCGTTCTGCTGCACCCACGACTTGCCGCCATCGGCACTAATCCACACCCCGGTGGCCTGTGGCGATTCGGTGTAAGGGTTCTGATTGGTGGTAATGGCCAGGCGATTGGGATTGGTGGGGTCAGTCGTCACATCGGTAATCCAGTGTTCGTCCAGTAAACGCGTCCACGCCTTGCCGTCATAGCGCCACAAGCCGCTGCGCTCACCTTCGCTGGCTGCCAGGTAAAATCGGCCTTGCGCGTCCACGGCCATGCGGCCCCCATTGTGCGGCCCACCGACAGCCGTAAAAGTGGAGCCGCCATCATCGGTTTGATAAACGTTGCGATCTGCCGCCGCATAGAATCGGCGCGGATTTCTGGGATCACCTACGAAGTGGCGCACGTTCGGCGCGATAGCGGTGGTCGCCCAGTGATCGCCGCCATCGGTGCTGTGATAAACGGTGCCATTGATGCTGGCCCACACCTGCTCCGGCGCATCCGGGCGCGCAAAGATGCCGCGTGGTTCCGTGTTGCCGTGGCCGCCACCCGTTTCGGGCAGGCCATGCGCCGCGCCATACATCACTTTCCAGGTATCGCCTTTATCGGGTGAAACGCCTATGCCATAAAAAGAACTGAATTGGCCGAAAGTGGCATACACGCGAGAACCAGCAAAAGTCACATCATGCCCACCACCCCACGGCCACGGATCATTAATCGGGCGCGTCCAAGTGCGCAGATTATCTCGGCTCACCCACATCTTGCCAGCATCTAAGGCCACCAGAAAAGCACGATTGGGATCGGTGGGGTGGAAGCGGAAAGTGGAAGTAACCCAGCCAGAGTAACCTCGACCACGCCAGGCATCGCCTCCTGCCGGGATAGCTGTGGCATCATCCCACGTCTGTCCACCATCACGGGTGCGCACGATAAATTCGGAATTAAAGCCATAAACCGTATTGGCATTTTTAGGATCAACGACCAAGCGCGTCAGGCTCAACCCGGCAGGCATCGCAGTTTCTACCTGAAACACCCGCTGCTTGTTAGGGTCTTTGCTGTCGGAGCCGATATTGGCTTTTGAGGCGATCATGCGCCAGTTCGCGCCGCCATCAGTGCTGCGATAAATGACACCCGTGTTCCACGCGGCATCATTGGCATACAACACTTGTGGATCGGTTGGGGCCACCGCAAGGGCAAAATAGCGAGAGGTTAAATTAGGGTCATTGCCCATTACCGTTTTGCCTAAGCCATTGGAGCTATTTGTCCAATGCAGGCCACCATCGGTGGTCTTATAGACCCCGCCTGGCACGCGCTCTTTGGCACTATCGGGCAAGTAGTTATCAACCGCAATCCAGATAATGTTTTTGTTGGTCGGATGCACTGCCACGCGCCCCATACCCGCCGGGGGCAGGCCATTGTTGCGGCGTGTCCAGGTTTTGCCGTTATCCGTGCTGACCAGAAAGTTAGCCTTATCTGCCGTCGCATAGATCAGTCCATTGCCGCCGGGTGCATAATCGGCCCAGGTTATATTGGTGCCAGGAGCATCAGCGGCATTCGATGAGCCTTCGGCAGTAATCGTGGTGAGTTTCGTCCAGGTGTTGCCCACATCGTGACTTTCCCAGACGGCACCCCAGAGCGGCTTGCCGCCCGATTCCCAGTGCCGCGCTGAACCGCCAACGGCTAACAAATGATTGGTGTCTTGGGGGTCAATCAGTACTTTTTCAATGGGCGTGCCATAGCCAAAACCCGCAGGCGCGGGAAAGCCATTGCGCTTCTGCTGCCAGGTGCGCCCGCCATCGGTGCTCAGATACGGCCCGCTCATGGAGCCAGTCCACACAGTGTTTAGATTGGTCGGATGCCAGGTAAAGTCGGCCATTTCCCAGGCTTTAAAGCCCGTCGTGGTCTGCCAGCTATCACCGCCGTCGGTGCTCAGGCCATCACCCAACATATCACCCGCGACTAAGAGGCGGCGCGAATCGTGCGGACTGACCGCAAGTGCCACCATTGCCCCGCCACAGCCCGGCTCATTGAGCGGCTGCCAGTGTAAGCCAGGAGTAGCCGGGCCTCCATTGCTTACCACTTGCGCCGAGGTTTTGCCCACCAGAGTTAGGCCAATCCCTAATACACTGCATAGAATCCGTTTTATATTCTTTCTGTTTATTGCAATCACTTCTTCCCTCACTCAGTTGATAAACGACTAAGCTTCAAGCTACGCAGTTGAGTTGACTGTATATTTGCTGTACACCGCAAAGACGCTCGGTAGCCCCGTTCAGGGGGATTATCTATCCCGCCCCTGCTTCAGCAGCGAGGCACATAAGCTCTATTATCAAAAACTCACCTGGACGATAACCCTTAAAGTACCACTCTACGCTTCAGTATCAGCCCCAAATTTGCACAGAGAGGCGTCAGCCATCCCACGGTTAAATTTGTCTTTCACTTTAAGAAAGGGCTTTACCCTTACCACCTATGAAAAGTGTGCAGCCGGGACTCATTGACTATGCTATTCTGATTATCTACTTTGCCTTTGTGTTAGGGATCGGTTGGGTGCTGCAACGCCGCATGAAAACCAGCACCGACTTCTTCCTGTCAGGGCGCTCGATTCCGGCCTGGATTACCGGATTAGCGTTTCTCTCGGCCAACTTAGGTGCCCAGGAAGTCATTGGCATGGCGGCTTCGGGGGCCAAGTATGGTATTGCAACCGCCCATTTCTACTGGGTGGGAGCAATTCCGGCGATGGTGTTTGTCGGCATCTTTATGATGCCCTTCTATTATGGCTCCAAAGCCCGCTCGGTGCCAGAGTATTTGAAGTTGCGCTTCGATGAAAAGACGCGCGCCTTCAATGCTGTCTCGTTCGCCATTATGACGGTTTTTTCTTCCGGCATTTCGATGTATGCAATGGCTCTCCTGCTCGAACTGTTGCTGGGGTGGAACTTCACTTTTAGCATCATCATTTCAGCTATCATTGTGCTTATTTATATTTCCCTGGGTGGCCTGACTTCAGCCATCTACAATGAAGTTTTACAGTTCTTCTTGATCGTCTTCGGCTTTATGCCCTTAGTGTTTTTAGGACTCAAAGATGTTGGGGGTTGGGCAGGCTTACAGCAGCGATTAGTAATGACCTCCACCGCGCACGGTTATGCTCCAGGCGCGTTCACGCATTCGTGGCGTTACCTGGGAAGCCCCTCCACGAACCCAATGGGTATTGAATGGTTTGGCATGATGATGGGACTGGGCTTTGTGCTTTCCTTTGGCTACTGGTGCACCGACTTCCTGGTGGTGCAGCGCGCAATGGCTGCCGATTCGATGGCCGCCGCACGGCGCACCCCTTTGATTGCCGCTGTGCCCAAGATGTTCTTCCCCTTCCTGGTTATCTTGCCCGGCATGATCGCTATTGCCCTCACCACTCAGGCGACCAAAGGAGGTTTCGCTTTACCTCAAAAAGCGGATGGCACATACAATTACGACCTGGCTATTCCTATGATGTTAGGCCACTATTTTCCTTCGGGCATCTTAGGGCTGGGCCTAACAGCTCTCATCGCCTCTTTTATGTCGGGTATGGCGGGTAACGTCACGGCTTTTAACACCGTCTGGACACATGACATTTACGAAAGCTATATTCGCCCTGGGGAATCAGACGAGCATTACCTCTGGATGGGGCGAGTCTCCACCGTGGCGGGCATCGCCATTAGCATCGCCGCCGCTTTTATGGCAGGCCAGTTCAACAATATTATGGACCTGTTGCAGTTAGTCTTTGGCTTCGTCAATGCCCCGCTTTTTGCCACATTTTTATTAGGCATGTTCTGGAAGCGGGCCACCGGGCATGGAGCCTTTTTTGGCTTGTTAGGCGGCACCCTCGCGGCAGCCCTGCATCATGGCTTAACGGCCCCCACTGGTGCGACCTCTGTCGTTAAAGGCGGCTGGCTGGGCACAGTCGTGCATCATTATCCCAGCGAAATGGCGCAGAACTTCTGGGCCGCGATCTGGGCCTGGACGACTTGCTTCGTGCTGACTATTGTTATCTCTCTGGTGACTCGGCCCACAAAAACTGATGATGAACTGCGTGGCCTTGTCTATTCGCTCACGCCTAAGCCCAAAGAAGAAGGCGAGCAGTGGTATCAAACTCCGGCAGCACTTGGTATCGCCGTGTTGGTCGTCGCTGTCATCTTAAATTTAATTTTCTTTTAGACGTGGTTAAATGGGACGCAACACTATGGCGACGCTAATTACATGCGCTATTTGAACGCTATTTTATAGCGTAAGCTGACGTTGCGCAGCATAGCGTAACGAAGTTTTGCGTCCCATTAATGATTGAAGTAAAAGGAAAGATTATGGGACTTGATTTACGGTTGCCAATTGGCTGGCTGTTTAGCATTATCGGTGCTTTGCTGGTGCTTTATGGTCTGGTCTCCAATAAAGCAATTTATGCTCACTCGCTCGGCATAAACATCAATTTGTGGTGGGGCTTGGTGTTGATCATCTTTGGCGGCATTATGTTGTTCTTAGCCCATCGCGCTAGCCGTGCTGCGGTTAACGGTGAGCGAGAGGTTGGGCTTTAAAGCACTAACGAAGAACAACAGCAGCGGCCAATAAAATGTAGAATTAAAGTGAACAATTAACGCTGTAGCGCGTCCAAGTTGTTTAGTATTGAGGAGGAGATTGAGATGAAAAAGATAATTGGATTAGCCGGAACTGGAGTTTTAGTGGCAGGACTACTGAGCAGTGCCCTGGCAGCACCGCAGGCGACACCATCCGCCGCCATTCAAGCCGCTATTGCCCAACGCCAGCAGAAGGCCAACGCCGCCAGTTTGGAGCGTCATAATCGGGTGTTAGCCGAGTTGAAAGTCAAGCACGATCAGAAGTTAGCGGCTCAAGCCGCTGCACGGAACCGGGTGCGTGAACAGAACCTTAAAAATAACCAAACGCGCCACGACCGGGTGTTGGCTGAAATGAAAGCCCGGCACGACCAGAAGGTCACAGCACAGACCGCCATCAGCACCCGCCAGCACGCAGCGACAGCCCAGGACTTAGCTCGACACAACCAGGTTTTGGCCGATCTCAAAGCCAAGCATGACGCCAAGCTAGCGGCCCAGAAAAACGCCGCGAAAAAGTAAATCGCCTGTTGGCAAAAGTTAACAGCACATAAAAAGGCAGGAACCCTCGATAGAGTTCCTGCCTTTTTATCATTTAAAATTCCTGGTTTAATAATGGCTATAGCTCAAAACTTTGGACAAGAAAGGATAATGTCCGATGTCTCAAGAATCTGTTTATGCTCTTTTTTGCCACCCCGATGGTAGCTGGTATCGGCTCTGGATTACCCACACCACCCCCAAGACAGAGCGCGGCCATGCATGGCATCTACACGCCACTTACGATAAAACTGGCACCATCGCGCCGGTGGCGGATACTGCCTGGTATGAGCAGCCCTATGGCATGGCAAACTGGGATTTCGATAACGAAACGGATGCCTATGCCGCGTTCCGAGAACGGGCTGATGAGCGGCGGGGACATGGCTACGATTTGCGCGAGGGTGCTGTTCCTGAAGCAAACGAATAAGCGTGCCGTGCAGAATCTGTGCATCTCACTGCAACACTAATATTTCTGCGTTAGCGGCGCAAATACGGTACACTCCTTTCATCTCTATGTCTCCTTGCCATCGGCAATTGTGTCTGCGAATAACAATTTCCCTTTATCTTTAATGAATTCGGAGGATAGTGCGTTGTATTGGCGGCACATTAAGTAGGAGCGTGACCGGGAAACTGCATACCGAAACTGTATCTTGTTAAAATAGTCTCAAATTAAGGGAAAATACACCTTGGAGGAAACATGCATTCGGAGGATAAAGTGAATCCAGAAGAGAAAGTCTCTGCGGAGGAAAATTCGAGCGTAACAGAAAACACTAGTGCGCCGGAAGAAAGCAATCTTATTATTACCCGCCGCCGCTTCATCAGTGGAGCCGCCGTAACCGCTGCGGGCGTCGTGGCGGCTCCTTATATCGCGCGGGCTGCCGAGTTAAATTCGGGCAAGAACCCTGATCTTACGGTGGCCGCGCCGAGCGTCATCACTTCGAGGACGCTCAATACCAGCAATCGTCTCAACAAGCTAAATGTGGCCTTTGTGGGAACAGGGGGACGCGCCGGGTCGCATGTGCATGACTTAGCCGATCCGAATAGCAAGCTGGCGCAAAACATTGTAGCTTATGCCGATGTATCGGAGGGCAGTTGGAAAGATGTGAAGAACTTTGCGCCCAATGCCAAAGGCTACACCGACTGGCGCAAGATGTTTGATAACCACATGAACGAGATTGATGCGGTTATCGTCGCCGTGCCCGACCATTCGCACGCTGGCCCGGCCATGCGCGCTATTCGTTCAGGCAAGCATGTCTATTGCGAAAAGCCGCTAACTTGGAGCGTGGCCGAAGCCCGCGCCCTGGGTGATGCCGCCGCCCGGCACCGGGTGGCGACCCAGATGGGTAACCAGGGTCATGCCGGAGAGGGTAATCGTCTGGTCGTGGAGTGGGTGCGCGGTGGTGTAATTGGTGATATTACCGAAATTCACAGTTGGACAAACCGTCCGATCTGGCCGCAAGGCAATCTCAAGCGTGGGCCAGTAAAGCCCGTGCCTGCTGGCCTCAACTGGGATGCCTGGCTTGGCCCTGCACCCTACCGCGACTATACCGAAGCCATAGATGCCCAAGGCCATACCAGTAGCATTTTACCGTTCAACTGGCGCGGCTGGTTCGACTATGGCTGCGGCGCTATCGGTGATATGGGCTGCCATACCTGGGATCAGGTTTTCTGGGCAATGGAGCCAGATTATCCCAGTTCGGTGACGCTTCTCGAAATTGACAACAAGGGCACGGAGACGTTTGCGGCGCGCACCCACTTCAAGTGGGAATTCCCGGCCAAAAATGGTCGCCCGGCTTTCACTTCTCACTGGTATAGCGGTGGCATGAAGCCCGCTGCGCCAGAAGAATATATTAATGATCCCGCCATCAAATCTGCCGATGGCAAGAAGCGCGAGTTGCCCGGTAGCGCCGTGCTCTGGATTGGCACCAAGGGTAAGATGCTGGTTCAAGGCGACTATGCCGATAACCCACGTCTCATCCCAGAGTCCTTCATGAAGCAAGCCAAGCTGCCCGATAAGTGGATTCCCCGCTCGCCCGGCCACATGCAGGAGTTTGTCATGGCCGCCAAGGGCGAAAAGCCGTGGGATTATCCCGGTTCCAGCTTCGCCGCCTATGCCGCTCCCATCACCGAAGTTCTCTTGATTGGTGCCATTGCTGAGAAAATTGGTCAGGTAGGCTTCAAGATCGAGTGCGACCCTGTGTGGCGTCGCATCAAGACCCCAGAAGCCATTGCCTTAACAGGCCGTGAATATCGCAAGGGCTGGGAATTGGACACCTAGTCAGTGATGTAGCACAAGCCACCTAAGCAAGAGAGCCGCGAGTTCAAACTCGCGGCTCTCTTTGTTTTTGCCAATGTCGTTCAGCGTACAGACACCAAGGCTGCAAATACCCGACACTACCTGGATAATACGTCAATGTAATAATGATTGTATGAAGGAGATACTATGTCAGACTTACACCCACCCGTTAATCAACACGATCATACCCAAGGCCCAACCGACGCACCCATCACCTTAGTGGAATATGCCGATTTTCAATGCCCCTACTGCGGCCAAGCCGACGGAATTGTGAAAGAACTCCAGCAACGCTTGGGCGACAAACTTCGCTTTGTGTTCCGTGAATTTCCCTTAACCGACATCCACGAGCACGCTCTGCACGCGGCCCAAGTCGCCGAATCTGCTGGGGCACAAGGCAAATTCTGGCCAATGCACGATTACCTTTTCGAGCATCAGAGAAAGCTTGATGACCGCCATCTAATGCAATACGCCCAGGAAATCGGACTCGATATGGAGCAGTTCACCCAGGCTGTTAATGATGACTCACTGATAGAACATATTCAAGCCGACCTGGAAAGTGGCGAACGCAGCGGCGTGCACGGCACCCCCACCTTCTTTATCAATGGTAAGCTCTTTCAAGGCTCATGGGACGTGGACGGGTTGCAGGCGGCGCTTGAAGCGGAGTTGGGCAGATGAAGGTTCGAGAAAAGCAACAGAGTCAAGACTTTTAGCTCTCAACTCTTTTGCCATGCCAACGACCAAGTTGCCTCAACTTCCCTAAGCGGTCACGGGGCGTTAAAACCCTGTAACGGGTTGCCATAGAAGGCATCAGTCTTCCAGGCAATGGGGTTCCACTTTCCATCGCCATTGCCCATAACCTTGACCGGCACAATCATGGCGATGCCGCCGATTTTATTATTCGCCACGAGGCCGTTGTCCACGATCTTGCCATCCGCACCAACGATGAATTTCGTGGTGCGCGCGAGCTTGCCATCGCGCAGCACCTTGATCTCATACTCGCCGGGGTTCTTGGCCAGGAAAAAAGTGTCGGCCCAGTTATTGGCGGAGGTATCGGTGTTCCAGCCGCGCACCTTGCCCCACGAAAACTCCCAGCGTTCCCAGTGCGGATCGTTGGTGTCCATGCCATTGGTCAAAAGCGTCGCGGCTTTATAGGCGGTGCCAAACTCTTTGGTGCTGCCTATCTGCTTGCCATTATAGAGGAGATAGGCAGCGAGTTTCGTGTCGTTCAAGCCTTCGCCCTTGAACCACATTGCCACGCGCAAGAGTGGATCGTTGGGGTCTTTTAGCCAATCGAGCCAGACATAGCCAATCGGCATCATCCAGTCCTGATCCACATAGTATTCAAACTGGTTTTTGAAGGCTGGGAGTGCGTTGCCCTTATGCAGTTTGCCGACATGGAACTTGCCCGTCAGTATCGTCTCGTTCGTGTTGTTCAGGGCATTCAGCAAGCGAATCTTAAAGCCAAAGGTGCCCGTCTCCAGGATACCGCGCTTGTCCATGTGGCTATCCGAACCGGGAATATCCACGCGGGCTAATGCATTTGGCTCAAGGGCGCTCACTGGAGCCGTCACGGTCGTCCAGGGTTTGCCATCGGGAAGGGTAAAATCCACCGCAAACTTGCTGCCCGTCCCGATGGGGCCGAGGACATAGAAACTGCCGGTCGGCACCCAACTCCAATAGTTTTCCGTATTAGGCTGCTTCCAGTAGCGCACCATGCGGTCAGCGCGCAAAAAGAGGGTGGACTTCAAAATCTGCGGCGCGGTCGGTGCCAGTGGCGTATCGGCGAGGGCTGAATATGGAGCTATCAGGCCAGTGAGCAAACTCAGCCCGATCAACAGCTTGAGAGATATTTTTAGCATCATGCTCCTTGAAGAATTATTAGGAATCGCTTAATTCGAGGCGCTACTTCGTTGGGTCAAACCCGACCAGCGGGTTGCCGTAGAACGCCTGGGTTTTCCAGGCGAGCGGGTTGATTTTGCCATCGGCGGTGTCTTTCACCGTCACCGGCAATACAAGCCGAATGCCACCGAGCTTGTTCTGCGCCGCTACCCCGTTATCCACGATTTTGCCATCGGCCCCGACCGAAAACTTCGCCGTGCGCGCGAGGTTATCCTTACGCAGCACTTTAATCTCATAGTCGCCGGGATTCTTATCAAGGAAGTAGGTGCCTTCCCAGTTATTGGCCGAAGTGTCTTTGTTAAAGCCGCGCACTTTGATAAAGGTAAACGTCCACAATTCCCAGTTGTTGATGTCATCGCTGCTGGGCGTGTGGAGCGTCTGTTCATCGTTGCCAGTAGCCGTGTCAATCTGCTTGCCGTCTTTGAACAGCACAGCCTGCATCACATGATTGGAGCCAGTGCCGCGAAACCACATTTGCGCGGAGAGGGCAGGCACGTTTTCATCAAGCTTGGGATTGAGCCATAAAAACCCAATTGGCACGCGCCAGTCTTCAACGGTGCAGAAGTCGGTTTTGTTCTTATCACCTGCGGGGACGCGCGGCAGAGGATATTTCGTGACCTGATACTTGCCGCTAAAAAACACTTCGTTCTTGCCCGCGACTTCGTTCTTTAAGCGAATTTTGAAAGGGAAAGTGCCAATCGCCGTAATGCCCTTCTTCTCAATTGCGCTGTCATCGGGCACCGGCATTTTGATGACCGTATCAATGTCATCTCCAACTTCCTCGGTCGGCAGATTGACGCTCATCCAGGGCGAGCCATCAGCCTTCATAAACTCCGCCACAAACTGGCTGCCCCCCGGCACCGGGCCCAGAATCTCAAACTGCACGAGCGGCACCCACGAATAAGTGTTGTATTGTGGCTCTTTCGCTTTGGGGTTGGGCCAGTAACGCTCAAAGCGATGCAACTCAACCATGACCGTGCGCTTCAACAGCGTCGGCCCATCGGCAGCCCGCGCGCCCGGCCCGGCCCCTCCAACCAACCCCGCCAGGGCCAGCGCCACGCCCCAGCGAGTCTTCCCAACACGGCCTACAGATCCAGCTACCGCCAACGACCAAGCAGTCCTCACAGGCGCGAATGCGCCAAACGACATTCGCATAACAATCTCCTTGCTTAAAATGAGCGACCAGCAACAGCTCCCTAAGCATAACTGATTGTTCGCTTTTTCTCAAATAACTGTCCTGCCACCGTCTTAGCAAGTGATAGACTGATAGCGTGCTGGGCCGCCAGAGCTGCTGACCATTTTACATGACGCAATAGAACGTGCTGGCTGAAGTTGCCGCAGGACGAGACGCCTTGGAAGCTGCCCTAGACGCTGAACGCCGCAGGCTTATGTTCCTCAACGAGGAGCGACTCAAGCGTTATATGATAACCTCGCAGCCGTGGCACACATGTTAAAGCAATCGGGAGGCTTCTGGAGTGATCTTCAGATGAACTCAGCTATCGCTAAAAGTAAAGAGATACATTAGTAGAGCAGCACAGATTTGATATGATTACGCTGTCATTTAGTGATTTAGAATTTGAAATAGATGGAGTATTATCATGTTGATTCCCCCCGATCAGGCAAAAACCGCCGCCACTTTAGCCACGCCAATACAAGGAATTTTTAACACTTACATTGCACCTAAGATGGATGCCATTGCTAAAGAACGCAAGGTTGAACGGGAGGTCATGGAATATTCACTTGGCTATAGGTTAAGGGAGTACTTTGAGCGAAGTTACAGACATCACTCCATTATCAAGACTTTAGCTCTAGGACAGCCAGTGCCTTTAATGGACTTATACCTGCCGCTAACTGTTACAGATCAAACTCAAAAGAAATCTATTACATTAGACGCCTTCAAAGCAGAGTTAATACCAAGCCACCGTAAAATACTGCTGACAGACCTTGGCGGGATGGGCAAATCTACAGTAATGAAGTTCTTGTTTATATCCGCTATTAATGAAAATGCTGGCCTACCAATCTTTATTGAACTAAGACATCTCAAAGACAATAGAACCATCTTAGACATCATATATGATGAATTAAATAATCCCTACAATATTGCTGACGAAGGCTGTAGTCGTGAGGCGATTATGAGACTCATTGGGCGAGGCGATTTTATCTTTTTCCTAGATGGATATGATGAAATCCCTAAAGAGTACCAAGAAACCGCCACTCAGCACCTGCAAGATTTCGTTAATAAAGCAGGTAAGAATTTATTTATCCTAACTTCAAGACCCGAAACTGCCCTTCTGTCGTTTAGTGACTTTGCACAGTTCTCAATCGAACCACTAACTGTTAATGAGGCATATCATCTAATAGGACTTTATAGCGCACAAGGAGGTCAGAAAGACACAGCACAGGAGCTTATTAATGATTTGCAAGGTGATACTTTAAATAACGTCAAGCCGTTCCTAACCAATCCCTTGTTAGTATCTCTTCTGTATCGAGCCTACCTTCATAAACCTACTATTCATTCTAAGAAGCATCTATTTTTTGCTCATGTATATGAAGCTTTATTTGAAGGTCATGATCTCACTAAGGGAGGTAGTTACAAGCGAGACAAGTATTCAGGGTTGGATATTGATGATTTTGATAAAGTTCTTCGTGTATTAAGTTTCATAACGGTGAAAAAAGGAGAAGTCGAATACACCAGAGATCAATTACTTTCCTACCTGGCTGCGGCTAAGGAACAATGTGCAGGAATCACTTTCAAGGAAACATCTTTTATAGAAGATCTAGTTAAAAGTGTTTCTCTGTTTACTCAGGAGGGTATCTACTACAAGTGGGTGCATAAATCAATTCAAGAGTATTTCGCAGCCAAGTTTATTTGCTATGACACGAAAAATAGAGAGCCTGATGTCCTGCGTAAAATAGCAGGTAGCACGGATGCTGTTCGTTACATTAACCTTATGGAATTATGTTATGAAATAGACTACAGAACATTCCGTAATACGATTATTTACGACTTGATAAAGGAATTTCTCAATTATTATGAAAATAGCTATATGCATCTTAATACCGCTATCAAACAAAACGACATCCATATTCGCAAATTGCTTTGCTTCTCGCGTTGGTTCGTCCTCTTACCAGAATTATCTATACAGCAGATTAAAAGTATGGATGATATAAACACAATAGGAAGAGACTTAATTAGAAATCAGCAAGTCACCTTGGGAGCTGGGCCAGGTATCCACGGAATAGCTATGCGAGGTGGTGGTTTCACCGAAGTATATGGGACTTCTACGGCTCACTACTTATACTTCTTGGGTAAAAGGGGAGAACCTATCATAGCAACTTTGGAAGAACAACCAACGCTCTATGTTGAAGAGAATGGAAAATCCAGAAAATTGGATTTAAGTGATATTTGGCAGGGTGACACACCAATTATAGTAACCGATGATCCGAAGTCGGCTATTAACGATCCTTCTATATTCTCCCAAGTAAACTACTTTCTTTCAGAGTATGCGCGGTATGGATTATATAGCCTAGATATAAATGCGTGTCAGAGAATAAAACAAGAAATTGAGGAGGATTTGTCACGCAGCAGCGAATCGGATTTCTTGTTGGCTGATTTCAGAAGTTAAGCTCTTAAAAGAAAAGCCCCCGTGAATACTCACGGGGGCTTTCTTCTCTTTGCCATGATGGGTGCAGAATAGGCACTGAGAACTGAATAGCGTTTACTCACGCGGTCAAGGTGAGCAGCCATGATCTCAAGGATCAGTGAAGTGCAGGTAATTGGTTGAGTTATGTCTCTACTGATGTAGGTGTTCACCTTACAGTGTTCACTTACAAGGTTCGAGATAGGAATAACTCCAGAAAGGAGGTGATCCAGCCGCACCTTCCGA
>Ga0213875_10000437_pt1 | contig 36561 bp, 38 predicted proteins | sample BarmaccomBMRX_R8_FD_160105 | JGI IMG/M metagenome (GOLD analysis project Ga0213875, IMG submission 160105) | Root-associated microbial communities from Barbacenia macrantha in rupestrian grasslands, the National Park of Serra do Cipo, Brazil - RX_R8 | ecosystem: Host-associated > Plants > Roots...
GTGAGGCGGAAAGGGATGCCGCGTGTTCTCCGGCCTGATGATGAACACCTGGATCACGGCGAGCGCCGTCGCGGTGATCGCGGGAGTGACCGGGTTCTTCGCCGTGCTCCGCGGCTCCACGTTCGCCGCGCACGCGATACCGAACGGCGCGTTCGCCGGCGCCGCGGGCGCCAGCCTGCTCGGGATCAACGTCATCTGGGGCCTCGCGGTCTTCGCGGTGGCCGGGGCGCTGGGCATCGGCGCGCTGGGCAGGCGGGCGCGGCACGACGTGGTGACCGCGCTCGCCCTGGTGCTGATGCTGGGCCTGGGCGCGCTGTTCGTCAGCGTCAGCACGGAATACGCCGACGAGACGTACTCGCTGCTGTTCGGCGAGGTCTTCGGGGTGAGCGGCGCCGAGGTGCTGCCGATCGCCGGCCTCGGCATCGCGTCGATCGCTGTGATCGGGGCCGTGTTCCGCCGGCTGATGCTGGCCTCGGCGATGCCGGAGGTCGCCGACGCCCGCGGGGTGTCCACCCGGTCACTGGAGGTCTACTTCCTGGTGGTCATGGCGCTCGCCACCAGCATGACCGTCCCGGTGGTGGGGGCGCTGCTGATGTTCAGCCTGATGATCGGGCCCGCCGCGGCGGCGCGCTCGTTCACCGGCCGGCCGGGGCTCGCGATGGCCCTGTCGGTGGCGATCGCGCTCGTGACCGTGTGGGCCGGGATCGCGCTGTCGTACCGGACGAACTGGCCGCTCGGCTTCTACGTCGGCGTCATGGGCGCCGGATTTTTTCTGCTCGGCCGCTGCTGGGCCGCCGTACGCCAGCGCCGCGCCGTCGCCAGTCCTCTCCCGGTGTTACCGAACGAGAGCGGGTATCTCCCCGGGCTTATCGCCCTGCCTTGCCGACGGCCCTGCTGTGCCGGCCGTTCTGCTGTGCCGGCCGTTCTGCTGTGCCGGCCACTTTGCCCTGCCCGCGCCTCCGCCCAGCCCGCCGCCCCTGCCGCGCCGGACAATTTCCCACAGAAAACCGCAGCCGGGCTCTTGATGGCACGGCGCGGTGAATCTAGCGTGTGCGATGACGAGACATCGGATGTCTGGCCGCAGCTATGGCCGGGAAGCCGCCGCACGCGCTGCGATGGCTTCCGTCTCCACCGAAGGAGATGATCATGGGACAACAGATGGCGCGGCGCCTGGCCGCCTCAGACATCGGACGAAGGCGGTTCCTGGCGGGCGCGGCACTCGGCGCCGGCGGGCTGCTGGCGTACCCGGCCCTGTCGGCGTCCGGCGGTTCGCGCCGCGGCCGCGCGGCGGCGTCCAGCGGCCCGTATCAGCCGACGGTCGAATCGCTGTCCACGCACCCGCTGCCGCAGTGGTATTCGGACGCCAAGTTCGGCATCTTCATCCACTGGGGCGTCTACTCGGTTCCCGCGTGGGCCCCGGTGGGCCGGGAGTACGCGGAGTGGTACTGGCACAACATGGACAACCCGTCCGACCCGACCCATCAGCATGAGCTCTCGCTCTACGGCGCCGCGGCCACCTACGACCAGTTCATCCCGCAGTTCACCGCCGGGAAGTTCGACCCCCGCGCCTGGGTGGAGCTGTTCGAGCGCGCCGGGGCGCGGTACTTCGTGCAGGTCACCAAGCACCACGAGGGTTTCGCCCTGTTCCGCACCTCGGTCAGCCGCCGGGCCTCCGTCTACCTGGGACCCAAGCGCGACCTGGTCAAGGAGCTGTTCGACGCGGCGGCCAGGTACACGCCATCGCTCAAGCGCGGAACGTACTACTCGCTTCCGGAGTGGTACAACCCCGCGTACCCCGGCGACGGTGGCAGCTTCCCCGGTGGCGGCCCGAAGCAGTACGTCACGGGCGCACCCATTCCCTACACCGGCTACCTTCCGGTGAGCGACTACGTCAACGACTTCCAGGTACCACAGCTGCTCGAGCTGATCAGTCAGTACGACCCGGACATCCTCTGGGGCGACATCGGCGGCCCGAACAACAGCCTGCCGGTCATCGCGGACTTTTACAACCACGGCCTGAACCGGCCGCACCCCAAGGACGTCGTGGTCAACAACCGGATGGGCGTTCCCGTCCGGGACTTCACGACGCCCGAGTACGCGTCGAACTTCCAGCTCAACCCCGCGAAGTGGGAGGCGTGCCAGGGCATCGACCCGTTCTCTTTCGGCTACAACGCGGCGACCCCGGACAGCGCGTACTTCACCGCCGAGGTGCTCATCCAGCGGCTGGTGGACATCGTGAGCAAGAACGGGAACTTCCTGCTGGACATCGGGCCGCGCGCGGACGGGACGATACCGCAGGTCATGGTGGACCGGCTGACGCAGATCGGCGACTGGCTGCGGATCAACGGCGACGCCATCTACGGGTCCGCCTACTGGATCCAGCCCGCCGACGGCAACGTCCGCTTCACGGTGACGCCGGGCAGGTTCAACATGATCTCGCTGGGCTGGCCGGGCGACCAGCTGGTGATCTCGGCCCCGGTGCCGGTCAGCGCCGACTCCAAGATCCGGCTGCTGGGCAGCCACGCGCCGCCGTTGCCGTGGACCCAAAGCAACGGCCAGCTCGTCATCACCATGCCGCCGTCCGGCGAGTTCTCGACCAGGAGCCGGTACGCGTACACGTTCACGTTCGACTGGGACCGCTGACGGAGGGGCACTCAGATGAAGATCTTTTCCGGCAGCCTCAGGTACCGGTTCGCCGCGGCGGCCGTCCTCACGGTGGCGGGCGTGGCGACCGCGGGGGCCGCCACGGGCGCGATCGGAGGCCCGGCGGGCCCGGGCTGTAAGGGCCCCGAGCTCACCGGCACCGCGTCGCCCGCGCTGATCCTGAACCCGCCACAGACGGTGTCGGTCACGGAGACGCTCACCGCGAACTGCCCGGGGCCGGAGCTGGCGCACATCGTGCTGTACCTGACGGGACCGCAGGGCTGGACGGTCACTCCGCCGGGCGCGCGCGAGGTGCCCAGCCTTCGGCCCGGTAAGGCGGACACGCTCACCTGGCATGTTCAGGTGCCGGCCGGCGCCGGCGGCAGCGGGCTGACCGCGCAGGCCATCTACGACACCGGACCGCACAGCACCGACAGTGTGCGGGCCACGATCGCGGCGAGCGTCGCGTACCCGTCCGTCGCGGCCGCCTACGACAACACCGGTATCACCAACGACACCAGCACCGGTCCCGGGAACATCGACGGCAGCGGCTACAGCCTTTCGGCGCAGGCGCTGGCGGCCGCCGGATACCCGCCGGGCTCCACCGTCACCGCCGGCGGCCTGTCGTTCACCTGGCCGGGCGCGGCCGCCGGGCAGCCCGACAACATCGTCGCCGGCGGCCAGGCGATACTGGCGGGCGGCTCGGGGGCGACGCTCGGGTTCCTGGCCACCAGCACCTACGGCCCGGCGAGCGGCACGGGCACGGTGCTGTACACCGACGGTACGTCGCAGCCGTTCACCCTGTCGGTCCCCGACTGGTACGTCTCGCCGCCGTCCGGCTCGGACCCGGTGATCACGCTCCCGTACCGGAATGCGCCCGGCAACGCGCAGGACCAGCACCCCGTGCACGTCTACTACCTCGGCATCCCGCTGACCCAGGGCAAGACCGTGCGCGCTGTGGTGCTGCCCGACGTGTCGTCGTCCCCGCCCGTGGCCGGCTCCGCGGCTCTGCATGTCTTCGCCATGACGATCGGATAATCGCGGTCCCCGCGAACACACGCGATCGCCGCCGTCCGGGCGCTGGCCGATCAGGGCTGCTGTCGCGACCCGAATCGACCGCTGTTCGCAAGGGAGCGCCGACCCCGCGCCGACCCCGCGCCGCCCCTGCGCCGCCCCTGCGCGCCCCGCCGCCCCGCCCGCGTCGCGGGCGGGGCGGCGCGCCAGGATGGAGGTATGGCGAACAGGCTGAAGGACGCGACGAGCCCGTACCTGCTGCAGCACGCGGACAACCCGGTGGACTGGTGGCCATGGTGCGACGAGGCGTTCGCCGAGGCGCGGCGCCGCGACGTTCCCGTGCTGCTTTCCGTCGGGTACGCGGCGTGCCACTGGTGCCACGTGATGGCCCACGAGTCCTTCGAGGACCCGGCGACCGCCGCGCTGCTGAACTCCCGCACGGTCGCGATCAAGGTGGACCGGGAGGAGCGCCCCGACGTGGACGCGGTCTACATGGCCGCCACCCAGGCGATGACCGGCCAGGGCGGATGGCCGATGACCGTGTTCATGACGCCGGACCGGGACCCGTTCTACTGCGGCACCTACTTTCCCAGGGAGCAGTTCACCCGGCTGGTCGAGGCGGTCTGGCGGACCTGGCAGCAGGACCGCGGCGGTGTTACCGGGCAGGCGAAGCGGATCTCGGCCGCGCTTGCCGCGAACGCCGCCGCGCTCGCCGGCCTCGGCGCCGGCGCCTCCGCGGACGCGGACGGCTGGCAGGAGCGCCTCACGCGCGCCGCCGGCGAGGCGGTCACCGCTCTCGAGGGTGACTACGACCCGGACGACGGCGGTTTCGGGGGGGCGCCGAAGTTCCCGCCGTCGATGGTGCTCGAGTTCCTGCTCCGCCATCACGAGCGGGCCGGCTCTGAGGCGGCGCTGCGGATGGCGGAGCACACCTGCGGGGCGATGGCGAGAGGCGGCATGTACGACCAGCTCGGCGGCGGCTTCGCGCGCTACAGCGTGGACGCCGAATGGGTCGTGCCGCACTTCGAGAAGATGCTCTACGACAACGCGCTGCTGGCCCGCGTCTACGCGCACCTGTGGCGCCGCACTGGGTCCGAGCTGGCGCGACGGGTCAGCGAGGAGACCTGCGACTGGATGATCCGCGAGCTGCACACGCCCGAGGGCGGCCTGGCCGCCTCGCTGGACGCGGACAGCGAGGGCGAAGAGGGCAGGTTCTACGTGTGGACTCCCGCGGAGCTGCGCGAGATCCTCGGAGCGGACGACGCGGGCTTCGCCATGGCGGCGTTCGGCGTGACCGAGTCAGGGACGTTCGAGCATGGATCGTCGGTGCTGCAGCGCCGCGAGGAGCCCGACGGCCGGGAGCGCTTCGACCGGATCCGGGGGGTGCTGTTCGCCGCCAGGGAAGGCCGGGCCCGCCCGGCCAGGGACGACAAGGTGGTCGCCGCCTGGAACGGGCTGGCCATCGCCGCGCTCGCCGAGGCCGGCCTGCTGCTCGACCGCGGCGAGTTCACCGCGGCGGCGCTGGGCGCGGCGGAGCTGCTCGCCGCGGTGCACCTGTCCGGCGACCGCCTCGTGCGCACCTCACGGGACGGCGTTCCGGGCGGCAGCGCCGGGCTGCTCGAGGACTACGCCTGCGTGGCCGCCGGGCTGCTCGCGCTGTCCGGCGTGACCGGCCAGGCCCGCTGGGTCGGGCTGGCGGGCCGCCTGCTGGACACGGTGCTCACCGCCTTCGGCGACGGCGAAGGCGGTTTCTGCGACACGGCCGGCGACGGGGAACGGCTGATCTTCCGCCCGGCCGATCCCGCCGACAACGCGACGCCCTCCGGCACGTTCGCCGCCGCCGACGCGCTGCTCAGCTACTCCGCGCTGACCGGCTCGCGGCGGCACCGCGACGCCGCCGGGGGCGCCCTGCGCGCGCTGCCGGACATCGCCGGGCGCTATCCGCGTGCTGCCGGGACCGGCCTGGCGGTCGCCGAGGCCATGCTGTCCGGGCCCGCGGAGATCGCGATCACCGGCGATCTTTCCGACCCGCGAACCCAGGACCTGCTGCGGACCGCGTTGCACGTGGCGCCGCCCGGCGCGGTGCTGGCGGCCGGCCACGGGACCGGCGCACCGGACGCTCCGGTGCCGCTGCTGGCCGGCCGCGGGCTCGTCAACGGCGCGCCCGCCGCGTACGTGTGCAGGCAGTTCACCTGCCAGGCGCCGGTCACCAGCCCGTCGGAGCTGCGCCGCGTGGCCGAGGCGGCCATCCGGTGAACTCCCGGGAAGTAGCTTCGGCCGCCCGGTCAACCTACGGAAAAACCAGGGTAAATATGAGCCGCCAAGGCTGGACTACTGCCCGGTATTTACGGCATCTTTGACTACGTGCACCTGACGGGCAAGGGCGTCCGCCGCATGGGGCGGGCCATCAGGCGTGGGGGATACCGGCGTATGGTGCCGGCCGGAATGGCCGGGATCGCGGTGCTCGGCACGCTCACCGGCGTCCTGGTCGCGGTCGCGGGCGGCGCTCCGCGTTCCGCCGCGCCCCACGTGGCATCTCCGGCGGCCGCGTATCCCGGGCTCCCGCGCCAAGCGGCGGCGGCGGACGATGGCCCGGTCCTCAGCTATCCCGGGTCAGGCGCGCCGGCGGGCTTCTCGGTGCTCGCGGCCAGCCTGCTGTCCGCGACCTCGCCGAAGGTCGCCCCGCTGCGCCGCTCGCTGCAGGCTGATTTCCTGATTGTTTCGCCGTCCTCGCTGCCCCGTTCCGTCCTGGGCACGGTGCTGCGGCAGCACGGTGTGCTGGCAGCGGAGCAGATCGAGGCCGTGCGGATGGCGATCAACGGCAAGTACACCGCCGTCCTCGGCGTCGACCCGTCGGTGTTCCGCTCGTTTGCGGCGCGGCCGACGGCGAAGTCGGACGCGCTGTGGAGCGGTGTGGCAGGCGGCGGGATCGCCGTCTCCTACACGATGGGCCGCCTGGACCGGCTGCCGCTCGGCGGCACCGTCCGCGCCGCCGGGAAGCGGACCGAACAACTGCGGGTCGTGGCGTTCGGCACGATGGGCATCGGCGGTGTCGACGCCGTGGTCTCCCACGCCGTGGCGCGGTCGCTGGGCATGCCGCCCGGCAACGCGATCGTGGTCAGCGCCCGCCTCGCGGACATAAAGCCGCTTGCCGGGACCCTCGCGCGGCTGGCGCCGCGCAACGCCAGCGTCGAGCCGCTGATGACGGTGGTCGAGCATCCCGGTTCCCCGGGCACTCAGGCCAGCGGCAGCAATCCCGGCACCGTTCCCGGCAGCGGCACGATTCCCGCTGCCTCCGCGACGTCCGCGCAGCTGAACGTCATGCTGCGGGCGGCGCTGAGCCGTCTCGGCCTGCCGTACGTGTGGGGCGGCTCTGGGCCGCGGGTCTTCGACTGCTCCGGCCTGGTGCAGTGGTCGTTCGCCCAGGCCGGGATCACGATGCCGCGGGTGGCCGCGGATCAGGCCAGGACGGGCCCGGCCGTGCCGGCCGGCCAGCTTTCGCCGGGCGACCTGCTCTTCTATCACACCGACCCGACGGCGCCCGGCTACATCTCGCACGTCGCCATCTACCTCGGCAGGGGCTGGATGGAGCAGGCTCCGCAGCCGGGTGAGAACGTCGAGATCGTGCCCGCCGACTTCGGCTCCGAGTTCGCCGGAGCGATCCAGGTGAACCCGCGGCTGGCCGCGTCCGTGGCCGCCGGTATCGCCTGACGGCCCCGCATAACCCACTGGTAACACCTGTCACGGGCAGCCGGTCGCCGGCGTGCGGCCAGATGCGCCAGCGGCCCCGTCCAGTGGGGCCAGATGCGCCAGCGGCCCCGTCCAGTCCAGTGGGCCAGATGCGCCAGCGGCCGTCCGGTGGGGCCAGATGCCAGCGGCCACGGGGCTTCCCGGAGGCGGCGAGGCAGAACCACACCCTCGTCAGCATATGTTGACGCGGGCCGCGATGTCAGCATATGCTGACGGACATGGAAACCACGCTCGAAATCGCCGAGGGTGCCGCCAGCAGCGATCCCGACATCGGGCTCCGCGCGGTGGCAGCCCTGCGGGCACTCACCGAACGGCTGGAGATCCTCCAGGTCGAGAACGCGCGGAAGCTGGGATGGTCCTGGCAGGACATCGCCGAGCGGCTGGGCGTCACCAAGCAGACCGTGCACCGCAAGTACGGCCGCCGAATCGGGGGACGCTGATGTTCGAGCGCTTCACCGACGACGCCCGCACCGTCGTGGTCCACGCACAGGAGCACGCGCGCCGTCTCGGGCACCGCTACATCGGCTGCGAGCATCTGCTGCTCGCCGTCTCCTCCGCCGGCCAGCCCGCGAGCGCCGTCCTGCGCGAGCACGGCCTCACGCCGGAACGCATAGAGATGGAGATCGTCCGCCTCGTCGGCCTGGGCGCCGGTGCCGGGCTGTTCGCCGGCCTCGACCGGGACGCGCTGTCGGCCATCGGCATCGATCTGCACGCCGTGCGCGCCAGGATCGAGGCGTCCTTCGAGCCCGATGCGCTCACCCGGGCCGCCCAGGCCGTGCACCGGGGGCGGCGCCCGTCCCGGCTGAACCCGCGCCGGGCGGTCCCTCCGCGCCTCATCCGCGCCTGGCGCCGCCCCCGCGCCCGGCGTGCCGGGCGCGCCACCGGCCCGGCGTCGCCTCCCGTTCTGCGGCCGCCGCAGGTCACCGGCCGCTACCGGGCCTCGGGCGCTCTGCCCACGGGGCACATGCCGTTCACTACCCGGGCCAAGAAAAGCCTGCAGAACGGCCTCCGCGAGGCGCAGGCGCTGAACGACCAGCACATCGGCGCCGAGCACCTCGCGCTCGGCCTGCTCGCGATGAAGGGCGGCATGGTGCCGGAGATCGTGTCGGCGCTCGGCGAATCACAGCCGGGGCTGCGTGCCGCGATCCTCGATCGCTACCGGCAGGCGAGCTGATCCCGGCGGAAGCCGGGAAGCGCGGCCGCTTGACCAGCCCCGGTTCGGCCGTAATCATCATTACATGAGTACCGGGCAACGAGGCGGCGGCTCGCGGGCCTCCGGCACTGCGGGGGCCTCGGGCACTGCGGGGGCCTCCGGCACCACGGCGGCTCGCGGCGCGGCGGCCTCCGGCACCACGGCGGCTCGCGGCGCGCCCGCGGTCGCCGGCGGGGCGACGGCGCCCGGCGGAGCGGCGGGCCGCGGGCACGCGTCCCAGGCCGAACCGGCTCAGGCACGCCCCGCGCAGAAGATACGCGACTGGGTCCGCGGGCGCCTGCCTGACGACTGGTTCACCGCCCCGGCCGACGTCGTGGTCGACCGCGAGGAGATCACGGTGGTGGGGACGCTGGCCGCGCCCGAGACCGGGGATGGCGCGACGGAGGCGGAGCGGATGGCGGCCGCCGCGGCCATGATGCGCCGGTTCCGCGAGGAGACGCGCGGGCGCCGGATCGAGATCGCGCGGGAGGCTGAGCACCGGTTCGGCCGGAAGGTCTCGTGGGGCGTCCGCTGCGCGGGAGGCAGTGAGATGTTCACCACACTTTCGGTCCCGGTGATGACCCGGCTGCGCCAGACGGAGCGCCGTGTTCTCGACACCCTGGTGGACGCCGGCGTGGCGCGCAGCCGCAGCGATGCGCTGGCCTGGTGTGTTCGGTTGACTGGCGAGCATGCCGACTCGTGGCTGGCGGACCTTCGTGAGGCGCTGCGCCGGGTCGAGGAAGTGCGCGCGCAAGGCCCGGGTAGCGCGGGTCCTTAGCGCCACTGGTACAGACCATTTGATTAACTGAAGTCGCCGGCAGGTCTACACCAGAATGCCGAATAGCGGCGCTCAGACTGGGGGCCTGAACCCTGGCGTGTTGCAATCTGTGGTCTAAACCACAAGGCTCTCCACCGCATATCAATCGCCCGCGGCGGGCTGAACAGGCGCGGCCGCCGGAAACAGCCACCCTTAATATTCGCTCCAATTCGGGGTACACTCCACCAAAATCGCGCCCAGCGGCGGATGCGTCCGGTGCCCGGTCCGCCAGCGGCCGGACGCTCAATTGCGTGTCGTTCCCCGCGGGCGCGGAGGTGCAGCCCCGCGGAGGAGGAGCGATAGTGGCGTACCAGGTAATCGCCGCCAGGGTCGAGTGGAATCCGACCGCTGCGCGCTTGCGCGAACTGGCCGGGAAAATGCCGAACAGCCAGCTGACCGAGTTCGGCAACGTCGTGGTGAAGGCTCGCGTGGACTCGCGCAGTACCCGGTCGACCTACCTGGTCGACGACTCGACCAACTCAACCGGCCAGACGATTACCCGGGCCGAATACGAGCGATGGGCAGCGGTCCAGGACGCCTATATCGCGGACAGCCACATGGTCGTGGTTGACGGGTACATCGGGTCGGACCCGGCATTCCGCACGAAGGCGCGCCTGATCATCGAGGCGGCCAACGCGAACGTGGCCGGCATGCAGAAGCAGCTCTACTACCCGGTGGAGGAGGGCTACGACCCGGACACCTGGGAACCGGACACCACGGTGGTCTACACGCCGAACCTGGAGGCCCCCGGCTACCCGAACGACCGGCTCATCGCCGTGGATCTCGCGAGCAACATCACGCGCGTGCTCAACTCGGACTACTTCGGCGAGTCCAAGAAGGGCGGCCTGCGGATGTGGAACAACATCGTCTACAGCCGCGGCGGGCTGGCGCTGCACGCCGGCTGCAAGGTCATCCCGGTCGGCACGCCAGGCGGCGGCCCGGCGGACAACAAGACCGTGCTCATCGTGGGGCTGTCGGGGACCGGCAAGACCACGACCACCTTCACCACCCAGCTCGGCAGCAAGCCGGCCCAGGACGACTTCATCGCGCTGATGCCGGGCGGCCGGGTGTACGCGACCGAGAACGGGTGCTTCGCCAAGACCTTCGGGCTGGACCCGAAGTACGAGCCGGCGATCTACCACGCCACCACCAAGCCGGACGCCTACCTGGAGAACGTCTCCGTCGACGAAGCGGGCAAGGTGGACTTCTTCGACACCTCGTACACCAAGAACGGCCGCACCACCTGGCCGTTCTCCTACGTCGACCCGTGGCCGCCGGACCAGGTGGCACCCGCCCAGTTCCTGCTCATCCTCAACAGGAACGAGAACATCATGCCGGCCGTGGCCCGGCTGGACCGCGCCCAGACCGCCGCGTACTTCATGCTCGGCGAGACGACCGGCACCTCGGCGGGCGGCAAGGACGAGGAGGGCAAGTTCCTGCGGGTCCCGGGCACCAACCCGTTCTTCCCGCGGGACTTCGCGGACATGGGCAACCGGATGCTCGAGCTGCTGGACAGCCACGAGATCCACGCCTTCGTGCTGAACACGGGCCGGGTCGGCGGGGGAGACGAGGACCCGCGTTCCAAGAAGGTCACGATCCCGTACTCCTCGGCGGTCGTGCAGGGCATCGTGGAGGGCACGATCGAGTGGACCACGGACCACGACTTCGGCTACGAGGTGGCCACGGCCGTGCCCGGCGTCGACGACCCGGAGATCCTGCGGCCGCGGCTGCTGTACGAGCGGCAGGGGCGCCTCGATGAGTACGACGCGATGGTCGCCCGGCTCAAGCGGGAGCGCAGGGAATACCTGAGCTCGTTCAGCGGGCTCGACGAATCGCTGGTCAAGTCCATCGGCTGACCCGCAGGGCAGCCCGGCGACCACAGAGCCGGCCACCCCGGCCCCGGGGCACGTGACGCGACGCAGAGCGTTCCATTAGTCGGATACGGTGACTAAGGGATGATCCACATGGCGATACCAGGCGTGCCCTGGGGCTGGCGAATGCCGCACGCTCCGCGAGGAAGGTCGGCTCATGGGACTTCGTGACCTCGTCTACCGGCTGTACGCCCGCAGGCTCGAAGCATCTCTGTCTGGCAAGCCGATCCCGCGGCACGTCGGGGTGATGTGCGACGGCAACCGGCGCTGGGCGCGCTCCGCCGGGCTCGCTGACGTCAGCAGCGGCCACCGTAAGGGCGCCGACAAGATCTTCGAGCTGCTCGAGTGGTGCCGTGAGACGGGTGTCGAGGTGGTGACCCTGTGGCTGCTGTCCACCGACAACCTCGCCCGGCCGAAAACCGAGCTCGACCCGCTGCTGAAGATCATCGAAGATACGGTCACGGGCCTTATGGCGGAGAGCTGGCACGTGAACCCGATGGGCGCGCTCGACCTGCTGCCCGATCACACGGCCCGCACGCTGAAGGACGCGGCCGAGGCCACGGCCGGCAACCCCGGGCTGCTGGTCAACGTGGCGGTCGGCTACGGCGGCAGGCGCGAGATCGCCGACGCGGTGCGGTCCCTGCTGCAGGAACACGCCAGCAGGGGAACGACCATCGAGCAACTGGCCGAGGTGCTGGACGTCGAGCACATCGCCGAGCACCTATACACGGCGGGGCAGCCAGACCCGGACCTGGTGATCCGCACCTCCGGTGAGCAGCGGCTCGGTGGCTTCCTGCTCTGGCAGTCGACGCACTCGGAATTCTATTTCTGTGACGCGTACTGGCCGGCGTTCCGCAGGGTCGACTTTCTCCGCGCGCTGCGGTCCTATGCCGCACGTAACCGTCGCTTCGGTGCATAGTCCATTACCAGACGCCCGCAGTACTTTATACGCGCCCAGATCCCGGGTACCTTCAGTAGTGGCGGGCGGCTCGGTGCCGCCCCCCGGGAGGCCCCTGACGTGTGAGAACGCGACGCAAGGGCCGGTACGGCCCGCAGTGGGCAGTCCCGGTCCGTTCGACACGTCTGCGCCTGAGGCGCACCGTGTCCTGTCCGCGGCGCAGGGACTGGAGCCCCAGCCCGTGCGCCCAGGGGAGTATGAGTGGCCAACTCTGTGCACCGCCGTACCTATGTGCTCGATACGAGCGTCCTGCTCTCGGACCCGGCCGCCATCACGCGTTTCGATGAGCATCACGTGGTGCTGCCGGTCGTGGTCATCACCGAGCTGGAAGCCAAGCGCCATCATCCCGAGCTTGGGTATTTCGCCCGGCAGGCCCTCCGGTACCTCGACGACCTGCGGGTCGAATACGGGCGCCTGGACACCGAGCTGCCCGTCGGCGCGCTCGGCGGCACGGTCCGGGTGGAGCTCAACCACACGGATACGCAGGTCCTCCCGGCCGGGTTCCGGCTCGGGGACAACGACACGCGGATCCTCTCGGTGGCGCGCAGCCTCGCCGCGGAGGGCAAGGACGTGGTCCTGGTCAGCAAGGACCTGCCGCTCCGGGTCAAGGCCGCTTCGATCGGGCTGAGGGCACAGGAGTACAGGGCGGGGCTGCCGGTCGATTCCGGCTGGACCGGCATGGCGGAGGTGGCCGTCGGCAGCGGCGACATAGAGCAGCTGTACGAGAAGGGTGTACTCGACTGTGAGACCGCACGCGAGTTTCCCTGCCACACCGGCCTCGTCCTTACCTCGGACAACGGCAGTGCGCTCGGCAGGGTGCGCCCGGACAAGCAGGTGCAGCTGGTCCGCGGCGACCGGGAGGCGTTCGGCCTGCACGGGCGGAGCGCGGAACAGCGGGTCGCCCTCGACCTGCTGCTCGACCAGGAGATAGGCATCGTATCGCTCGGCGGCCGGGCCGGAACCGGCAAGTCGGCGCTGGCGCTGTGCGCCGGGCTCGAAGCGGTGATGGAGCGCCGGCAGCACCGGAAGGTCATCGTGTTCCGGCCGCTGTACGCGGTCGGCGGCCAGGAGCTCGGTTACCTGCCCGGCTCCGAGGCCGACAAGATGAACCCGTGGGCGCAGGCGGTCTATGACACGCTGTCCGCGGTCACCACGCAGGATGTGATCGACGAGGTGCTGGCGCGCGACATGTTCGAGGTGCTGCCGCTCACCCACATCCGCGGCCGGTCGCTGCACGACGCGTTCGTCATCGTCGACGAGGCGCAGTCGCTGGAGCGCGGCGTCCTGCTGACCGTGCTGTCCCGGATCGGTACCGCCTCACGGGTGGTCCTGACCCACGACATCGCGCAGCGGGACAACCTGCGGGTCGGCCGGCACGACGGCGTCGTCGCCGTGATCGAGAAACTCAAGGGGCACCCGCTGTTCGCGCACGTGACCCTGGTCCGCTCGGAGCGCTCGGCGATCGCCGCGCTCGTCACCGACCTGCTGGAGGATTCGGGCCTTTAGGCGGGTCATGCCCTTACCGGCCGGGCATGCGGTACCGTGACCAGCGTCATGGACCAGCCCTTTGTTACTGAACGAGAGGTGGCACCCGCCCGGGGAACGCGTGAGCCCGCGCGGGTGCTGCCGCCCGTCTCGGCGGTGATGCCGGTACGGAACGAGGAACGGCATCTGGCCGAGGCGGTACGGCGCGTCCTCGGCCAGGATTACCCGGCCGAGCTCGAGCTGGTGCTCGCCGTCGGCCCGTCGCGGGACCGGACCGAGGCCATCGCGCGGGAACTGGCGGCGGGCGACCGGCGGATCACCGTCGTGGCGAACCCGTCGGGGCGCCGCCCGTCGGCGATGAACGTCGCCGTCAAGGCCGCGCGCCACGACGTGATCGCCCGCATCGACGGCCACGCGCTGCTGCCTGGCGGCTATCTGCGCACGGCGGTGACGTGCCTGCTCGACACGGGGGCCGCCGACGTGGGCGGCGTGATGGCGGCCGAGGGCGTGACCCCGTTCCAGCGGGCGGTGGCGTGGGCGATGACCTCGAAGGCCGGGGTGGGCTCGGCGGAGTTTCACACCGGCGGCGGCGCGGGTCCCGCGCTCACCGCCTACCTCGGCGTGTACCGGCGCTCGGCGATCGAGCAGGCGGGCGGCTGGGACGAGGAGATGCTCATCGCCGAGGACTGGGAGCTGAACTACCGTATCCGGGCGCTCGGCGGGCTGATCTGGTTCGATCCTTCGCTGCGGGTCACCTACCGGCCGCGCGCGTCGCTGGGCACGCTGGCCGCCCAGTATTTCCGCTACGGCCGCTGGCGGAGGGTGGTCGCCCGCCAGTACCCGGAGACCGTCAGCCTCCGCTATCTCGCCCCGCCGGCCGCGGTGTCCGCCAACGCGGCCGGCCTGATCGCCGGAATCACCGGGCTCGCCGCCCTCGCGGGCGGCGAGCCCGCGGCGGGATACCTCGCGCTCGGCTTCGTGATCCCGCTTGTCTACCTGGCCGGGATCACCGCCGTCGCGCTCGGCAGCGGTATGCCCGCCCGCATCCGGGCCCTCGTCCCCGTGGTGCTCGCCACCATGCACATGTGCTGGGGGGCCGGGTTCCTCACCAGCCCGCGCAGGCTCGCGCGGAACACCCGGGCCGCCGCCGGCCGCCCGCTGCGCCCCTCGTCCGCCGGGCCCGGCCCGGGGCACGGGCCCGCGACGCCGCCGTCCTCGCCGTCCTCGCCGTCCCCTCCGGACCTGGCTCCGGGGCAGCACGCATCGGGGACAATGAACCATGGACTTTGACCTGCGTGGTGAGCTGGCAGCGGTACACGGACAGGGTTACGAGCTGCAGAGCCGGTTCCTCAACCCCCAGCTGCCCCGCACGCTGCACACGATCGGCTTCGACAAGGTCTACGAGCGGGCTGAGGGCGCGTACCTCTACGACACCGACGGCAACTCCTACGCCGATTTCCTGGCCGGCTTCGGCGTATTCGCCGCCGGGCGCAACCACCCGGTCATCCGCAAGGCGCTGCACGACGCTCTCGACGCCGGCCTCGCCGACTGGACCCAGTTCGACTGCCCGCCGATCTCCGGACTGCTGGCAGAGCGGCTGCTGGCCAGGGCGCCCGGCCTTGACCGGGTGTTCTTCTGCAACAGCGGCACCGAGGCGGTCGAGTCCGCGCTGAAGTTCGCCAGGTACGCCACAGGCCGCGGTCGCGTCATCTACTGTGACCACGCCTTCCACGGGCTCACCACCGGCTCGCTGTCGGTGAACGGCTCGGCGGAGTTCCGCTCCGGCTTCGGCCCGCTGCTGCCGGACGCGCCCATTCAGCTGGGCGACCTCGACGCGCTGGAAGCCGAGCTTCGCAAAGGCGATGTCGCCGCGCTGATCGTCGAGCCGGTCCAGGGGAAGGGCGTGCACATGCCGCCGCCGGGGTTCCTGACCGCGGCGGCCAGCATGCTGCACGATCACGGCGCGCTGCTGATCTGCGACGAGGTGCAGACCGGCCTCGGCCGCACCGGGAAGTTCTTCGCCTACCAGCACGAGGACGTGCGGCCGGATATCGTCACCCTCGCCAAGGCGCTGTCCGGCGGGTACGTGCCGGTCGGTGCCATGCTGGCCACCGCGCCGGTGTTCGAGAAGGTCTACTCCTCCATGGACCGGGTGATGGTGCACAGCACGACGTTCAAGGGCGGCGTGCTGGCCATGGCGGCGGGCCTGGCCTCGCTCGCGGTCATCGAGAACGAGGGCCTTGTGGAGAACGCCGCCCGCACCGGCGAGGCGCTGCGCGGCGCGCTGCTCGAGCTGGCGGGACGTTACGACGTGCTGGCCGAGGTCCGCGGCAAGGGGCTGATGATCGGGCTGGAGTTCGGCAAGCCCAGGTCGGTCCGCGCGCGCGCCAGCTGGAACATGCTGCAGAAGGCCAGGGTCGGGCTGTTCGCGCAGATGGTGGTCGTGGCGCTGTTCCAGCGGCACCGCGTGCTGACCCAGGTCTCCGGCGATCACATGGAAGTGATCAAGCTGATCCCGCCCCTGATGATCGGCGACGCCGAGGTGAAGCTCTTCGCCGGCGCGCTGGCCGACGTCATGGACGACGCGAGCCGCGGAACCGGGCTCATGTGGGATTTCGGCCGCACTCTGGTAAAGCAGGCCATGCACCCATAACCCGGGCCCTGGCGTTCTCCCCCGCAGACGGGCTCTCACGGGGAGTCCTCTCCCCGGCATGTCTGGTTCACGCGCGCAGGAGAGCCTCGGCGACGGCGAGGTCGGCCGGGTAGGTGATCTTCATGTTGCGCTCGCTGCCCGGCACCACGTGCACCGGGACATCGGGCAGGTAGCGCAGCACCACGCCGCAGTCGTCGGTCGGCGTGAAGCCCGGGTCGGCGGCGGCGAGCTCGTGCGCGCGGCTGATCACCGACAGCCGGAAGCACTGCGGGGTCTGGCAGCGCAGCAGGCGCTCCCTGGGCGGGACGTGCGACATCACGCCGTCGTCGGCGACGACGATCGTGTCCGACGTCGGCACCGCCGTCCCCGCCGCGTCGTGTGTCCGCACCGCGGCCACGCAGTCGGCGATGATCCGCTGGTCCACCAGCGGCCGCGCGGCGTCGTGCAGCAGGACGCCCGTGCTGTCTGGCCGTTCCCGCTCCGACAGCCAGGACAGCGCGCACCGCACGGAGTCCGAGCGGGTCACGCCCCCGTCGATGACCGCGCACACCCGGTCGCCGGCCAGCTTCCTGGCCTCGTCCGCATACCCGGGCGCCATGACCAGCAGCACCTCGTCGATTCCGGGCGCCTCGCCGAACGCGGCCACGCAGTGCTCGACCAGGGTCCTGCCGTCCAGCGTCAGCAGCTGCTTCGGCATCGCCGCCCCGAAGCGCTGCCCCGCCCCGCCGCCGAGCACCACCGCGATCACCCGCGTCACCGTCACAGTCCGCGACTCTACCCCCCGCGTCCCTCCCCCTTAACCGCGCCGCCCTGTACGCGTACCAGCGAGTAACTTCACTCTGTACGCGTACCGGCGAGTATCTGCCCGAATTCACCCGTTATGTGACCTCGGAGGGCGTACAAAGTAAAAGGGCGTGACTAACCGTGTACGAAGTGCCCCGAGCCGGGCGGTGTACGGGCGTGTCCTGCGGGGGTGCTGGGGGGTAGGCGGGTACGCTGGGGGAACGCCGGGGAGGCGGGTGGCGCGGTAAGCGTTTCCGCGTGCCCTTAGGGGGAATGCGCCAAAGGGCTCATGCGCACGCTGGAGGACATGCATGACCGTTGCGCTGGTCCTCGCCACGGCGGCGGACCGGGGCCGGCTGACAGCGCTCGGCGGTCAGCTGGCCGCGCTCGGCGTGCGCAGGGTCGATGCCGCGGAGCGCTCCGGGCATGGCATGCTCACCGTCGCGGCCGCGGCGCGCTCCGCCGGTGAACGGGTCCTGATCTGCAACGGAACGCTGCCCGGCGACGCGCTCACCAGGCTGCTGCGGTACGGCGGCACCGCCGCGCTGCCCGCCGCGTACGGGAGCGGCGGAGTGCCGGAGCACGACGGGGCGCTGATCGTCCGGTCGGCGGACCTGGAGGAGCTGGCCGGTGCCGCCGAGGAGCTGGCCGGTGCCGCCGAGGAGCTGGCCGGTGCCGCCGAGGAGCTGGCCGGAACGCGCCGCGCCGCGGACCCGGTGGGGGCGCTGTTCGGCGAGCTGGCCCGGCGCGGGGTCCGGGTCCGCGTGCTGGACGGCACGGGCGGCGGGGACGGCCCGGTGGCCGAGCTGATCGCCGACCCCGCCGCGAGCGACATCGCCCGCTGGGCCGCCGAACGCGAGCTCACACCCGTAGCGCTGTACGGGATCTCGCTGGGGCTCGGGGTGATCGCCGCCACCTGGTTCACCGAGCTCGCGCTGCGGGCGACCGTGGCGGCGTTCGTGATGCTGTTCGCGTCGTTCGTGGCCGGGAGGGCGGGCCGGCTGATGGAGGCCGGGAGGCGCCACACCGCGCCGGCCGCCGACTGGCTGCGCGTGGCGTGCGCGCTGCTGACCGAGATCGCCGTCTACGCCGCGATCGCGGCAAGCACCACCGCGGCGCCCGGTGCCGCGGCGCAAGCGGGCCTGGCCGGGCTGTTCGGCAGGTACCTGCAGGGCACCTCGGTGGCGACGCTGGGCGGTGCCGGGCAAGGCGGCGTGTGGCGCCTCGCGCTGGCGGCCATGATCATGCTCGGGCTCCGGCAGATGACCGGCCTGTGCGCGGCCGGCGGCACGGCGCGGGCTCCCTGGTCCGTCGCCGGCCGGCAGGCCCTGATGGTGATCACCCTGCCCGACGGCGAGCGCCTCCTGCTGGCCGGCGCAGGGGTGATCCTCGCCGGGCCGCGCCTGGTGTTCCTGCTGCTCCTCGGCTGGGGCGCGCTGGCACTCGGCTACGTCGTCACCGCCCGGCTGAGCGCCGGCCGCGCGGTGCGGGCCCCCGCCGAGGTCGCCGGGTACCGGGGCGACGGGCCGCTGGCGCTGTGGATCGGGAGAGCGGTTGACGGCCGCCTGCCGCCGATGCCGCCGCTGATCGTCGGCCTGCTGGTGACCGGCATGCTGACCGCGCTCGGGCTCGGTAACCTGCCCGGCATCCTGGTGTTCACGCCGGCCGAGGCGATGCTGCTGGCGGCGCTCGGCGCCTGCCATCCGCACGACGGGCCGCGGGACTGGCTGGTGCCGCCGCTGCTGCAGGCGGGGGAGTACCTGTTCCTCGCGGCGCTGGCCTACAGCCACCGGGTCACGGCGCCGGTGACGTACGCGCTGCTGGCCGCCGTGGTGCTGCGCCACCTTGACCTCGCCTACCGGGCCAGGAACCGGATGCCCGCCGCCCGGTTCACCCGCCGCCCCGGGCGCCTTCCCGGCGCGGACTGGCCCGGGCTCGGCTGGGACGGGCGGATGCTGCTGGCCGCCGCCGCCACGGTCCTCGGAGTGCTGCCGTACGCGTACGCCGCGCTCGCCGCGCAGGAGTGGCTGCTCCTCGGCCGGGACTTCGTGGCCGGCTGGTCGGGCTGGTCAGGCTGGTCAGGTGGACATGCCGCCGTCTACGGCCGGCGTCGCCCCAGTTACGAATGAGCTGCCGCCGCTGGCGAGGAAGAGCATCACCCGCGCCACCTCGCCGGGGGACGCGTGCCGGGCGAGCGGGATCAGCGAATCGAAGATCGACGCCGCCCCAGCCGCCAGGCGCGGCCTGGCAGGGCCCGCCGTGCCGGGCGGGACCTGGGGTTTGTGAGCGCCAGATGAGGTTGGCTGGTACTTCCGGTTGGGCATCAGGTGCGAGACCGGAGGGACCGGATAAGATCTGTGGGTGATGCTTCGCGCATGGGGGACTAGCCCGGACGCGGCATGGCAGTCACTGACGACGATCAGGCGCCGCTGGCTGGTGGCCGCGTTCGCGGCCTCCGCGATCTTCGCCGGGGCGGTCGGGCTGTTCAGCACCGACTCGGTACACAGGCTGTGGGGAGCGATGGCGGCATGCGCGTACGCGCTGGCCGCCATCGTCGTCATGGCGTGGAAATCGCGCGGCGCCGATGTGGCGCTGCTGCTGTCCTTCTGCGGCGCGCTGCTCGTCCCGCTGGCCTGGATGGCGTGGTCCGGCGAGCAGCAGCCCGAGGTCACGGTGGTGGCACGCTCGGCGGTGAGCCTGATCCACCACGGCACCCCGTACGAGAACTCCACGGCGCTCGCGGGGACCAGCGACCCGAACTCCTACAACCCCTACCTGCCGGTGATGGCGCTGTTCGGCATGCCGCGTGCTCTGCTCGGCGGCGGCCCGCTGACCGATCCGAGGCTGTGGTTCGGCGTGGTTTTCCTGCTGGCCTTCTGGCTTGCGCTGCGAGCGGGCGGCGCGCGGGACGTGACCCGGTGGGCGCTGTTCGCCGCCGCCAGCCCGGTGATCGCCTTTGAGCTCGCGGTCGGCGGTACCGACGTGCCGATAGTGGCGTTCCTCTGTCTGGGCTTCGCGCTGCTCTGGCGGGCCAGACCGGAGCTGTCCGGGCTCGCGCTGGGCACCGCCGCGGCGATGAAGGCGACCGCGTGGCCCGCGCTGCTGATTGGCTTCGCGCTGCTGATCGTCCGGGATGGCAGGAAGGCCGCCCGCGTCTTCGCCGCGGTGGCCGCCGCCGTGGTCGCCGTGTGCGCCGGCCCGTTCCTGTTCCATGACGGCGGAAGCCTGGTGCGGAACACCGTCCTGTTCCCGCTGGGCCTGGCCAAGGTCACGTCCCAGGCGTCCAGCCCGCTGCCGGGTCATGTGATCGCGGAGACCGGCCGCATCGGGCACGCGGTGGTCGTCGCCGTCCTCGCGGTGGCCCTGCTGGCGGTTGTGGCGTCGCTGGCGGTTCGCCCGCCGCGGACCGTGCCGCAGGCCGTGATGCGGCTCGTGATAGCTCTGACGATCATGTTCGTGCTCGCGCCGTCCACCCGGTTCGGTTACGTCATCTACCCGGCGACGCTGACGATCTGGCTTCTCATCGTGATGGCGGGGCGCCTGCGCCCGGCCCCGGGAGATCCCGCTGCCAGGTGCGATACCCGCTGGCGAACCAGGGCCGAATCGCAGCCGGCTGCGTGATCCAGGCGGCGGTGCGCACACCCCCGGTGGCGCGCCGGGTATCCCGGGTGGCACCGTGGGCGGCCAGGCGTGGTTAAAGTGGGGTCCGTGCGCCTTGGACTGCGAGCATCCGGCCGGTCCTCAGGGCCTGCGGCTGGCTCCGCCGCCCCTGCCGACGCGACGGTTCCGGCAGCCTCTGTCCCCGAGGCTGACGCGTCGGCGGCTGCTTCCGCCGCCGACGCGCCCGTTCAGCCTGCCGCCGAAACCTCTGTTCAGGCGGTCCCCGAAACCTCCGTTCTGCCGGCCGCCGACGCGCCCGTTCAGCCCGCCGCCGCCGCGCCTGCTGAGGCCGCCGCGCCTGCTGAGGCGGTCGCCGGCGTCCCGGCGCCGGATGCCGGCGCCGGATCCTCTGACGCCCCGGCCTCTGACGCCCCGGCCGCGGCCCCCGGCATGGCGGGCCCTGCTGCCGCTGCCCCGGCGGTTCCCGCTCTCCGGCGCCGGTACCGGCACTGGTGGTGGCTGCCTGGCTGGATCTTCGCCGCCATCACCCAGCTGCCCGCCCTGCTGGTGATCGCATGGCTGCTGCCCGGCTTCGCGCTGCTGCTCGCGGGCCGGTTTTCCCCGCTGCCCATGCTGCTGATCTTTGTCCCGCTGGCCGTCGCGCTGTGCTACTTCGCGTTGCGGCAGGTGCCGGTGAGCTGGCCGCGGTTCGCGGCGGGGCGGCGGCGGGGACCGGCGAGCCGCAGCCCGGACGTCCCGCTCGACGCGCTCGCCGCCACGATCGTGATCGCGGCCGGGTTCGCCGTGTGGCAGCTCGCGGAGAATTCGCAGCAGCTCATCGTCATCCGCGATCCGGGCACCTATCTGCAGTTCGGCTACTGGATCGCGGAGCACGGGTCGGCGCGGATCCCGCAGTCGCTGGCTGCCTTCGGCGGCCACCAGCCCGGCCTGTCGTTCGGCAGTCTGGGCTTCTTCCAGACCGGCACGACCATCACGCCGCAGTTCATGGCCGGGCTCCCGCTCATTCTCGCCGCCGGGATGTGGCTCGGCGGGGTGCCCGCCGCGCTCGTGCTGGCACCGGTCGCCGGTGCCTGCGCGGTGCTCGCCTTCGCGGGGCTGGCGGGACGGCTGGCCGGCCCGCGCTGGGCGCCGGCGGCGGCGCTCGTGCTGGCGCTGTCGCTTCCCGAGCAGTACACCAGCCGCGCCACGTTCAGCGAGCCGCTGACCCAAGTGCTGCTTTTCGGCGGCCTGTGCATGGTGATCGACTCCCTGGTGGTGAGCCGGCGCCGTCATGGCACGGTCGCGGCCCGCGGCCGTGAGGGCCTGTGGCAGGCCATGACGCTCGCCGCGTTCGGCGGCCTGGCCATCGGGCTGACCGTTCTGGCCGGGATCGACGGGCTCAACTACGTGCTCCCGGTGCTCCCGTTCCTCGCCATCCTGGCCGTGGCGCGGCGCCCCCAGGGTGTCCCGCTGGCGATCGGCCTCGTGGCCGGCGCCGGCTACGGCCTGGTGGACGGTTTCGTCCTGTCGCGGCCCTGGCTGGACTCGCTGGGCTTCCTGCTGCGCCCGTTCGGCGTGGCCGCCGCGGTGGTCGCGGCCGTCACCGTGGCCGCCGTCGTACCGCTCACGTTCCCGCGGGTCCGGGCACGGGCCCGCCGTTACCTTTCCGCCACCCCGCGGCCGCGGGTTCCCGGGCTCGGCGGGCTTCGCGCGCTCCGCCGGCTGCCGGGGCTGTCCGGGCTGCCGGGCCTGTGGCGGCTGGCGCGCCCGGCGCGGCTCCGCTGGCTGTCCCGGCTGCGCGGCCCATGGACGTTCGGCCCGCTGCCCAGCGCCGCCGCCGCGCTGCCCTGGGTGGCCGCCGCGCTGCCGGTGGCGGCGCTGATCGGGTTCGCGGTCCGGCCCTACGTGCAGATCACCCGCGGCCAGACCAACCCGGCTGTCATCTCCTACATCGCCGGGCTGCAGCAGATCGCGCACCTGGCGCCGGATGGCCACCGGCAGTATTACGAGGACACCCTGTACTGGGTGATCTGGTACCTGGGCGTGCCGGCGGTGCTGCTCGCGGTCGTCGGCATGGCGATGGTCGCCAGGCGCTGCGTGCGCGCGCTGCTCGCCTGGCGGGACCCGTCCGGCGCGGCCCGCATCTGGGCCCTGCCGCTCATGGTCATCGGCTGGGTGACGCTGACGGTCCTCGTCGACCCGGCGATCGTGCCCGATCAGCCGTGGGCCAGCCGCCGCCTGGTGCCGGTCGTGCTGCCCGGCATGGTCATCCTCGGCATATGGGTGTCGGTGCGGCTGAAGATGCGCGCCGAGGAACTCGGGGCGCGCCGGCTCACGGCCGCGGCGGTCGCGTCCTGCTGCGTGCTCGCGATGGCCATTCCCGCCGCCGTGACCACACTCGGCGTGGGGTCGCCGGGCCAGGCGCCGGCGCCGCGGGGCGGCAGGCTGAGCGCGCACGGGCTGGCGTTCGAGCGCACCGCCACCGGCGAGACCGCCGCGATCGCCGGGATGTGCGTCTGGGTCGGCGGAGACGCGAGCGTGGTGATCGTCGACAGGGTTACCGCCGACGAGTTCAGCCAGGTGGTCCGCGGCATGTGTGACACGCCGACCGGGCGCATGGACGGCGCCGGGGGAGCCGAGATTCAGCACGTGATCGCCGCGATCGAGCGAACGGGCCGGCACCCGGTGCTCCTCGGGTCGTCGAGGGCGCAGCTCAGCCAGTACGGCGGCAACCCGCGCGTGGTGCTCTACCTGCAGACCACGCAGGATCAGCACCTGGTGACCGCGCCGCCCACGACGAACTGGCCGATCCGCTACACGGTCTGGATGACGGCGCCCGCCGGTACAGCCGGTCCCGTCTCACAGGCTGCTGGCAATTGGCAGCTACCAAACGGAACGTGGCACTTCCCCGGCTAGCGATCCTCACGACAGCGTGCTGTGCGCCTCGCCGAAGCCGGGCGCGCCGCTGCTCAGGTACCACCCGGCATGACGCCGCCAGCGGCAGGGGTCCCTGGCTGGGGACGACCGTTCGTTCGCCGCCGTAACGATTTGCCTTGGCTGCCGGGAGTCCATAGAGTGAAGGGACACCGACGCGGGGTGGAGCAGTTCGGTAGCTCGCTGGGCTCATAACCCAGAGGTCGCGGGTTCAAATCCCGCCCCCGCTACTAGTTTCCGCAGTTCAAGGCCCTATGCTGGTAAAGTGAGGGCTTTTGCTCGCCTGGCGCTGTAGTAAAACGTGTAGTAGGAACAGCGCTTCCGCGCGGCCTGGCCGCGAGACCAAAGAGACGCGCTGATACGGGATGAGACAGCCTGGACGTGCTGGACGCTGCTGCCCGCGGTCGCTGGGTGCTTCGCCCACAGGCCCCGCCTTCACCCAGCGGTCTCTCGCGCTGCGCTGAGCCGGACAGGCGGCCGAATCTGGTGATTTCGTTACTGTGGCTGCGCAGATTATCCGGATCAGGACGGCCACTGAGACCTGCCGGTGCTGGTGTCCGGTTCGCCGTGGATAGAGAGCTTGCGGGCTGCGGGGTTGGACGCCAGGACGACCCCCGTAAGGAGCATCAGTCCGCTGGCGAGGCAGAACGGGAGCCGGGCGCCGGCGGCGGCCAGCGCGCCCATGACCGCTAGCGAGACGGGGGGCAAGACGGCCCGCGGCAGGCTGATCAGGCTGCTGACCCGGCCGAGCATCCCGGCGGGGTGCTGAGCTGGATCCAGGTGGGGAGGGCGACATCGCTGGCGTAGGCGATGCCGGCGCCGAGCACGGCCAGCAGGCCGCAGGCCACCGGCACGGACGCGGCCGCGCCGATCACCGCGAAGGCGGTGCCCTCGCCCAGGGCCATGCCGGTGATCAGCAGCCCCCAGCGGCGCGGCAGTCCGGTGATCGCGGCTGAGATCGCGCCCAGCAGCTGCCCGGCGCCCCAGCAGGCGATCAGGGCGCCCAGGGCCAGTGACCCGTGGCCGCTGGCCCGGACCAGCGCGGGGAGCGCCACGGCGAACAGCCCGCTGTAGGCCAGCGTCGAGGCCGAGACGATGACCAGGACGGCGCGCACGCCCGCCGTGCCGCGCGCATAGGACAACCCGGCGGCGATGCTGGACAGCAGGCCGCGCGTCGGCCGCCGCTGATGCTGCCGGGGCGTGACCGCGGCCAGCGCGCGGGAGATAGTTACGGCGGCGGTGAAGAACGTCGCCGCGTTGACCGCGAAGACCGCGGCGGGCGAAAACGCGGTCAGCACGGCTCCGCCCAGCAGCGGCCCAGCGATCATCGCGGCCTGTTCCCCTGTGGCTACCACGGCGTTGGCCGCCGGCAGGTCGCCGGGATCCGCCAAGAGGGGCACGAGGCTGCCGCTGGCCGGCCAGAAGAACGCATCCGCCAGCCCGAACGCCGCGGCCATCGCGTAGAGCTGCCAAAGGCGCACCGATCCGGTCAGCGTGGCTGCGCTCAGGCCCGAGACCAGCAGCCCCCGGGCCAGGTGCGAGCAGAACATCACCCACCGGGGGGACCACCGGTCGGTGACTGCGCCGCCAGCCAGGATCAGCAGCCCATTGGGCACCACGTTGCAGATCATGACGGCCGCCAGGGTCACCACCGAACCGGTGGCCGACAGCACGAGCCAGGCGAACGCCACCTGATAGGCGTAATCGCCTAGTAAGCCGGTCGTGAGATTCGTGCGCAGTAGCGGCAGATGGAGTCGATGATCTGGTCGGGGGTCTTGGTCCATTTGAAGGGCCGGGCGGAGTCGTTCCAGAGCTTGATCCATTCCTGCAGCGCGGTGGTGAGGTCTTCGAGTGAGCAGAAGACGCCGCGGTCGAGGCAGCGGCGCTGGATCTCGGCGAACCAGCGCTCCACCTGGTTGATCCAGGAGGAGTAGGTGGGGGTGAAGTGCAGCACGAAGCGGGGGTGGGCCAGCAGCCACCTGCGCACTGCCGGGGCCTTGTGCGTGGAGAGGTTGTCGCAGATCACGTGGACTTCCAGGCCGGGCTCTACCGCCTGGTCGATCTGGTCGAGGAAGTCGCGGAAGTCGGTGGCCGTGTGCTGTGCGGACAGTTTGCTGATGACCTTGCCGGTGGCGATGTTCAGGGCGGCGAGCAGGTCGGTGGTGCCGTGCCGCTGGTAGTCGAAGCTGCGCCGCTCGGGCACTCCGGGCAGCATCGGCAGCACCGGCGCGGTGCGTTCCAGGGCCTGGATCTGCGGCTTTTCGTCCGCGCTGAAGACCACCGCGTTCCGCGGCGGATTCAGGTACAGGCCGACGACGTCGCGGATCTTCGGGACGGGGAGCGGATCCGGGGAGACCTTGAACGTCTCGGTGCGCCACGGCTGCAGGCCGAAGGCGCGCCAGATCTGCTGCACGCTGGTCGCCGAGATGCCCACTTTGCGGGCCAGCTCCCGCTTGGACCAGTGCGTGGATCCCCCGGGCACTTCTTCCAGGGTCCGGACCACGATGTCCTCGACCTGCGCGTCGGTGATCGAGCGGGGGACGCCGGGCCGCGGATCGTCTGTCAGCCCGTCGAGCCGCAACTCCAGGAAACGGCCCCGCCAGCGGGCGACCGTCCGGCGGTCGATGCGCAACCGGGCCGCGACCGCGACGTTGCTCCCGCCGTCGGCGCAGGCCAGCACGATCCGCGCCCGCTGTGCCAGTCCCTGCGCCGTGCTCCGCCGCCTCACCCAGTTCTCCAGCGTGCGCCGCTCGTCATCCGACAGCACCACCGGCTCCAGCCTCGTATCAGCCATGCGCCCAGCAGAACCCATTCGGAAGCCAGCGAAAAGCCCGCTAAGCCAGGTAGTGACGCAAAACGACTCACGTGGTGATCCGAAAACTCACGACCGGCTTACTAGCACGGACAGGACCTCGCCGCCGGCTACCGTCCGGAACCTCCGGTCACGCAGCACGCGGCCATTGGCCAGTGCACCAGCTCCTCCTCGGCTTTGGGGCGTCGCGCTTGGCTAGATCCCGCTGGGATGTTTCCTCGGGGCACGTGCGGCGAGTCAGTCCCGGCGACCCGCGTCGCCTTAAGGTGATCGCGGCCCGCAGCTCGCTGCTGAACGTGGCGGCGCCGCTGGGCACGGCGCTCGGCGGGCCGCTGGCGACCGGCCTGGACGCCCGCGGCACCCTGCTGGCCTCCGGCCAGGCCACGGTGGCGCTCGGCCTGCTCACCGCCGCGGTTCTGGCCGCCCGCCGGAACAAGGCCGCCGGCTGACGGCACCGAACGTGACGATGGTGGCGACGGGCCGGGCCAGCCAGGCGTCCATCTGTTCCCACGCGGCCTCCCAGCGGCGCAGGTCAGCCGCCGAGGCAAGGCCCGCCGCCACTAGTTGCTCTCGGGCGGCCCAGGCCGGGCCCCGCATCCCCGGCGGCAGTTCGACGGCGGCGGACAGGTCGCGGACGGCCACCGTCACCAGCCCGGCGGCTTCGGCGAGTTCGCCCAGCCGGCGCCCGACCGCCAGGTCGTTGCCCCGCCCGGCATGCCAGCGCTGGTAGGTCCGGATCAGCTCGTCCACCTCGGGCCGCGCGGGACTGATGGAAGAGGCCGTTGCGTCCACGTCGACCAGCAGCGCGTGCCCGCCCGGGCGCAGCAGCCCGGCCAGGTGAGCGAGGATGCGGGCCTCGGCGCCGCCGTTGTGGGCTAGCACGTGGCGCAGCAGAATCACGTCGAACGAGCCGGTCGGCAGGCCGGTGGCATCGGCGCGTCCCTGACGGACCTGCGCGTTCGGCACGCCGGCCAGCACTTCGGCCGCCGCCGCTACCGCCTGCGCGTCGCTGTCCACGCCGACCGCGTGCCCGCCGGGAGTGACGGCCTCGGCCACGATGGCCAGCATGGCGCCGGGCCCGCAGCCGATGTCGGCGACCATCGCGCCGGGCCCCAGCCCGGCCCGCCGCCACAGATCGCCTTCCCGCTCCCGGGCCTGGGCCGCCATCATCCGGTAGCGGGCGAGCTCATCCGGGCTCAGTTTCAGCGCGTACGCCCCGCTGCCGCCTCCCCGGCCGCCGCCCATCACGGCCTCCCGGTCACGAGCTGAAGCAGCTGCCGCCGGTCCGGGCCGGGGAACGGCGGCGGGGTCTTGTCCCCGATCCGGTCCAGGACGTCGGTGATGTCCGGCCGACCTAGCAGGTCGCGTGGCAGCGCCAGGCAGAAGATGGTGGCCAGCAAGGCGCGGAACGCGCCGGGGTCCCAGGCCGCGGCGCTGGCCAGCCGGGTCATCGGGGTCTCCGGCGGCGTCCAGGGGCGGCCCTGGTGCAGGGCGGCCATCTCGGCCAGCCGGGCGTGGTCGGCGGCGATCTGGCCCCGGTAGTACGGGGTCACCTGCCGTTCGGTGCCCTCATCCCACGCCCGGGCGAAGCCGGCCGGGTCGCCCAGATGGCGGCGGACGGTGCGGCGGAGCAGCTGGGTGTGGATGATCCCGATGGTCAGCCCGCGCCCGCCGGAGGGGTTGGTGCAGGCCCAGGCGTCGCCGACGGCGGCGAACCCGGTCGCCACCGGGACCCCGTCGACGACGAACCGGTGGTAGCGGTCGGTGATGCCGGCCATCGGCAGCACGCCGGTGACCGGCTGGCCGCCCAGCCAGTGCGCCTGCAGCGGGCACGCGCCGACCACCCGGGCGAAGGTCCCGGCATCCCGCAGCGCCTTGACCGGCGCGTCGCGGCTGGAGGTGTAGACGGTCACCGACCAGGTGCCGTTGTCACCGTACAAGGTCAGCAGCGAGATCGTGCCCAGCGGCATCAGCACCGGCCCGGCCATGTCCGGCTGGGCCGGCCCGGTGAAGTACCGGGTGTAGTAGGCGAACCCGCTGGTCTCGGCCTCGGTGTACGGCGGGCGCGCGCCCAGCGCGGCCAGCAGCCCGGCGCCCGGGGACGCCGGCCCATCGCGTCGACCACCAGGTCGGCGCGCAGCTCCTGGCCATCCGAGGTGCGCACCCCGGCCACGTGCGGGACGCGGGGGATCGCGTGCGGCCCGCCGGTCAGCCCGGCGACGCGCACCCCGCGGCGGATGACCACCCCCGGCTGCTCGGCGGCCACCGCGGCGACCACCGACTCCACCGCCGGGCGGCGGCCAGTGACGTACCGGAACGCCTCATCCCCGGGCCGCGGCTCGTGGTCGGACAGGCTGGGCGGGAGCATCCCGCCGCGCTCGGGCGCGCCGAGAGGATCCACCCACCGGCACCCCGCGTCGGCCAGCATCCCGGGCATCCCGGGCAGCTCGGCGTCGCAGACCTGCCGGAACCGCGGGAACACGTTGTGCGGCTGGCGGAACTGGGCCACGCCCTGGCGCGGCCAGTCCTCCCACGCCGCGGCCGGTGTCGGCGGCCTTGCGGAGTCCGCTTCCAGCACCGTCACCTGGTGCCCGTCCCGGGCCAGCATGACCGCCGCGGACAGGCCGATCACGCCGCCCCCGCACATGATTATGGATGTCATGGTCTTACCCCTTTCTGTTGGTACGCGAGGCAGCCTGCGCTGATACAGGCGGACCGCCATACGCAGCTCCGCGTATGGCCATGCCGCCGTGCTGCCTGCGGGGATGGTCACCGTTCCCGCCGTCGGGCTGAGCGCCGTCTCGGGTACGGGCGTTCACCGCGCCTGGCAGAAGTGCGGGCGGATCTTCACTGGCGGCTGAGGCGTCGCTTGGCGCGGGCCATCCGCATTAGGTAGGCGGGGGTTGGCGGGATCCATCCCAGCTGCCGGGCCATGCCGAGGTCATCACGGTTGGCCCAGTGCTCCACGATCATGCTGCCGGAGATCCGGAACCAGTGGGACTGGGTCGCACTGAAGGTGCGGCCGGTGGGCGGGAACACCGAATCGAGCTTTCCGTCGTCGTCATACACCGCCCACGGCGCGACATGGCGTCCGCTCATCGTGGAGTTGACCGCGACCATGTCCCCCGTCGCGGACCGCATGGTGGATGTCATAGCGCAGGCCGGTGAACGCGGCCCGCAGCCGCCGTGCCGTCGCCCAGACGCCGTCCGGGCCTGGCACCCGGGATGATGGCGGCTGCATCTGCTGCTCGTGGTCGGCCGCGTGCGGTTGGTAGAGCGCCTGGAAGTCGCCGGGGTCGCCGTCTGCCATGGCGTGCAGCGCGCGGACCGCCAGCCCGCACACCCCGGCGCCGGGCGTGATGATCTTCGGCATTGGCGGGTTCCTTCTGTGTGTTTCGTTTGTCTGGCGCGGCCAGGTCAGGCCGGCGACGCTGCGGTCGCGCCTGCCGTTGGGGCTGGCCGCGGGATGCTGCCGGTGAAGGCGGTGATGAGCCGGGCCAGGGCGGCTGGCTGCTGCAGCGGCATCAGGTGGGTGCAGCCCTGCAGGGTCTGGGTGCGGACGTGGGGGAGCATCGCCGCCAGGCGCTGCACAGTCTCCGCCATCAGTGGGGTGAGCCGGGCGCTGTCGGCGCCCAGGACGACCAGCGCGGGCTGGGTGACCCGGGCCGCCTGGGCCGGGCCGAACACCCATTCCCGGACCGCGGGCAGCTCGTCGGCGAAGAAGAACGCCGATTCTGCCTGGGCGGCCTCCCGGCCGTCGGCTCCGAGCTGGTCGGCCAGCACGGCCGGGTAGCCGGGGCCGCCGACCCCGCGCATGAACCGGTCGAACGCGCCGCTGGCATCGCCTGCGGCGAACGCCTGCATCGCCGGGCGGACGGTGGCCGCGACGAACTGCTCGTCCGCCGGACCGTGCAGGTCGCCGCCGGGAGCAGGTTCCAGCAGGTTCAAGCTGGCCACCAGGTCGGGCCGGTCCTGGGCCAGCTGCAGCCCGATCAGGCAGCTGGAGGAATGCCCGACCCAGTGCGCCGCGCCGACGCCGAGCTCATCCAGCAGCACGGCGGCGTGCCGGGCGTGATCAGCCAAGGTCAGGTGCCCGGCCGGGCGCGTGGTGTCCCGGTAGCCGGCCCGGCGTAGCCGGACTACCCGGAACCGGTCCCGCGGCAGCTGCAGGCTCAGCGGGGCGAACCAGTCGCTGAACACCCCCGCGTGCGCCAGCACGATGGCCGGGCCGTGCCCGCTGTCGTGGTAGCCGATCTCGCTGCCGTCACCGGCCGGCAGCCGCCGGTATTCGCCTTCGCCGTTGGTCATCGGTCCTCCGTCTGCTAACCTGGCATCATCATGACACCGTTGATAACTTCATTACACTGATGGTTACCTGAAATGGCTGAGCCTGTCAAGAAGCCCTATCACTCCGCGCTGCGCACCGCGCAAGCCCACGCCACCCGGCAGGCGATCGTGAACGCCGCCGCCCGCCTGTTCATCCAGTACGGCTACGGCGCCACGACCGTCGACGCGATCGCCGAAGCCGCCGGGGTGAGCCGCAAGACCGTCTTCACCTCGGTCGGCGGCAAGGTCGAGGCGCTCAAGCTGGCCCTGGACTGGGCCATCGTCGGCGACGACGAGCCCGTGCCCATGCTGGAGCGTCCGCACATCAAGGCCCTTCAGCAAGAACCCGACGCGCGGCGGATCCTCGCCCGCTACGCCGCGCACGTCCGCCAGACCAGCGCGCGAACCGCCCCGCTCCATGAGGTCGTCCGGGCCGCCGCCGGGCTCGACGCCGAGATCCGCGCGCTTGCGGAGGAGATGCGCGCCCAGCGAATCCGCGGCATGCAGGTGCTGGCCCAGCACCTCGCCGCCCGCGGCGCGCTCCAGCCAGGCCTGACCCCCGCCGAGGCCGCCGACGTGCTCTGGCTGCTCAACGACCCCGGCGTCTACCACCGGCTGGTCACCGAGCAGGGTTGGCCGCCCGGCCGCTACCAGGACTGGCTCGCCGGCGCCCTCATCAGCCTGCTCATCGCGCCTGACTACCGCCCGCCGGAGGGTCCATGATCGCGGCGGTGGCTGGCTACATGATCAGGGGCGGCAAGCCGGACGACGACCGGCTTGCGCTGCTGGCCCGGGAACGCTGCCCCATACCCGAGCCCTGCTGGAGCTGGCCGGAATATCACCGGCATGCGTGCATCGACATCGGATGCGGCGGAGCAGTCACGGTGGAGGTTGCCCCGCTGGCTGCGCCGGGTGGCACACTCGTCGGCACCGGCACCGATCAGGGTAAGATTCAGCGTGGCTCGGCAGGCGGCCGAGCAAGGCGCCGACAACGTCGAGTTCCGGGTTCGTGAAGTTACAGTCCCGACGTTTTAATCCAGGTCCGGAGGTGCGCCCGGCTCAGGCTCATCTCTGATGCTGTCCAAGGCCATGCGGAGGCGCGCGGTGAATGCGGGCAGCTGCTCGGCCGCGGTGGTGTGGAGGACTTCCAGGTCGATGGACCAGTAGCCGTGCACGATCCGGTTCCGCAGCCGCATCGGCTGCTGCCAGGGAATGTCCGGGAACCGGTCTTTGAGCTCCGCGGAGAGCTGTCCTGCGGCCTCACCGAGCACGGTGAAATTCCACAGAAGGGCGTCGCGGCGCTGACGGTCGGATTCCAGTTCGCTGGCCGTGACGTTCGCGGTCAGCTGCTGAGCCTGCTCGGCGGCGTCGATCATCTCGGTGAGCAGGAGGATGTCACGCTGCATAGACGGGCCGGGCCTCGGCCAGCACGGATGACTGCAACAGCGGGTGCAGCGAGCGCAGCGAGACCAGGTCGACCCGGCGACCGAACAACGCGGTGAGCTCGTCGCTCAGCTGCTCGATCTCCCAGCCCAGCCGGCGCCCGGGCCGCAGCGTGTACAGGACGTCGATGTCGCTGCCCGGCCCGGCAGTCCCGCGAGCCTGCGAGCCGAAGACCCGGAGCTCGGCGATGCCGTACCGGTCGCAGATGTCGGCCACGCGCCTTTCGTCGACCTCGACGCCCGGGATGATCAGCATGGTCTTAGGTTAGCTGCAGCAAGGCCTCCGATGCGGGCGCGCCACCGCGCGAAAAATACGCCGGGTGAGCTGTAGTAGCGGATGTAGTAGAGACGCCATAGACAGAGGGCGCGTCCCGAGACGCGATGAGACGCTGCGACGTCGCTGGCAGCGCGAATGCTGGACTACCGAGACGCGGTGAGGCTGCGTGGACGGCGACCGGTTTGCTCATAACCCAGAGGTCGCGGGTTCAAATCCCGCCCCCGCTACCATTTACGCAGGTCAGGGCCCTTTCCTCTCGAGGGGAGGGCCTTTTGCGTGCCGTCGTCTTCCCGCTGTCCTCGTCGTCCGCGTAGCAGAGGGCGCGGCGCGGATCAGGACCGGGAGCTGGATTGTCCGGCCAGGCCGAATGATGCCTGAGCGGGAATCCTCCTTTTTCTGCGGCCGGGGCCGTGTAAGTCTGGCATCACGGGCGGGTACCAGCCACCTAAGGAGACTGATCCACGATGGCCAGCGACCAGAACCTCACCGGGGCCGATGTCGTGACCAAGGACAGCCATCAGCCGGTGCACGATACGGTGTCCAAGCTCACCGCCATGGTGGCCGCGAAAGGGATGCGGCTGTTCGCCGTCATCGACCAAGCGGCCGAGGCCCGCCAGGCCGGGCTCACGCTGCGGGAGACCACGCTGGTCATCTTCGGCAGCCCCGAGGCGGGCACGCCGGTGATGGCCGCCTCGCCCCTGGCCGCGCTCGACCTCCCGCTCAAGGTGCTGATCTGGGCCGACGGGGACCAGACCAAAGTGTCCTACTACGCGCCGGCCGCGCTGGCCGCCCGCCACCACCTCACCGTCGGCCTGGCCGCCAGCCTGGTCGGCATCGACGCCCTCACGGACGCGCTCGTGGCTTTCTAGCACCACATTCCCGGTGCCGTGACCGCCCGGGCCTGACCGCAGGCGCCCCGATCCTCACCAAGGAGAACGTGATGAGCGCCGTCAGCACCAGCGAAACCGGCGTCAGGCCGGTGGGCGTGATCCCGGCCGCGGTTCCCCTTCTGCCGGCCGTGCCAGGTCATGACCGGCGGCACGAACGGTAACGGCGCGGTGTCCGGAGACCTGCGGGGCACCGGGTCGCCTGTGCCCCGGATCATTCCAGGCGAGATGGTTGGCCGGGGCGCTGATTGCCGGGCGCTGGATGATCTGGTGCAGGCGGTCCGCGGGGGGCTGAGCCGGTCGCTGGTGATCACCGGCGAGCCCGGCATCGGGAAGACTCGCCTGCTGGAGTACACGGCGCAGGCCGCCGAGGGCGTGCGGACGGTCAGCATGGCCGGGGTGGAGTCGGAGCTGCGGCTCGGTTTCGCCGCGTTGCACCGCATGCTGGTGCCATTTCTCGACCGGGTGGGCGTGCTGCCCGCTCCGCAGCGTGGTGCGCTGGGTTCGGCGTTCGGCCTGGCGGCCGGGTCGCCGGCGGACCGGTTCCTGGTCGGCCTGGGCGTGCTGACGTTGCTCGCGGACGTGGCCGCCGAGCAGCCGGTGATCTGGCTGGTCGATGACGCGCAGTGGCTGGATCGCGAATCCCTCGAAGTGCTCGGTTTCGTCGGGCGGCGCCTGTATGCGGACGGCATCGGCCTGCTGTTCGGTGCCCGGGACGCCTCGCCGGGACTGACGGCGCTCGACGGTCTGCCCACGCGTCACCTCAGCGGCCTTGAACCGGCGGCCGCCCGCGCCCTGCTGGCCACGACCGTGGCCGGGGCTCTCAGCGCCTCGGTGGCGGCGCGGATCATCACCGAGACCGGCGGTAACCCGCTCGCATTGCGGGAGATCGCCGGGCAGCTCACGCCGGACCAGCTGGCTGGCCGCTCGCCGCAGCCGCACCGGTTGCCGGTCGGCCGTCGCCTGCAGGGGCACTTCCTGCGCCAGGTGAAGCAGCTGCCGGCCGCCACCGGCACCTTGCTGCTGCTTGCCTCGGCGGCCTCCAGTGATGATCCCGCGGCGCTGTGGCGGGCCGCCGCCCTGCTTGACCTGGGACCCGGTGACGCTGATCCCGCGCTAGCCCAGGGCGTCATCTCGGTTCATCCGCGGGTGACGTTCCGGCACCCGCTGATCCGCTCCGCGGTCTATGAGGGGGCCCGGTCGGGCGACCGGGGCCGTGTCCACGACGTGCTGGCGCGTATCGCCCGGCAGGACGGGGACCAGGATCAGGAGGCGTGGCACCGAGCCGCGGCCGCCGTCATCCCGGACCAGGACGTAGCGGCCAGCCTGGAGCGCTCCGCCGCGCGAGCCGAACAGCGCGGCGGCTACGCCGCGCAGGCCATGTTCCTGGCCTAGGCGGCGGAGCTGACCCCAGATCCGCAGGAGCGTGCCGTGCGGCTGTTCGCCGCCGCCCAGGCGCATCTGGCCGCCGGGGACGGGGCTCTTGCCGAGGCCTCTTTGGACCGTGCTGCACCTCGGCTCGCCGCGGCGGGTCTGCACGTCGCGGCGCGGCGCCTGCGGGCTTCCATCGCCGTGTTCTTCTCGCGGCACAAGGACGCGCCCGCCCTGCTGCTGGACACTGTCGCGGCCGTCGACCCGCCGGATGTCCCGCTGATCCGGGAGCTGCTCTTTGAGGCCATGCAGGCAGCGCTGGTCGCCCGCCAGTACACCACGGGCACCACGCCCGCCGATGTGGCCCGCGCGACGCTGGAGGCAGCGCCGGACCCGGCCCGGCCGGTGACGGCCACCGGCTTGCTGCTGGACGGTTTCGCCACCCGGCTCGCCGTCGGCTACCCTCCAGCGGTGCCTGTGCTGCGCGCCGCGGTCGCGGCTGCGTGCGCCGCCGGCCAGCCCGCACCGGTCAGCATCTCGAAGCGGCGGAGATTTCCAGTTCGACCGGGGTGCCGGCGCCCGCGAGCACCGGGGTGCTGCTGGAACTGCGAGCCTGGCAGGGCCGCGAGCAGGAGAGCCGGGCCCTCGCTGAAATGACCCCCCGCTGGGGCCGGCAGCGCGGAGCCGCCATCCTGGAAATCTTCGCCTGGATGGGGCTGACCGTGCTGGAGCTGGGGCTGGGCCGCTACGCCGAAGCGCTCAGCTGGGGAAGGCGCATCTACGACGACGACCCGCCCGGCTTCGGGAACCGCATCCTGCCCGAGATCGTCGAGGCCGGCGCGCGCGGCGGCGACCACCGCGCCGCACACGCGGCACTCGATCGCCTGGCCGACCGCGCGACGGCCAGCGGCACATCCTGGGCCCTGGGCATGCTGGCAAGGTCCCGTGCGCTGCTGGCCGGGGATGCGGACGCTGAGAGTTTCTACCGTGCAGCCATCGCGCACCTGACCAGTACCTCGGTCCGTACCGAACTGGCCCGCGCCCATCTGCTGTATGGCGAATGGCTGCGCCGGCACAAGCGCCGCGCTGACGCCCGGTCGCAACTGCGTACCGCGTGTGACATGTTCGACGCCATGGGCGCGGTGGCGTTCGCCCGCCGCACCCGGGCGGAGCTGCTCGCCGCGGGTGACCGCCCCCGTCAGCCGGCGCAGCGGCCGGACCCGGACCTGACACCGCAAGAGGCGCAGGTGGCCCGCCTCGCCGTCGCGGCGCGACCAACGCCGAGATCGCAACCCACCTGTTCGTGACCACCTCCACGGTGGAATACCACCTCAGCAAGGTGTTCCGGAAGCTCGGCGTCACTTCCCGCCGCCAGCTCGGGACCGCCCTGACGCACTGACCGTGCCGCCGCGGTAGCCGGCCCGCCTGGCCTGCCGGCCGGGGCCGGGCCGGCAAACCCCAGTGCGATCCGTGCGGGAGCGGCCGGCTCACTGGGGTCTTTCCCTGATTCGCGGGCCACCCGGCCCGTGCTGTGCTGATCAGGTCAATCCGGCGGCGGCCGGATCGCGGGACCCACCGTCGTCGCCGCCATCACCGCACGCGGGAAGGAGCCCAGGCGATGACCACGATCATCACCCCCGACGGCACCGAGATCTACTACAAAGACTGGGGCAGCGGTCCTGTCGTGACGTTCTCGCACGCTGGCCGCTGAGCGCCGACGCGTGGGACGCCCAGCTGCACTTCCTG
>Ga0213875_10000438_pt1 | contig 36430 bp, 30 predicted proteins | sample BarmaccomBMRX_R8_FD_160105 | JGI IMG/M metagenome (GOLD analysis project Ga0213875, IMG submission 160105) | Root-associated microbial communities from Barbacenia macrantha in rupestrian grasslands, the National Park of Serra do Cipo, Brazil - RX_R8 | ecosystem: Host-associated > Plants > Roots...
GATCACCGGCGCGGCGCTCGCCTACTTCCTGATGTCGCTCGAGGAAGCGGTGATCACGTCCTCGACGGCCTCGAACGCATTTTTCTGGATCCTCCTCGGAGCGGTTGCGGCACGGTCGGATGCGCTCGCGGCGGACCCGCCCCCGACGCAGGCTGCGGTGGCAGTGCCAGCGGGTACCGCGGCCTGATGATCGCGGCGCAGCCCCGACTCGCGGTCCGCCTGTCCGGCGAACCGAATGACGTCGAGCGTGCGCTTGCGGCGTTCGGTGTCCCAGACGTGCCGGTCGCCGGAGTCGCCGAGCTGATCACACGGGCTCTGCGCCGTGATCGCGACGTGCGCGGGAAGGACCTCGTCGTCATCGGTGACCCGCGCCGCTCCGGAATCGGAGCTTGCCCGATCAGCGCTGGTGCCGCCCTCCTGCGACCTGCGTCAGTCCTGGAGCTCGATACGACGAGCACTCGAGCGGTGCGGAGCCCGCTGGCGCGCTACCTCGCTGCGAACCTCGTGCCGGCCGTGGCTCAGCTGGCGGGCAGCAGCTTCGCCGTGGCGGCCCAGACCATGCTGGCGCAGAGTATCCGCCGGCGTTCGGCCCCGCCGCGAGCAGGAGGTCCGGAGCTGCGTCGCGTGACCTACCTGCGCCCGATCGCCGGAATCGCCGCGCGGGTTGGCGGATCAGTCACGCATGCTCACGGGGTGATCCGAGCACTTGACCAGATCGGGGTCGCCACCGAGCCGTACACGACCGACCCCCTCATCGCCGAGACCGCCGCCACCGCTGTCGGCGGACCACCATGTCGGTGGACCGTTGTCACCGTGCCCGAGCGATTCAAGGCGCTGCCCGCCGCGGCGGCGCTCGGTGGAGACCTCGCGCTCGTCCGAGCTGCCAGCGAGGCCGCCTGCCGGTCGCAGATCGTCTACCAGCGTCACAACCGCTACTCCCTGGCGGGCGCGATCCTCGCCGCGCGCAGCGGACGACCCCTGTTCCTGGAGTACAACGGCCCAGAATCGTTCTTCGATCGCACCTGGCACAGCAACCCGCTCGGCCGGCAGCTGGAGCTGTGCGAGCGGGCGAGCTTACGCTGCGCGACGCGGGTGGTCGTCAACTCGCGGGTCGATCACGAGTCGCTGCAGGCACGGGGCGTCCCGAGCTCACGACTGATCTTCAGCCCAAACGGCGTCGACGTCGAGCGCTTCGCGCGCGGCGGCGGGCAGTCGGTCCGCCGGAGACTGGGAATCGCGGCGGCGCAGCTCGTGATCGGCTTCGTGGGGAGCTTCGGACCGTGGCACGGCGCACCAATGCTCGCACGAGCTTTCGTGGCGTTGAACGGTCGACAGCTGGATTGCCGGCTGCTGCTCGTCGGCGATGGCCCCGAGCGACGTCAGACTTCGCAGGTCCTGGTGCACGGGGGGGTCGGCGCGCGCGCGATCTTCACGGGCTCGGTGGAGCCTGATCGCGTGGCAGCGCACCTCGACGCGTGCGACATCCTGGTCTCGCCGCATGTCGTCTTGCCGGGCGGCACCGAGTTCTTCGGCTCGCCGACGAAGCTGTTCGAGTACATGGCGGCAGGCAAGGCGATCGTCGCCAGCGACATCGGTCAGATCGGGGAGGTCCTGGAGCACGGGGTCACCGCCCTGCTCACTCCTCCGGGTGACGTCGCCGCGCTTGCTGAGGCGATCGGCTCTCTCTGCGGTGACCGAGAGCTCCGAGCCAGACTGGGCTCGGCGGCGCGGGAGAGAGCAGTGGCCAGGCACTCGTGGCGCCGCAATGCGCGCCACCTCGCCGAGGCCTTCGATGAAGTTCAGCGTGATCGGAGCGATCGCCCGTGTGCGGGATAGCTGGAGTCTTCGAGTACCGACGCCGAGCCGCCGTCGACGAGGCGGCGCTGGTCAGGATGCGCGAGACCCTGCGCCATCGGGGTCCCGACGGCGAAGGCCTGTTCATCAGCCCAGACCGGATGGTCGGTCTCGGCCACCGACGCCTGGCGATCGTGGATCCGGCCGGCGGCGCGCAGCCGATGGTCGGGCCCACGGGGCAGGTGCTCGTGTTCAACGGCGAGATCTACAACTACCCGACGCTGCGCCGCGAGCTGGAGGCGGACGGGATCTGCTTTCGCACGCGCTGCGACTCTGAAGTGATCCTCAGGCTCTACGAACGAGATGGGGAGGGGTGTGTGGATCGGCTCAACGGGATGTTCGCATTCGCGATCTGGGACCCGGATCCGCGGAAGCTCTTCTTCGCGAGAGACGGGATCGGCGAGAAGCCGTTCTACTGGACCGACCTCGGCGGCACCTTCTTGTTCGGCTCGGAGATCAAGGCAATCCTTGCCGACCAGCGCGTTCGCCGCGAAGTCAACGAGGAGGCGATCGCTCCGTATCTGGTCAACCTCGTGACGCCGAGCCCGGAGACGCTCTTTCGGGGAATCTGGAAGCTTGCGCCCGGGCACTGCGGCTCGTGCTCACCAGACGGAGTGAGCGTCCGTCGGTACTGGGACCCCTTCCAGCCGCGCCGAGCGCGTCCGGACTCGCTGCAGACCTCGGTGGCCGGCGTTCGCCGACTGCTCACGGAGTCGGTCCATGCGAGGCTGATGGCTGACGTACCGGTAGGGGTCCTGCTGAGCGGCGGCGTTGACTCCACCGGCATCGTGGCCATGCTCGGAGCTCGCGCCAAGGGCGTGGCCACGTTCTCCGTCGGGTTCGAGGGCTCGTCCGAGATCGACGAGCGGGCGATCGCACGGACGGTCGCCGACCATTACGGAACCGATCACCACGAAGTGGTGGTCACCGAGTCGGCGGCGATGCGCTCCCTCACGAAGCTCGTTCATCACCAGGACGAGCCGCTCGCGGATCCGGTCTGCGTGCCGCTGATGTTCGTCTGCGAGCTGGCGAGAGCCACCGGCGTGCCGGTCGTGATGGCCGGCGAGGGGGCAGACGAGCTGTTCTGGGGCTATCCCCGCTACCGTCAGATCATGGCCAGGGAGCAGTGGCTGCGAGCGCTGCTCGCACTTCCGAGCCCGCTGCGCCGCGCCGCACCGAGCCTGGTTCCGGCCAGCTGGCACCCGCGGCTGCGAGATCTCCTGGAGGGCATCGCGCGGGGAAGGCCCTATCCGATGCATATGCCGCTTGGGCTCACTTCCCGTCAGGTCGACCAACTGATCCGCGTCCGCTTGCGCCGCAGCGATGGCTGGACCCACAACTCGACACCGAACGGCGATCCGATCGCGACCCTGGGCTGGGACACCCAGGAATACGAGTTCGGCCTGCGGCTGCCCGAGCTGCTCCTGATGCGGATCGATCGCTTCTCGATGGCCCATGGCGTCGAGGCGCGCGTGCCCTTCCTGGACCCAGGCCTCGTCGACTATGCCTACCGGATTCCGTTCGAGCAGAAATTGCTTGGCGACGAGTCCAAGCGCGTCCTCAAGCTTGCGCTCGCTGGTCTCGTTCCGCGCTGGGTACTGGAGCGGCCGAAGCAGGGCTTCGGGGCCCCGGTCGACCGGTGGTTTCAGTCGGGCTTCGAGGACCTGCTGCGCCGGCTCATGGATTCCGAGGCAATGGGCACCTACTTCGATATCGGACGGATGGAGGGCGGCTACCGCGATCGGCGGCTGGGGCGCAACCGGCTGCGGTTCTCGTTGTGGTTCATCCTGAACTTCGCGCTGTGGCACCGCCAGTGGATCGAGGGCGAGTCGACGGAGGAGTTGATCGAGCGCTCGATCACTGCCAGCGCGCGCCGATAGGTGATGTGCCCCGAGCGCGCTCCGCGGCGAGAGCATCGTAGATACGGGTCAACTGCGCTTCCTGTGCCTGCCAGTTGTGGCGCTCCAGAGCAAGCCGCCGCGCCTCGCGTGCCCGCGCCTGGTAGCGGTGGGGGTCGGACCGTACCCGCTCGATCGCGCGCGCGATGCTGCCAGGCGACTGCGGGTCGAAGAGCTCGCCTACCGGCGGGTCACCATCGGTCACCACCCGCCGGATCTCGGGAAGGTCGCTGGCGACGACGGGCAGGCCAGCCATCAGGTACTCGTGCAGTTTGTTGGTGTCGCCGAGTAGGTCGCTGCGATGGTTGGGCTTGATCGGGACCAGGCCCACCGTGGCACTCGCCGCGATGTGGACGAGGTCGTCGAACGGGCGCGCGCCCAACAGGTGGACACGATCCGCGACGCCAAGCTCCTCGGCCCACTGTCGGACGAGCTCGCGATCGTGATCGCGGCCGAAGCCGATCACGACGAAGTGGAGTTCGTCCACCATCGACAGGGCCTCGATCGTCTCGCGGAAGGCGCGCTCGCGGGCATAGACGCCGCCCTGGTACAGAAGCACCGGCTTCTCGGGAGGAAAGCCGACCGGGGACGGCCGCAGCTCGACCACACGATCGGGGACGTTGGCGAGCACGACGAGTTCGCGCCGCCCGTGCCGCGCTCGCAACTCGTCGGCGCGCGAGCGATTCGTCGTGATCACGGCCGTGGCATGCCGGACGAGAAACCGCTCGAGCAGCCACGGGGGCGCTGCCGCGACGACGTTCATCGGGGTTCGGGGCTCGGCGTTCCCGTAGAGCTCGTGCGCGTCGTAGACGAAACGGGCTCGACGCAGCTTGGCGGCGAGAGCCGCCGCCGGCCCCGGGTGGATGTTGTGAATGTGGTACGCGCCCGCCGGCGTGGCAAGCGTCTCGCCCCACAACCGGAGAAGGGTGCGCGCGCGGCCGAGCCTGGACACCGTGCCACTGCGCGACCCGAGTGGGACCTCGACGACATCGATCCCGCCGACCGTCCGCCGCTGAAGGCGGTCGATCTCGTAGCGGCAACCGATGAGCGCGACCGAGAAACCGTGCGTATTGAGTGTTCGTGCCTCCCGCCACACGCGCGCGTCAGTGGCTAGATCTCCCACGACCACCGCGCAGATGTCGTAGCGATGCCCCATCATCGTCGGTCCGTCCGCGGGGTGATCGGTCCGATGCGATAGCCGAACCGTGGTCGAGGTCCCGTCGATGCGTCGATCCGCAGGCGCACGGCGTGCTCACGAACGCCGAAGCGAGGTGAGACCCATGCGTTTTCGATGTTCACGCCTGCGGCGCCGAAGATCTGGAGGCGCAGTCCGTCGTGTCCGCCGCAGCTCAGTGCGAACTCGTGCTCGCCGCAGGACTCAGCGCGCCAGCCAACGGCCAGCTGAAGCCGGCTGCACACGGTGTGGAGCCCTTCTCCGAGCAGATCGTCGCAGACGGTGAGAACCCCACTGTTGCTGAGCGTGAACGCGCGCATGAGAGTGACCGGCGGTCGTAGTCGTCGGTAGCCGTCGTGGCGACAGGTCAGTCGCAGCTCGTCCCGCTCCATCGTCAGCTCGTCGCGCGCCACCCGGGCCCACCGCTCGAGCACGAACAGGCGGGCGGGATCGAGCGGGTTGATCTCCTGATCGTCGACGCAGATCGTGCTGTGAGCGGCAGTTGACCGCAGCTCGTTGCGCGCAACCGGATCCGAGGTGTAGCAATAGGTCCCCGGATCGGCCACAACCAGGGTGCCGTCGATCGACCACTCATACGACAGGAGGTCGTTGTGCGAGTGACCGCCGTTGCCATTCTGTCCCACGTCGCCACAGCGCACGACGAGGTGTGCTCGTGGGACGCGCAGCACATGCACCCCGGCGTCGAGGAAGCTTCGCGCTGAAGGCCGCGCCGGGGACCGGGAGTGCATGCAGCGCGAGCGCGCGTGACGCCACGCGTCCAGACCGAAATTGAGCGCTGCCTCCTCGCCGCCGGCGCAGTCGGCGGGAAGGGGGGTTCCGAGGCTCGCTGCGCCGACCCAGAGGAGGTGGTCGTGGGTGGGTGGTCGCTGCCAGCCCGCCGGTAGCACGCGGCCGCTATCCCAATCGCCGAGCTGTGGCATCCGTCCGTCCGGGTGACGAAGCGCGAGCGAGGCGCCGAGCATCCGCCGCACGATGTCGTCATATCCGCGGGACAGCGAGCGACCGATGCGTGCCGAGAACCATCGGGCGATGAGCAGCAGCTCCAGCACCAGGCCGTGGTAACCGAGCGAAGCCTCGAAGTCGAGTCCGTCGGCGAGGATCTGCTCGCGCGCCTCGCGTTCGAGCGCGTCCTGTGCGTAGCGGATCCATCGCTCGGAGAGCGGATCATCGGCAAGCACTGCTCCGATCACCAGCAGACCGACGGTGTCGGAGAGATAGTGATTGCTGCGCAGCTGGGGCGAGCCCTCGAGGTTGTGCCAGATGTGGCGTCCGTGAGCGGTCAGGCTGAGAGCAAGCCGGGCGCGAGTCGCGGTGTGGAGCGGGCGAAGTTGTTCAACCGCGGCGATCGCCCAGACCCAGTTGATCGCCCGGATCGCGATCTCCATCGGGTTCGTCCAGTTGATCCCGATCCCTGGCGGATTCGCGTCGATCCAGTGAGTGAGCTGGTGCTCGAGTTCGTCGGCAGCCCGCTCGTCGCCGAAGATGGCGGCGGCGCGACCGAGGGCGAGCAGGTGATGCGCGCGGCTGAGCTCCCACGGCACTTTGGCATCGCTGTCGTCGTCCGGACGCGTGATTGTCACATCCTGGTAGAAGTGCGCCGGCCAGCGCCAGCCGCTCTTGAAGTCCCGGTGCCAATCGACATCGGGACCGAGGTCGACCGGGCCGCTGCCCAGGAGGTCGACGGTGTGGGCAAGGGCGGCGTCGCGCTCGGCAGCCAGCCGCTGCAGCGCGGTCGAGAGCTCGGACGGCCAGCTGCCTGCGGGCTCGAGCGATATCCGCAACGGCTCGAACGCCGGTGACCGCACGCTGCAGATCAGCTCCGAGTACGACGACCGCAGGCGTCGCTGCTGCCAGCGCGTGCGCACGTGGTGGACGGCCAGTCTGCTGATCATCGTCGGGTCCGGGCCGGTCTGGCGCAGCTTGGCGGCGGCGCGTGAGTGCAACGTCGCGATCTCCACGGCGGTCACACGGTCATGACGCGCAGCGCAGGCACGATCGCCAATCGCTTCCGGGTCACCCCGACGAGCCTGCGGGCGGCACCGGCACCGGTCTCCCGGTCCGTAGCGACTCGATGATCGCGAGCGTCGCGAGCGAGTCATTGGCGAGCTCGCGGGACGAGACCGGCGCTTGTGCGGCTCGAGTTCCTGCGATGAAGTCGGCGATCTCACGGCGGTGACCCTTGTCCTGGGGGCCGGCGGACCGCGTCTGTGCGCTCGCGGGCGAGAGCAGCTCGAGCTTGCGGTAATCGTCGAGGATCGCCGAGCGGTCGCCGCAGAACGCCTCGACGCGTTCCTTGCCCACCCGTCGCGAGCCGTCGGCCACGTAGACGATCGAGCCAACGCTCGAGTTGCCGAACGTCAGGCTGACGATCACGTTGTCATAGGCCTGTATCGGGCGTGTCCGCGGACCGTAGCCGGTGGCATGCACGGTCGTCACGGGGCTGCCCGTCAGGAACGCCAGCGCGTCGACGAAGTGGCAACCCTCGCCGAGCATGCGTCCGCCCCCGGCCGCCAGATCGTGCGTCCAGTGATCGGCGGCGAGTTGCCCGGCCGAGATGCGATAGGTCGCACACAGCGGTGCGCCGCCGGCGGCGAGGAACGTGCGCATCTCGCGCAGCTGCGGAGAGAACCGGCGGTTGAAGCCGATCATCAGCGTTCCCTCAGACGCGGCCTCGACCGCAATCACCCGCTCGTGCTCCTGCGCAGTGAGCGCCATCGGCTTCTCGCAAAACACGTGCTTGCCGCGCTCGAGCGCCGCCACGACGAGATCGGCGTGCGCGGCGTGGCGCGTCGCGATGACGACCGCGTCGACCTCAGGATCGTCGATCACGGCCGAGGGATCGGAGGCGAGCCGGCTGAACGTCCCCGCTCGGACGGCGGCGGCCGCCGATGGTCCGGATCCGCCTCCGACCACTGCTAGCTCCGCACCCGCCGCCTGCAGCGCCGGGATCAGCACACGGGACGCGAATCCCCCGGGCCCGATCAGCCCGACACGTACTCTCGCGCGCCGGACGGCTACCTTCGTCGCGTGCGACGGTGGCTCCAGGCCGATACCCGGCGCGTTGCCGTTGCGCTCGGCATTCTCCACCTCGCCGGCGCCGTTGCGCGACGGAGACTCCGGTTCGGCGCCGTAGGCGAGGACCAGTGCGCCCTTCGGGCGTTCCTCCGCTGAGCCGGTCAATCGCGCATAGGCGTCGGGGGCCGAGTCGGCAGGCACGACCTCGACGAGGTCGTCGAGCGAAACCCGACCCTGGGCTTGCAGCCCGAGCACTGATTCCATGTTTCGCTGCTCGGTCCAGCGGACATAGCCAAGTGGGTAATCGAGCCCCCGTTCCTCGTACTCCGGGTCGTAGCGGCCCGGACCGTAGGAGCGAGATACGCGGAACCGCAACTCCTTGTCGTACAGCGGGCCGCGAGCGAACTCGATCGGCACGGCACCCACGAGCACGACAGTCCCCCGCTCGCGGGCGATGGTCGTAGCCAGGTGCAATGGCTCGCTCGTCGCGGCGGCAGCGGCCACGATCACCTCATCCAGTCCGGCATGCGCCGACAGCTCGTGCACCCGAGCGCCGGCGTCGTCGTCGATGATCAGCGCCTGGTCCGCACCGCTCTTGGCGGCTTGCGCCACTCGACTCGGATCGATGTCGAGCGCGAACGTCTGTGCTCCGGCAGATCTGAGCAGCCGCAGCGCGAGCTGACCGACAAGACCGCAGCCGATCACCCCCACCCGACTCCCGACGCGAACGTCGGCAAGGCGGATTCCATGCATCGCGATCGCTGCGATCGTCGTGATGGAGGCCGTGGCCAGCCCGACTTCGGCGGGGACCTTGGCACACAGGTTCGCCGGCATCGCTGCGTACTCCGCGTGATTGGCGTGGCCCGCGCCTGCGCAGGCAACACGATCCCCGGGCATAAGGCCGCGGGCGTGCTCGCCCACCTCGACCACCACGCCGGCAGAGCTGTAGCCGATCGCAGTCTCCTCATCGAGCCGGTGCTGAACCGCCTGCGCGGTTGTTCTCAGCCCTTCCCTTCGCGCCCGAGCGAATATCTCGCGAACGAGGTCGGGGCGCTCTCGCGCCTTACCCAGCAACGACTTCTGCGACAGTTCGACACGGGCACGTTCGGTCCCGGAGCTGATCGCGGAGTAGGCGACGCGAACCAGCACACCGCCCGGTGGACATGACGGCGACGGAACCTCTCTGACATGTGTCGATCCGCTTCGGCGGGCCTGGAGAACCTGTTTCATCGCGGCGGAGCATAACCGCGCCGGAACCGTACAGGGGACACCACCTCGCACGGGGACATCTCGAGCCGGCAACTCGGTGATATCGACGTACGGGCTTTAGCGGGCTTCGATAGGTTTGACGACGTTTGCCATCCCGAGTAGTGCCGAGTGGCACATGTTCTTGGTTGCCGACTTGCAATCCGGTGTGTCAGGCGGCGCGCACAGGTCGGCCGCGGCCGGCCTTCCACCATGAGCGTCGGGCGGGCCGCGATGGCGGCGCGTCTGGGAGCTCTCGGCCCTCGACAATCGCCAACGGTGCCTCCGAGGTCATCCACGCGGCGCGCGCGGGTCCGACCAGAGTCGCGGCCGCCGATGCGGCTTGCGCCAGGATCGTCACCGGACGCCAGGATTGCCCGCGATGCGCGTCCGAGGCGATGACAGCCGGATGCCCCGACGAGACGACTCGCTCGGCGAGTCGGCGCACCGAACTGTCGGGACGGTGAACTAGTGAACCGGCGTCGACCTGCGGTACGACGCCCTGGCAGCACAATGCCTCGAGGTGGTCCGGCGACGCGTGGAACCCGGAGCTGCGCTCCGGGTGCGCCAGGATGACGCGCAGGCCTTGGGCGCGCAGCACGTACAGCAACTCCTGGATCCCCGTCACGTCATTTGGCGTCTCGATCAGGATGCTTTCGGCGTGCTGCGCATAGGTGGCCAACGCGAGCTGCTGCCGGTCACACTGGAGGGCCCAGACCAGGGAGGTCTCCGCACCGCTGACGACGCGAAGGGGGATCTCGTGCTGCGCCATCGCAGCGCGTAGGACCCGACAGCGGTCAGCGAGCTCCTCCGGATGCACGTCAGGGAAGTCCGCGCGCAAGTGTGGCGTCGCGGCCACCGTGTCGATCCCGGCGTCCACGGCTGCGCGTGCCAGCACAAGTGCATCCTGCATGTCAGCAGGACCGTCGTCGATGCCGGGCAGCAGGTGACAGTGAATGTCAACGAGGCCGCTCGCCGCTGAGTTCATGTGGAGTGGCTGCTGCGGGCTGGTGTCCTTGCCAGTGCGGCCAGCGCGCGCAGCATCGGCGCCTGGACCCAACGGGCGGATGGCGTTCGGTTATCCCAGCGCTTCCGGCGCTGGAGCACGAAGCGGCCGTCGCGGCGCATCAGCCGTCGCCGCGCGTAGTCGAACACGGCCCAGCGCCTCTCTGCCAGGTGCGGCGCCCGGTCCGCGGCTCGCGACAGCGTCTCGATCGCCTGGGCGGCGCACTGGCCGTCGATCGGATACCGGGAGCTCGGCGTGTAGCGAGGCAGCCCGTCGTCCTCGATGAGCTCTTCCGCGTAGAACCGCAGGCCACGGTGCCAGGCCGACTCCAGCTCGTCGTCGCCGACGCCGCACTCGACGCAGGTCAGCAGCGAGTCGAGCACGTAGCCGGTGTGGAAGCCGTCGACCCACTCGAGACCCGGCTGCTCGCCGTAGGGCCACGACCCGTCGGGCCGTTGGCGGCGAGCCGTGTAGTGCGCGCCCGTCGTCGCTGCCTCGCGGAGGTCCCGGCGGCCGGTGGCCCTCGCCAGCCGGGCGAGCAGCGCGCAGACGAGCATGTTGGCGTTGTGGATCGGCGTGCTGTCACCGGGCAGGTAGCCGAAGCAGGCGTCGTCGCGCCTGCCGACGTGGCGCAGGAAGAACTCCCCGGTGCCGACGGCGAGATCGAGCGCGCCATTGAGACCGGCGAGCTCGTGGGCATCCATCAAGCCGAGGGCGGCGAACGCGGTGGCGATCGTGTTCGGGCTCGTGCGTGGGTAGAAGAAGACGCGCGTCTGGACGTCGAAGTGGTATCCCCAGCAGGGCTCGACGAACGAGGTGCACCGCAGCGCGTCGAGCTGGCCCAGCAGCGCCTCGAGTCGGCTGCGCGCCCTCGTCGGCTCCAGGAAGCCGTTGCGGGCGTAGGCGGAGATCGCCAGCCCGAGCGTGGCGGCCGATAGCCCGGGGCGGATCCCGAGCACGGGACGCAGGTCGAGCGGCGAGCGCTTGACGGCTTGGGTCAGGAGCCGCATCCCCATCGCCGAGCGCCGAACCGGCGGCGGGACCCGCGTGGCGTTCAGGCCGTCGTACGGATCGGGGCTCGTCCAGTGCCGAGACCAGGACGCGTCGTCGAGCCGCCGGGCGACGGCGACGACCTGGTCGCGAGCGCCCGCATCGACCGCGGGTCCGCCTCGCGCTCGGGTGGCCGTCGCCATTCCCCGGTCGGGGGTGGCCAGCTCGAGGTTCGGGCCCAGGCTATGCGCGGGCAACCGCCGCCCTCCGTGATGTGGCATCCGCGATCGCCTGCAGCACGACCGCCTCGATCACGGCCGAACGCTCGCGGAGCTGTGCCGGCGGCACGGGGTCGGCGTCGCGCGGCTCCAGCACGTCGAGCTGATCGGCCCGCTCGAGGCGCGAGAGCCGACCCTGGCGTTCAAGCCACGTGTCCACCGCGGGCGCCCTGCCGGCAAATGCCGTCCAGGTCGGGATGCCCATCAGGGCCGCCTCACGCGTCATCGTGCCGCCGGCGCCGACCATCGCGTCGGCCGCATAGACCAGCGAGCGAGCGTCGACCGCGTGATCGGGAACGATGCAGTTGTCCAGCCCGAGCTTCCGGATCGCATCGAGTTGCTCGGCGTGGCGGCACAGCACGACGCAGGCGGTGTGTGGCTGCGCGCAGATCCTGCGCAGGGCGGCCTCGAACATCGGGTTGCCGAAGCTGTGGTAGACGGCGCGGCTGGGGGGCGTGCGCAGCACCGCGACGGTCCGCGGCCGCGGCGACAGCCCGAGCTTCTCCAGAATACGTTCGTCGGGCTCGAAGTCGCCGATGTACAGCTCCTCCTTCAGCCCCGGGTACGTCGTCACCTTCGTAGCGGCCGCACCCTGTCGCCGGACGAGATCTTGCGGCATCACCTCGGGGAGCAGCACCCGGTTGGCGAGCCGAAACGCCAGGTGGTTCGACGGCTGGTGTTCGAAGTCCATCGCCGTGACCACGGGGATACGTCGGCTACGGGCGGCCACGATCTGGGCGTAGGAGTTATGCGACAGCGCGACGTCGGGCCGGTGCTCGCCGGCCCACCGGCGCAGGTCGCGCATCCGCGCGAGGATGGCCAACGCCTTCGCCTTGCGACCCGCCGGGCTCTCGCCGCCGATGATCGTCGCGTCGGGCCAGCGCTCGCGTGCCAGCTCGACGGTCTGGGCGTTGTCGCGCGCCGTGACGAGCACGTGATGGCCGTCGGATTGCAGGCGTCGTGCCACCGGCGCGAAGAGCAGCGGGTGCGGCGAATTGGCGAGGTCGATCCAGATTCTCATGCGTAGCCGGCCGTCGCGGCCTCGAGCACGGCCGCGTCGCGATCGCCGCAGACGACATCCGCGACTCGCTCGGAGGCGTGTCCATCCCATGCGGACGGCGGGCCGGGCGGCGGAGTGCCGTTGCGGTGCGCGAGCGCCGGCAGGACATCGGCGATCCGAGCCGGCTCCATCCCGAGCAGCGTGTTGGTCCCGGAGGTGACCGTGACCGGTCTCTCGGTGTTGTCGCGCAGGGTGAAGCAGGGCAGCCCTAGGTAGGTAGACTCCTCCTGCACCCCGCCGGAGTCGGTCAGGATCGCGGCCGCGTCGGCCTGCAGGGAGAGAAACGCGAGGTAGCCGGCGGGCTCGATCAGGTGAACGTGTGGACTGAGCTCGCGATCGTCGATCCGCGCGCGCGTGCGGGGGTGCACGGGAAAGACCACCGGCAGCTGGGTTGACACGGCGTTCAGCTGGTGAAGCGCCTCGCGGAGCAGGGGCCCGTCAACGAGGGCGGGCCGATGCAGGGTCACCAGCAGGTACTCGCCGGCCTTCAGACCGAGCGTCCGGCTGACGTGCAGTTCGCGGAACCGCGCCTCCATCGCCACCAGGCTGTCGATCATCGTGTTGCCGACGAAGTGAATGCGCTCGGTGGCCAGCCCTTCGGCACAGAGATTGTCGATCGCCTCCGGAGAATGCACGAACAGCAGCTCGGAGAACTGGTCGGCGACGATGCGATTGATCTCCTCCGGCATCGTCCGATCGAAGCTCCGCAGACCGGCCTCGAGGTGGGCCAGCGCGATCCCGAGCTTGACCGCGACCAGGGCCACCGCCAGCGTCGAGTTCACGTCCCCGGGGACGATCACGAGGTCCGGGCGCTCGGATTGGAGCACCGGCTCGATCCGGTCCATCGTCCGGGCGGTCTGAACCGCGTGACTGGCCGAGCCGACTCCGAGCAGGTAGTCGGGCGCGGGGACGCCGAGCTCGTCTAGGAAGATCTCGGACATCAGCGGGTCGTAGTGCTGACCCGTGTGGACCAGCACGTGGTGATCGTCAGGGCGCCGACGCCGCAGCTCGGCGATGACGGGCGCCATCTTGACGAAGTTCGGACGGGCTCCGACGACGTAGAGAATCCGCACAGCGCCGGGCACGGTAAAGGTTTCGCTCTTGGTCACCTGACATCTTGCAACCACCCTGAGCAGTTGGCGTCAAAAGGCTGCAAACAACCTGTAACGGTTCGACCCGCTGCACGGGTTCGCCCAGAATGTGCCGGGCGCGCACATCAGTGCGGCGTACACGCGTGCACCCAACCCTCGGGAGGGTCGATGTCAGTTGGAGTGATCGGTCTCGGTTATGTCGGACTGCCGCTCGCGGTCGCGTTCGCCGAAGCGGGCGAGAACGTGGTGGCGGTCGACCTGGACCCCCGCAAGGTGGCCGCGATCCAGGCGGGCGATTCCTACGTCGAGGACGTCTCCGACGACCGGCTGCGTTGTGTGCTGGATCGCATCCAGGCGACGTCGCACTACCAGCCGCTGGCCCGCGCAGACGCCGTGCTGATCTGCGTGCCCACCCCGCTGACCCCGAACCGTGAGCCGGATCTCAGCGCCCTGGTCGGCGCCGCTCATGGCCTGGCGCAGGTGCTGCAGCACGGACAGCTGATCGTTCTGGAGTCGACCACGTACCCCGGGACGACCCGGGAGCAGCTGGTGCCGATTCTCGAGCACGAGTCCGAGCTGCGGGTCGGAACGGATGTCAACGTCGCGTTCTCCCCCGAGCGCGTGGACCCGGGGCGGACCGACTACACGCTGCGCAACACGCCGAAGGTGATCGGGGGCGTGACCCCGCGGTGCGCCGACCGTGCGCAAGCGCTGTACGGCCTGGTCTGCGACCGCGTCGTCCGCGTCTCGACGCCCGAGGCCGCAGAGCTGACGAAGCTGCTCGAGAACATCTTCCGTTCGGTCAACATCGCCCTGGTCAACGAGCTCGCCATCCTTTGCGAGCGGATGGGGATCGACATCTGGGAGGTCGTCGACGCCGCCGCCACCAAGCCATATGGCTTCATGCGCTTCGAGCCCGGTCCCGGGATGGGCGGCCACTGCCTGCCCGTCGACCCGTTCTATCTGACGTGGCGGGCGCGGGAGTTCCACATGTCGACCGAGTTCATCGAGCTCGCCGGCAAGATCAACCAGCAGATGCCGTGGTTCTGCGTCGAGCGCGTCGAGCGCGCGCTGAACGACGCCGCGAAGCCCACCAAGGGATCGAAGATCGCGATCCTGGGCGTCTCCTACAAGGCGGGCGTAGGCGACATCCGCGAGTCGCCGGCGCTGCGCATCATCGAGGCGCTGCGCGATCGCGGCGCCGATGTCTGCTACCACGACCCGTACGTGCGCTCGCTGCCGGACTTCGGCCTCGCCAGCCGACCGCTGGGCGATGCGGTCGATGACGCGGACGCGACCGTGCTCGTCACCGCGCACCCCGGGCTGGACTATCAGGAGCTGGTCGAGCGGACTTCTCTCCTCGTCGATCTGCGCGGTGTGACGCGGGCATCGACGGCGCCCGCGCTGGTCGGCAGCTGACGCCGCGGATCAGCGCGTCCCGGTCGGGGCGCGCCGCGAGCGGCGATCGCTCCGATGACCCGCACCGCCGCAGCACGAGCTCGCCGCGAGCCACGGCCTGGGGGCCCGCCGCACCCGCGGGACCCGGCCGGTGCTCGTCAGGCCGTCAGCCGGTCGACGAGGCCGACGAGCTCGGCCGGGGCGTGCAGGAGGTCGTCGGCGCCGGCGGCTCGCAGCTCGGGCGCGGAGCCGTAGCCCCACAGCGCGCCGAACGCCGGGATCCCATGGGCGTGGGCGCCGCGCACATCATGCTCGCGGTCGCCGACGAGGCCGAGCGTTCGCTCGGGCGCCAGGCGCTCCAGCACCCGTCCGACGGCGGTCGCCTTGTCGGCCGCCAGCTCGTCGTCGTGCGTGCCCTCGACGCAGGCCAGCCAGCGGCGCAGGCCGAGGCGCTCGAGCAGCGGCTCGGCGACCGTCACCGACTTCGAGGTGGCCACCGCCAGGATCAGACCGCGGTCGCTGAGCGCCTCGAGCGCCTCCGGGATCCCCGGGAACGCCTGCACCGCGCGGTGCGCGGCCACCGCGCAGCGGACGTAGGCGGCGACGATCGCTCCGGCCGTGGCGTCGTCGACGTCGGGAACGAAGTGGCGCACCAGCTCGGCCGCGGGGGGACCGACGAACGGCCGCAGCTGCTCGACGCTCGGAGCCGCGTGCCCGAACTCCGCCAGCGTCGTCGCCCAGCAGCCGGCGATGCTGTCGAGCGAGTCCACGAGGCACCCGTCGAGGTCGAACATCAGGCAGGCGCGTTCCGGGGTCATCGCACGGAGGATGTCGCAGGGCGACGCGAGGGCTGCCAGCCACCCACCGCTAGGCCGGCGCCTGGCGGCGGGCCGCGCGGGGGCGAAACCGAAGCAGCGCGTAGAAGGTGCCGGCGATGATCAGGATGTAGAGCGGGAAGCCGAAGGCCGAGAACGTCCAGTGGCGGATCGTCAGCAGGGTGATCGCCGCGTTGAGCATCGAGTTGCGGAACACCGAGGTGTGCTCGGTCTCCGGAGCGATGATGATCTTGCGCAGCGTCGGCATGCCGGCCACGCCGTCGGCGAGGATGCTCATGGAGATCGCCACGTTGCCCGAGTGCAGCGTCTGCCAGAGGATGAGCGCCAGCACCGACAGCGCGCCGCAGGCGAGGTCGAAGGGGCCGAGCCGCCAGTGCGCGGCCGGGGCGAAGAACGACGAGACGAGCACGATCAGCGGGCCCAGCCCGACCGACAGGGTCATGATCGCGGGCAGGCCGACCCCGCCCGACAGCTCGGCGGCGAACCCGATCAGCGGCGCCAGCGACCACATCATCCACGTCACCCGGTTCGGCCGCGTCCGGCCGCGCAGGGTCTGGCGCGCGTAGCCGATCGATCCGGTCAGCGACAGGAGCGCCCCGAGAATGACGAAATGCTGGTCGATCATCGCCCGCCGACACTAGTGCCCGCGCGCGTTAGCCTGGACACCCCAGCGACGAGAGGACGAGCGAGATGAGCATCAGGGTTGGCTACAAGGCGTCCGCCGAGCAGTTCGGGCCTCGCGAGCTGCTCGAGTTCGGAGTCGAGGCCGAGGCGCTCGGCCTGGAGATCGTCGCCCTCTCCGACCACTTTCAGCCGTGGCGCCATCACGGCGGTCACGCGCCCTCGACGCTCGCGTGGCTGGGCGCGGCGGGGCAGGCGACGCACACGGTGACCCTCGGCACGAGCGTGCTGACGCCGACGCTGCGCTACGAGCCGGCGATCGTCGCCCAGGCGTTCGGGACCCTCGGCGTGCTCAACCCCGGGCGCGTGTTCCTCGGGGTCGGCACCGGCGAGGCGATGAACGAGACGCCCGCCACCGGCGGAGAGTTCCCCGGGCGCAAGGAACGACGGCTGCGGCTCGCCGAGGCGATCGCGCTGATCAAGCAGCTGTGGAGCGAGGAGCGGGTCGACTTCGCCGGCGACTACTACTCGACGAGCAAGGCGACGATCTACGACCGCCCGGCCGAGCCGGTGCCGATCTTCGTCGCCGCCTCGGGGCCGCTCGCCGCCAAGCTCGCCGGCCGCGTCGGCGACGGCTTCATCTGCACGAGCGGCAAGGACCCCGACCTGTACCGCGAGCTGCTCGACAACGTCCGGGAGGGCGCGGAGAAGGCCGGACGCGACGCCTCACAGATCCGGCGGATGATCGAGATCAAGGTCTCCTACGACCGCGACCTGCAGGCGGCGCGCGACGCGTGCCGGTGGTGGGCGGCGCTCGGACTGCGGCCCGAGCAGAAGGAGGGGATCGAGGACCCGATCGAGATGGAGCGGGTCGCCGACGCCAACGCCGACCAGGCGCAGAGCCGGTTCATCGTGTCCGACGATCCCGAGGAGATCGTCGAGTCGATCCGCACCTACACCGACCTCGGTTTCGACGACCTCGTGCTGCACGGCCCCGGCGAGGACCAGTCACGCTTCCTGCGCGAGTTCTCGCAGGACGTGCTGCCGCTCGTGCGCAAGCTCGAGACCCCGGCTGCGGGAGCGGCCACGCGGTAGTACGGTTCCCGCATGGTCGCGGGAGCGGAGCGGGTCGGCGAGAACGTCGGCCGGCTGCTCGAGCGCCACGTCGCCGCGGGTGCCGACCGGCCGTTCCTGCACTTCGAGGACGTCGACACCTCGCAGCGACTCGAGATCAGCTACGGCGAGGCGCTGCACCGCGCCGGGCGGGTGGCGGCGGTGCTCGCCGACCACGGCATCGGCGCCGGCGATCGGTTCCACGTCCATCTGACCAACCGCCCGGAGTTCTACGACTGCTGGTTCGCCGCGGCGCTGCTCGGCGCCGTGATCGTCCCCACCAACCCGCTGCTGACCATCGACGAGCTGCGGTTCGTCGTCGAGCACGCGGGGTGCGGGCTGAGCATCTCCGAGCCCGACCTGCTGCAGACCGCCGAGGACGCCCAGGGCGGCACGATCCTCGTCGCCGGCGACAGCCTCGCCGAGCAGTTCGGCTCCGCGGATCCACTCGAGGCGGGCGACCACGGCGCCGAGACGCTGCTCGCCGTGCTCTACACCTCGGGCACGACGAGCCAGCCCAAGGGCGTCCTCGTGTCGCACGCCGCCTACGTCTACTGCGGGGAGGCGGTCGCGCAGCACATCCGCCTGACGCCCGACGACCGCCAGCTGATCGTGCTACCGCTGTTCCACGGCAACGCCCAGTATTACTCGACGATGTCGGCGCTGGTCACCGGGGCGTCGATCGCGCTGGCGTCACGCTTCTCGGCCTCGCGCTGGAGCGCGCAGGCGCGCGACCTCGGCGCGACGGTGGCGAGCCTGTTCGCCGCGCCGATCCGGATGATCCTCGCCGCCGAGCCCGGCGACGCCGATCGCGAGCACGCGCTCCGGCTCGTCCTGTTCGCCCAGAACGTCTCCGACGCCCAGCTCGACGAGTTCGAGGAGCGCTTCGGGGTGCCGCTCGCGCAGCTGTACGGCATGACCGAGACGGTCGCGCCGCCGACGATCAACCCGATCTACGGCGAGCGGCGCAACGCCACGATCGGCCCGCCGACGCTGAGCGCGCGCGTCCGGGTCATCGACGAGGACGGCAACGACGTCGAGCCCGGGGAGCCCGGTCAGCTGCTCGTCGGCGGCGAGCCCGGCGTGACGCTGATGAACGGCTACCTCGACAATCCCGAGGCAACCGAGAAGTCACTGCGCGACGGCTGGCTGTACACCGGCGACCAGGTGCGCCTGCTCGAGGGCGGCTACCTCGAGTTCGTCGACCGCGACAAGGACCTGATCAAGCGCGCCGGCGAGAACGTCTCCACGGTCGAGGTCGAGCGGGTGATCGACGAGCATCCCGCGGTGCAGGAGTCCGCAGTGCTCGGGCTGCCCGACGAGATGTACGACCACGTCGTCGGGGCCTTCGTCGTGCTGCGCGAGGGCGCCGAGTGCGACGCCGACGAGCTCATCGGCTTCTGCGCCGAGCGGCTGGCCAAGTTCAAGGTTCCGGCGCGGGTCGAGTTCATGTCCGAATTGCCGCGTACGCCGGTTGGGAAGATCCAGAAGCACGAGATCCGCGCGAGCGTCGAGCAAGCCCAGCAATAATCGGGTGCGCCTGCAGTAACGGGCCGCTAGAACCGGATCAGCGGCTTGATCATCCCGTCCTCTTTGTTCTCCATCATGCGGAAGGCCTTCTCGATTTCGTGAAATCCGAATTCGTGGGTGGTCATCGGCGTTGGATCGATCTTGCCGGACTGCAGCAGACGCAGGAGGCGGTGCATGCGTTCGCTGCCACCGGGGCACAGCCCGCCCCAGATCTGCTTGTCGGCCATGCCCAGACCGAAGGCGTCGAGCGGGACCTTCAGCGGTTCGGCGACCTCGCCGTGATAGCCGATGTTGGAGACTCGCCCGCCGGGCTTGGTCACGTAGAGCGCCGCCTCCCAGGTCTGCGGAAAGCCGAACGCCTCGATCGCCGCATCCACGCCTTCGCCGCCCGTGAGCTCCATGATCTGCCCGACGGTGTCGCCCGCCGTGTGGTCGACGACGATGTCGGCGCCGAAGCGCCGCGACAGCTCCTGGCGCCGAGGAATTGACTCGACGGTGATGATCAGCCCGGCGCCGCGCAGCTTGCAGCCCATCGTCGCGCACAGCCCGACGGCGCCCTGGGCGAAGACGACGACGGTGTCGCCGATCTCAAGCTCGGCGTGCTCGGCGCCGGCAAAGCCCGTGGTCAGCATGTCGGGCGCGTAGACGGCCTGCTCGTCGGCCACATCGTCGGGGATCGCCGTCAGGTTGCCCACCGCATCGTTGACGAGGAAGTACTCCGCCATGTTGCCGTCGCGCTGGACGGTGAACTTGTAGGCGCCGAGCGCGCCCTGGCACTGCGAGGTGTAACCGCGCTGGCACGGATGGCACTGCAGGCATGGCGTGGTCGCAGCGCTCAGCACGCGCTGCCCGACCTCGAAGCCCTCAACGGCCGAGCCGAGCTCGTGCACGACGCCCACGGCCTCATGACCGAGCGCGCGCCCATGCTCGACCGGGAGCGCGCCCCGGACCGTGTGGATGTCCGAGGTGCAGATCAGCGCGGCCGTGGTCTTGACCACGGCGTCGTTGGGTCCGGGCCGGGGGACCTCCCGGTCGACGACCGCGACCTTGTTCAGGCCGTCGAACACGAACGATTTCATGGTGGTGGTGGCGGCGGTCGCGGTCATCGTCTCTCTCCCCTGGGGTTGTCGAGCGGGCTGCCGAGGTACTCGTTGATCCGGGGCAGTGTAGGTCGGTGCACCTCCTGACGAAGGCGGAGCAGGTGTCAGACCAGTGGATCACGTGGGGCTCGCGGTCCAGCCGGTGATGCTGACGATGCGCAACTGCAGGAGGGAAGGGTCGACGGTGGTTCTCCCACTTGTCAAGCCGTCGGCTTCGCCATTAGGGTGCCCGTCATGAATCCGGCAATTTGGGTGGAGCGCCAGGGCCGCCGTCGACCCGACGCGCCCGCGATCGCCGTCGGCGAGCGAGTCCATGCGAACTGGGCCGCGTTCGCGGGCCGCACTGCGGCGGTGGCGGGTGGCTTGCGGAGTGCTCTCGGGCTGTCGCCGGGTGACCGGGTCGCGATCGTGATGCGCAATCGCCCCGAGTACATGGAGGCGCTGTACGGCGCCTGGCATGCCGGCCTGGTGGCCGTGCCGGTCAACGCGCGCCTGCACCGCGAGGAGTTCGCCTACATCCTCGAGCACAGCGGAGCCGCCGTCGTCGTGACCGACTCCGAGCACGCCGACGACATCGAGCCGCTCGTCGACGCCGTGGCCTCGCTGCAGGCGTCGGTCCTCGCACCGGGCGAGCCGTGGGATCGTCTCACGGCCTCCCGGCCCGATCCGCTCGTGCACCGCGAGCCGGACGACCCGGCGTGGCTGTTCTACACGAGCGGCACGACCGGACAGCCGAAGGGAGCGGTCCTGACGAATCGGAACCTGCTCGCGGCGACCCTCGCCTATTACGCCGACATCGACCCGGTGGCGCCACGGGACGCCATCCTCCACGCCGCCCCCCTGTCGCACGGCAGCGGACTGTACGGACTGTCCCACGTGGCACGGGGGGCGGTCAGCGTCATGCCGGACGCGGGCGGCATCGACGGTGACGAGCTCGCGGGCCTGCTGGCGCGCTGGTCGGGCGTGTCGCTGTTCGCGGCTCCCACCATGGTCAAGCGGCTGGCCGGCCATCCGGCCGTGGCCACGGCGGATCTGAGCCATCTGAAGACGATCATCTACGGCGGGGCCCCGATGTACATGGCCGATCTCGAGGAAGCGCTGGAGGTCTTCGGTCCGCGGCTCGATCAGATCTACGGACAGGGCGAGACGCCGATGACGATCACCGGGCTGTCGAAGGCCGAGCACGCCGACCGCGGCCATCCGCGCTGGCGAGAGCGCATGCAGAGCGTCGGCCTCGCGCGCACCAACGTCGAGGTCCGCGTCGTCGGCGACGACCACCGCGAGCTCGGCGTCGAGGAGATCGGCGAAGTCGTCGTGGGGGGCGACACGGTGATGGCCGGCTACTTCAACCAGCCCGATGCGACCGCCGAGACGCTCCGGGGCGGTTGGCTGCATACCGGGGACCTCGGCAGCTTCGACGTCGACGGATACCTCACGCTGCGCGACCGGTCCAAGGACCTGATCATCAGCGGGGGGATGAACATCTACCCCCGGGAGGTCGAGGAGACGCTGCTCCGCCACCCCGGAGTCCGCGCCGTGTCCGTCGTCGGACGGCCCGACCCGGAGTGGGGGGAAGCCGTGGTGGCCTTCGTCGTGGCCGCCGACCCGGCCGCTCCTCCGCCCACTGATGAGCTCGATCAGACGGCGCTTCAGCGGATCGCCCGGTACAAGCGGCCGAAGGAATACCGGTTCCTGGAGAATCTTCCCACCAACAACTACGGCAAGGTCGTCAAGCGCGAGCTGCGCGACCAGCTCGGAGCCGAGACGGATGCCGTTCGCACGACGGCCAATGACGTTCGTACCACTACCCATTCACGTTGAGGAGAGGCGACCGAGATGAAGCTTGCCCTGTACCTGCCCAACTTCCGCGACACCGTGACCATCAAGGAGCTCGAGGACCTCACCACCCTCGCCGAGGAGCTCGACTTCGACTCCGTCTGGACGCTCGACCGGATCGTGGTGCCCGAAGCCTCCGACCGCCAGGAGCTGCAGAACTCGTTCGGCTACATGGATGGATTCCCCAATGCGCTGCCCGTGACCTCCCACGGCCAGTGGTTCCAGGGCTGGCCGCTGCTCCCCTGGCTCGCCGCGAAGACCAAGAAGGTGCGCATCGGCATGAGCATCACCGACACGCCGTACCGCGCCCCGGGCGTCCTGGCCACCGAGTGCGCCACGATCGACCACCTGTCAGACGGCCGGCTCAACGTCGGCGTCGGCTCGGGCTGGATGCCCGAGGAGTTCGCGGCCGCGAGCGCCGCCCACATCTACCCCAAGAAGCACAAGCACGTGCGCGAGACCATCGAGGTCATGCAGGGCGTGTGGAACAACGACCTGTTCGAGTACCACGGTGAGTTTGCGGACTTCGACCGGTGCGGGTTCGGCGCCAAGCCGCTCCAGGATCCGCTGCCGATCTGGTTCAGCGGGCTCAAGAGCGCCGAGCGTTCCGCCAAGCGGATCGCCAAGTACAACCTCGCGGGCTGGATCGGCATCCAGGACGACCCCGAGGGGCTGGCCGACTGGCGCAAGGCCATCGACGCCGAACTGCAGGAGCTAGGTCGCTCGATCGACGAGATCGAGATGTCCAGCATGATCTGGTTCGTGATCACCGACGAGGACGCCGACCAGACGCCGGCGGGCAAGGGCACCAACCTGCTCGTGGGCTCAGAGAAGCAGATCACCGAGATGCTCAAGCGCTACCAGGAGGCCGGACTGACGATGCCGATGCTGTGGCCGCCGTTCACCGACGTGCCGGTCTCCAAGACGCTCGACGACCTCAAGCGCCTCAAGGAGGACATCATGCCGAAGGTCGAGGCCTCGTAGGCGCGAACGCATCGAGCACGCGTTCCGCGTGCTCGACGGCTTCCCCGGCGTCGACGTCGGGGAAGCCGACCCGGGGCGAGAGGTTCAAGTCGAGGAAGACCTCGGTGACGCCCTGGGCGCCCAGCGCCCTGATGTCGTCGAGCACCTGCGCGCGGGTTCCGTGCAATGGGCGGCGACCGTCCCCGGGGTGCTCATCGACCAGGTCGACGACGCCGCGCACGACGATCTGCAGCGCGGCCGGGTCGCGGCCGGCGTCCCGAGCGCCGGCACGCACCGTCGCGATCGACGCGCCGAGGTTGGCGAGGTCCTGGCTGCTGCAGATCCAGCCGTTTGCGAGCCGCCCGGCCCGGCGCAGCGCCGGCGCGGCAGCGGCGCCCAGCAGCACCGGCGGATGCGGGCGTTGCACCGGCGGCGGGGCCATGTGCGCGCGGGGCACGGTGTAGAACTCGCCGGCGAACTCCACCGGGTCCTGAGTCCACAACGCCTCCAGGCAGCGCAGGTACTCGTCCATCCGGGCGCCGCGACGCTCGTACGGCACGCCGGCGGCGGCGTACTCCTCCGGCAGCCAGCCCATGCCGACACCCGCGGTGAGCCGGCCTCCAGACAGCACATCGAGGGAGGCGAGCGTCTTCGCAAGCAGTGCGGGGGCGGTGAACGGGGCGCAGATGGTCGCCGTCCCCAGTCGGATCCGGTCGGTGTGGGCGGCAACGTAGGCGAGCGCGACGACCGAGTCGAGCACCGACTGGTGCGCCGGGCCGAGCGTCCGCCCGACGGGGTCGAGCACCCGCTGAAAGGTCCACAGCGACGCGTACGCGCGCGCTTCCGCGCCGCGAGCGATACGACGAATCGTATCCGGGGTGGCCCAACCCCCCGAGATCGGAAGGCCGAACCCGAGCAGCGGCAGGTCACCCGCCATGTGTCCGATCAGCCGGTCAGCGGGCCGGGAAGCTCGTTCGCCTTCAGCTTGGCGATCATGTCGTCGGTCTCCTCGCGGTACACCGTCCCGTCGGCGAGCTCGAGCACCGGCACGTACTTCTGGCCGGTGAGCTTGACCACGTCGGCGCGGGACTTCTCGCCCTTGCCGTAACCGTGCTTGACGATCTCGTAGTCGACGCCGCGCTCGTCGAGCGCCTTCTGCAGGCGCCAGCAGGCGTCCGCGTCCATGTGCAGGAAGGTGTAGGAGCAGCGGTGCAGCTTGACCTTGGCCATGCGCTGAGACTACCCGGCCCGGCCGAGGCTACGCCGCCCCGGAGACGAGCTCGGGCACCGTGACCAGGCGCGTGCCGCGCGCGGCGAAGTGCTCGAGCGTCACCTGGACGGCGGCGAGCGTTGCGCGCGTGTCGGCATCGGGCCGTTGGTCGGAGCCGTCGTGGAGCAGGATGATGTCGCCGTCGCGGGCGCGGGCGCAGCGCCGGGCGATCCGTTCGGCGGTCGTGCGCCGACGCCAGTCGAACGCGGTGATCGACCACAGCACCGGCACGTAGCCCTCGGCGCGGACCGCGCGCAGCGTGCCGGGGCGACGGTGGCCGTAGGGCGGGCGCATCAGCGCGCCGCCGGGCAGCGTGGCGAAGTGCGCGCCCGCGGCCTCGACGGCGTCGCGGCAGCGCCGCAGTTCGTCTCCGATCCGCCGCCGCCCATGGGCCGGCATCGTCGGGTGCGTGTGGGTGTGGTTGCCGAGCGCGTGCCCGGCGGCCGCCGTCGCGCGCACGACCTCGGGCGCGCGCGCGGCCCACCGCCCGATCACGAAGAAGGTGGCGCGCGCGTCGTACGCGGCGAGCAGGTCGAGCAGCGCCGGGGTGCGCGCGGCGTTCGGCCCGTCGTCGAAGGTCAGCGCGACGCGGCGCTCCGCGCTGCGCTCGCGATGCACGGTGGACCCGTAACGCTCCGCGGTCGGCGACATCCCCTGATACACGGCGGCGCCGATTCCGGCGACGGCGATCGCGCCCACCGCCACCGCGGACGCGCCTGCACGATCGATCACCGCGCGATCCTACCGAGCCCGCCGCCGGGCACAGGGGAGCGTGATCCAAGGAGCGTGATCTAATCGAGACGTGCGCACGATCATCGGCGATCCCCGCGACGCGGCGACGGCCGCGCTCGAGCTGCTGATGGCGGTCGCCGCGGCGACGCTCGTCGTCGCGGCGCTGCAGTCGGCGGCGCCCCCGGCCGGTCTCGGGGTCGTGTACCTGCTCGCCGTGCTCGAGGTCGCGGTCCGGCGCGGGCAGCGTCCGGCGATCGTCGCCGCGGTGCTCTGCGTGCTCGCGCTCAACTACCTGTTCGCGGCCCCGCGCGAGCGCTTCGCGATCGCCCACACGCAGGACCTCGTCGAGCTGCTCGTGTTCCTGATCGTCGCCCTCGTCGTCGGCCGGCTCGCGGCGAGAGCGCGGTCGCGCGCCGCCGAGGCCGATGCCCGCGCGCTGGCCGCCGCCGCGCGCGAGCGGGAGGCGACGCTGCTCGCCCAGGCGGCCTCGGCGATCCTCTCGCGCCACGATCGCGACGACCAGGTGACGAGCATCGAGCGGCTCGTCGCGACCGCGACCGGCAGCTCGCGGGCGCGGATCGTCGGCCCGGCGTCCGCGACGCCGGACGGCGAGCTCGCCGTGCGGCTCGGCGCCGGAGAGCCGCTGTGGCTGGCGGTGTCGCGGGACAGCCACTGGGACGAGGGCCAGCTGACTCGCATCGCCGGACCGCTCGGCAAGCTGTTCGACGTCGCCCGCGTGCGCGAGCGGGCCACCGAGCAGACGGCCGAGATCGAGGCCGCCCGGCGTGCCGAGACGGCGCGCACCGCGGTGCTGCACGCGATCTCGCATGATCTCCGCTCCCCGCTGACCGCGATCACCACGGCCGCCTATGCGCTGCGCTCCGAGCAGGTGTCCGAGGCCGAGCGCGGCGAGCTCGTCGAGGTCATCGAGGGCGAGGGAGCGCGGCTGACCAAGCTCGTCGACGACCTGCTCGACCTCTCGATGATCGAGGCCGGCGCGGTGCGTCCGCGCGCGGACTGGTGCGACCTGCACGAGGTCGTCGTCTCCGCGGCCGAGCCGCTACGCGACGGCCATCACATCGCGATCGACCTCCCGGCCGACCTCCCGCTCGTTCGCGTCGACGCCGCCCAGGTCGAGCGCGTGTTCTCCAACCTCCTGACCAACGCGGTCAAGTTCTCGCCCCCCGGCACCCCGGTCCGGGTCAGCGGCAGCGCCGAGGGCGGCCGGGTGACGGTGCGGGTCGTCGACCGGGGCCCGGGCATCCCGCGGCCGCAGCGCGCGCGGGTGTTCGAGCCGTTCTTCCGCGCCCGCTCGGCGCCGGGCGCGGGCGCCGGGCTCGGACTGGCGATCTGCCGCGGCTTCGTCGAGGCCAACGGCGGGCGGATCCTGCTGCAGGCCGACTCGGGCAAGGGGACCTCGTTCGCGGTCAGCTTCCCCGTCCAGCAGCTGCCCGCGCCCGCGGAGCCGGCACGCCGATGAGGGCGGCGCGGATCCTCGTCGTCGACGACGAGCCGCAGATCGTGCGCGGGCTGAAGATCATCCTGCGCTCGGCGGGGTACACCGTCGACGCCGCCGCGACCAAGGCGCAGGCGCTGGCGGCGCTCGGCTCCCGGCCGCCCGACGCGCTCGTGCTCGACCTCGTGCTCCCCGACGGCTCGGGGGTCGAGGTCTGCCAGGACGTCCGCCGCTACAGCGGCCTGCCGATCCTCGTGCTCTCCGCGGTCGGCGACGAACACGAGAAGGTCCGCGCGCTCGACGCGGGCGCCGACGACTACATCACCAAGCCCTTCGGCACCGACGAGCTGCTCGCGCGCCTGCGCGCGGTCCTGCGGCGGTCGGGGGACGCGCCCACCGACCCGACGCTGCGCATCGGCGAGCTGACCATCGACGTGCTCGACCGTCGCATCGCCCGCGGCGGAGAGGAGATCCATCTCACCCCGCTCGAGTTCGACATCGTCCGCGTCCTCGCCACCCACCGCGGCCGCCTCGTCACCCAGCGTCAGCTGCTCGCCGACGTCTGGGGGCCCGGCTACCAACACGAGACCCATTACCTGCGCGTCCACGTCGCCCACATCCGGGCCAAGCTCGAGCGTGATCCCTCACGCCCCCGCCATCTGATCACCGAGCCCGGGGTCGGCTATCGCCTCCGCGACCCCGACGAGGCCTAGATCGACACCTCCGAGCCCATCATCACCGTCCGGTCGCGGGGGAGGCCGAAGTGCGAGATCGGGCTCGACGAGTTGCGGGCCATGGCGATGAACAGGTTCTTGCGCCGCCGGCCCATGCCGGGCGCATCGCTCGGGATGATCGTCATCCTGGAGACGAAGTAGGAGGCGTGCTCGAGGTCGAGCGCGCGTTCGAGCAGGCCCCGCTTGCGCGCCTGCAGCAGCGCGTCGGGAATGCTGACGCTGTCCTGGTAGCCGACCCGGTAGGTGACGTGGACGACCTTGAACAGGCGCTCGCCGAGCCACTCGGAGCTCAGCTGGTCGGCGGCGTCGACGTGGGGCACGCCGATCGTCTGCACCGAGACGATGACCACCTTCTCGTGCAGTCCGTGGCTGTGGGCGACCTCGGCCCGCAGCGCGAGCGGCGTCGTCTCGCCGCCGGGGTTGGGGAACACCGCGGTGCCGGGGAGCCGGCGCAGGGGTGGGTCCTCGTCGCTGAGACTGGCCAGGAACTCCGAGAGCGAGCCCTCCTGCTCGGCGCGGTTGCGCGAGACCATCTGGTGGCCCTTGCGCCAGGTGATCATCACGAAGGCGATCACGAGGCCGACGCCGAGGGGCAGCCACCCGCCGTGCTGCACCTTGGCCAGGTTGGAGGCGAAGAAGGCGACCTCGACGATGAGGAACAGCGCCCCCAGCGGCGCAAGCTTGTAGCGCGGCGTGCGCCACAGCCCGCGCGCGACCGCGAGGAACAGGATCGTGTTCAGCACGAACGTGCCGGTCACCGCGACGCCGTAGATGTCGGCGAGCCTCGAGGAGTGGCGGAAGCCGAGCACGAGCGCCGCCACCCCGAAGCACAGCGCCCAATTGATGATCGGGACGTAGATCTGGCCCTCGAGGTCGGAGGTGTGAACGATCCGCAGTCGCGGCAGCAGGCCGAGCTGCACCGCCTGGCGGGCGACCGAGTAGGAGCCGGTGATGGCCGCCTGGGAGGCGATGATCGTCGCCAGCGTGGCGAGCACCACCATGGGGATGCGCGCGGGTCCCGGGACCAGCAGGAAGAACGGGTTCGAGGTCGCGTGGGGACTGGCATGGATGAGCGCCGCCTGCCCCAGATAGGAGAGCGTGACCGCGGGGAAGACGACGCTGAACCAGGTCAGGCGGATCGGCCCCGCGCCGAAGTGGCCGCGGTCGGCGTACAGGGCCTCGGCGCCGGTGACCGCCAGCACGACGGCGCCGAGCGTCAGGAACGCCGCCCCGCCATGGTCGACGAGGAAGCGCAGGCCCCAGGTCGGCGCCAGGCCCTGCAGGACGCCGGGATGGGCGACGACCTCGCGCCCGCCGAGCACGCCGATGACGACGAACCAGAGCAGCAGCACGGGCCCGAACAGCCAGCCGACGGCGCCGGTGCCGCGGTACTGGACGAGGAACAGCCCCACGAGGATCGCCAGCGAGATCGGGACCTCGAGATGGGCGAGGCCGGGCGCAGCGACGTTCAGACCTTCGACCGAGGACAGGACCGAGATCGCCGGGGTGATCATGCCGTCGCCGAAGAACAGCCCGGCGCCGAACACCCCGAGGGTGATCAGCGCCGAGGCGTAGGCGAGCTTGTGGCGCTTGACGAGCGCGGCGAGCGCCATGATGCCGCCGTCGCCGCGATTGTGGGCGCGCATGATGAAGCCCGCGTACTTGACCGAGACGACGATCACGAGCGTCCAGAAGATGAGCGAGACGATCCCGTAGACGTCGGCGGTGGTCGTGTGCACGACGTCGCGGTGGGCGGTGAAGATGGTCTGCACCGTGTACAGCGGGCTCGTGCCGATGTCGCCGAAGACGATCCCGAGGGCGCCGAGCGCGAGTACCGCCCGGCCCGCGTGCGGGACGACGTCGCGATTCTCGTCGGTCGCCGAGCGGATCGCCTGCGAGGGCCGCTGGGGGCCGGTGGCCGCGGGCAGCCGCGCGGGCCGATACTCGAGCTTGTGCGCGGCCTCGTTCAGCGTCCGCCTCACCGACCGCGGCGGCCGTGGCGGCGGCTCGACTGGGGCCGTGGGTTCGGGGGTGGTGGCCGGCATGACGCGCGCTCTCCTCGCTGGACGCGAGGGTCCTGTTTGAATGTTCGTGGCGCCGTCGTCAACCGGTCGCTAAGAAACGGTCCGCTGGCGCTAAGATTTCGCTAATCGTCAAGTGACCACTTAACTATCTGGTACGGTGTGCGCGTGGCCGCGACGCTCAACCAGACGTTCCACGCCCTCTCCGACGCCAGCCGGCGGCGGATGCTCGAGCGCCTCGCCGACGGCCCGGCTTCGGTCTCGGAGCTGGCCGCGCCGCTGCCGATGACGCTTGCTGCGGTCGTCCAGCACGTCCAGGTGCTCGAGACCGGCGGACTGGTGACCTCGCGCAAGCGCGGGCGCGTGCGCACATGCGCGCTGCGCGACGACGCGCTCGCGGGCGCCGAACGGTGGCTCGGCGACCGCCGGACCGCCTGGCAGCGACGCCTGGACCGGCTCGGCGACGTGCTCGACGCGACCGCCGACGCGACCGCGACCGCCGACGAGACCGCCGAGACGTGAGCGCCGAGACGCGACCGCCGAGACGCGACCGCCGAGACGTGAGCGCCGAGACGCGACCGCCGAGACGTGAGCGCCGAGACGTGAGCGACGAGACGTGAGCGTCGAGCACGACAGCTTCAGCGTTCGCCGCGAGTACCCGCACCCGCCGGCGCAGGTGTTCGCCGCCTGGGCCGATCCCGCGCGCAAGCTGCGCTGGTTCGACCTCTCCGGTGGTCCCGCCCCCGACTACCGCTGCGACTTCCGCGTCGGCGGCGACGAGACGCTGCGGACCTCCGGGCTCGCCTACCGCGCGACCTACCGCGACATCGTTCAGGACGAGCGGATCGTCTACACCTACGAGGTCGTCGCGCAGGAGCGTCTGGCCTCGGTGTCGGTGGCCAGCGTGCAGCTGCGCCCGACGCCGGGCGGGACCGAGCTGACCTACGTCGAGAGCGCCGCCTTCCTCGACGGCCTCGACGACGCCGACACGCGCACCCGCGGCACCGGTACCCAACTGCATCGTCTCGCCACCGTCCTCGAGGAGGAGCGATGAACGCCGAGCAGGAGATCCGCGATCTCGTCGAGGAGCGGGTTCGCGCCGTGCGCGCAGGCGACGGCGCGGCGCTCGCTACCCGACCCGCCGACGACGTCATCACCTTCGACGTGCTGCCGCCGCTGAGCTCCCGCGGCAGCGACGCCACGCTGGAGCACATGCGGGCCTGGTTTGACAGCTACGACGGACCGATCGACTACTCGGTCCACGACGTCGAGGTCACGGCCGAGGGCGACCTCGGCTTCGGCTGCTTCCTCTACCACGTCGGCGGGACGCTGAAATCCGGCGATCAGGTCGATATGTGGGTCCGCGCGACGCTCTGCTGTCGGCGGATCGACGGGCGCTGGCGGATCGTGCACGACCACGAGTCGGTGCCGTTCGATGCGCAGACCGGCCAGGCGCTCATCAGCCTGGCGCCCGAGTGCCGCAGGACAAGCGGACGGGGGCACTAGCCCGACCGACCCCGGCTCGGCCGCCTAGGATCGCAGGATCGAGGCTCGGCAAAGGTCACACCCTTCGATGGCGATGACCGCCGACGGCGGCCGCGTGCTCGTCCTCGCCGAGCACAGCGGCCTGGCCCAGGCGCTCGTGCGCAAGCTCGCCGCCGCCGGCGTCGGCGGGGAGACCGTCGCCCCGGGCAGCGACTCTGAGCTGACGCAGGTCCTCGCCGACGGCGACTGGAGCGCGGTCGCGGTGGTCAGCCGCGATGACGTGCTCGCGCTGCGTCTCACCCTCCTGTGCGCCCACGTGCGCGACGACCTCCCGCTCTGGGTGACGATGTTCGACACGACGATCGTGCATCAGCTCCGCCAGACGGTCCCCGAGGTCAACATCGTATCCCCGGCGGAGCTCGTCGCCGGCGACCTCGCCGACCATTGCTGTGAGCTGATGAGCGCCGCCCGCCCGCGGTGGCGCTACGGCGTGCGCGTCGTCGACGACGCGCTGCGGCTGCTCGTCGCCGCAGGCGCGGGGCTCGTGCTCGCCCTCGCCGTCCAGACGGCGCTCTCGATGGCCGCGCTGCACGAGGCCTTCATCGACGCCCTGTACTTCAGCACCCGCGCGGTCGCGACCGTCGCCGAGTCCCCCCGGGCGGCGGCGGGCCCCGCCTGGTTCAAGCTCGCCACGACCGCGGTCACGATCAGCGCCCTCGTGCTGGTGGCGATCTTCACCGCCGCGCTCGTCCGCCGGCTCAGCGAGCGACGGCTGACGACACTCCTCGGGCGCCGCAGCGCCCCCGGCCACGGCCACGTCCTCATCGTCGGCCTCGGCCAGGTCGGCTTCCGCCTCGCCCAGGCGCTTCGCGGCCGCGGGTTCGCGGTGCTCGTCGTCGAGCGCTCGGAGGAGGCGCCCGCGATCGGCTGGGCGCACCGAGCCGGCATCCCCGTGCACATCGGGCCCGGGGACGACCGCGGGGTGCTCGAGCTGCTCGGCGTCCGGCGCTGCGCGGTCGTGGCGGCGGTGACCTCCAACGACCTCGCCAACGTCTCGGTCGGCCTCGCGGCCTCGGACATCGTGCCGGGCGTTCCGCTCGTGCTGCGCCTCGGCGACGGCGATGTCGCCGTCGAGACCGAGTCTCTGCTGCACCTCGGAAGTGTCTGCGACGCGCACGAGCTCGCCGCCGCCACGCTCGCGCGGGAGCTGAGCCGGCCTCAGGCGGACTGATCGCGGGCGCCGGCCTCACGCGGACCGATCGCGGGCGCCGGCCTCACGCGGACCGATCGCGGGCGCCGGCCTCACGCGGACCGATCGCGGGCGACGGCCTCACGCGGACCGATGGCGGGGGCCAGTCGCCAGCGCCACGCCGAGCTCGGCGAGCGTGGGCACGCCGCCGTCGACGACGTGGATGACCTCCCGCGCGCCGAGCCGCCGGACGAGGCTCGCCGCGGTCGCCGCGCGCTGGCCCGAGGCGCAGATGACCGCCACCGGGGCGTCGGGATCGAGCCCCTCGGGCAGCGCGGTGATGTCGTGCCAGGTCTGCAGCAGCGAGCCCGGCAGGTAGCCGGCCTCCCACTCGTGGCGGTCGCGGACGTCGAGCACCTGGAGCTCGGGACGGCGGCGACGGCGGTCGAGGAGGTCGCCGACGGCAACGCGCTCGATGGCGAGCACCGGCCGGCGCTCCTGCCGCCAGCTCGTCATCCCGCCGTGCAGGTAGCCGGCCAGGCGACGGACCCCGATCGCGACCGCGAGCCGCCCGGCGCGCCGGCCGTCCTCGTCGTCGCGGCCGACGAACACGACCTCCTGATCGCGGTCGGCGATCCAGGCCAGCTTGGAGCCGAACCCGGCGCGGAGCATCGGATTGCAGACCGCGTCCTCGATATGGGCGTCGTCGAACTGCTGGTCGGTGCGCACGTCGACGAGCAGCGCGCCCGCGCGGCGCTGCTCCTCGACCTGCCGCGGCGCGAGCGGCAACAGCTCGACGGCGTCGGTGACCAGCGGGCCGCGGTTGAGCGCGACGATCGCCTCGAGGTTCGGCGGCTGGGGACCGAGCTTGGCCAGCGCCTCGGCGACGAACGCCTCCTCGTCGGCGATCGCGAGGGTCGGATTGTGGTCGCGCTCGAAGCCGATCGTCGAGGAGATCTTCATGTCCATCCCGGGGCCGCCGCACATCGAGCCGCCGAGATGCCCCGGCCACACCTCGACCTCGGCCGGCAGCGACAGGAGCTTCGTGCGCAGCGAGCGGAAGATCCCCCGCGCCCCGTCGGACTTCTCGATCGCCAGGTCGGGGCGCGCGACGTCGCCGACGAACAGCGTGTCGCCGCAGAGCACCGCCCACGGCTCCTCTCCGCGGCGGGTGTCGATCAGCGCGAACGAGGTGTGCTCCGGCCGATGGCCGGGGGTATGGAGCGCCCGCACCGTCAGCCTGCCGAGCGTGAACTCGTCGCCGTCCTGCAACGGCTCGTGCGCGTACTCGGGCTCCGCCGCGCGGTGGATGTGGATCGTCGCGCCGGTCGCGGCGGCGAGGCGGCCGTGCCCGGAGACGTGATCGGCGTGGTTGTGGGTCTCGAAGATGTGCTCGATGCTCACGCCCATGTAGCGCGCCAGGTCGAGGTACTCGTCGATCTCGAACCGCGGATCGACGACCGCCGCCACGCCGGCATGCTCGTCGCCGATCAGATACGACGCGCACCCGAGGTCGTCGTGGGTGATCTGGCGGAAGATCATCGCGATCGGATCGTAGGTCGGTCGTCCGGCGCCGGGGGCCTTGGCGCGGGCGCGATCTCATTCAGCGTCGCCGACGCCTTGACCATTCGCGCGTTGGTGTCCACGGCGTCACTCTACGCCCGCCCGCGGGCGCCGACACGCGCGCGCGCACCCCCGCTGTCGGCGCGGATCTCGCCGGGGCCCGGCTACCGGCGAGATGCGTCGAGGGTCCAGCGCCGCTCGTCGGGATCGCCGTCGAAACCGGGCGCGGGCGGTTCGGGCGTGGCGGCGTCGGGCTCGGCGGGGTCGGGCTCGGCGAGGTCGGGCTCAGCGGGGTCGGGCTCGGACGCCGCCCCGGGCGCGTCGCCATCGGCGAGCAGGATCACGCGATCGCCCCCGCGCAGTTCGACCCCGGCGCGATCCGGCAGCGGTTGCGCGCCGCGGTTGACGCCGACGACGACCGCCCCCCGCGGCCACCGCACCTCGTCGGCGGGCGTGCCACGCAGGGGCGAGCGATCGTCGACGATGACCTCGAGGACCCGGTGGCCCTGAAGCGGAGTCGGCGGGCGATGGGCGTGCTCGGGCTCCGGAGCGCCGAGCTCGGCATCGACCGCTCCCCGCTCGACGGTGCGCTCGGTCTGATCGACGGCACCGGCGAGCACGCGCAGGATCGCCTGGCGCGTGATCCAGCCCTGGAGACGCGCGCGGTCACGATAGAGCACCGGCAGGCCCGCGGGGCCGTAGAGCGCGAGCTGGCGCAGCGCCTGCTCGAGATTCTCCTCCTCGAAGAGCTCCTGCGGGCGGCCGACGCCGACGACGGTGGCGCGCAGGTCGCCCCACGTCGGCCGGCCCGCCGCCTCGGCGCCCGGCGGGGGCGCCGGGCGAGCGACCGGCGCCATCACATCGGCGACGGTCAACGACCGCAGGACGTCGCCGAGCCGCGGACGCTCGATGTCGATCCCGCGGCGCAGCAGCTTCGTCGTGTAGACGCTGCCGTAGGAGAAGTGCTTGGAGATCGCTGCGGCGATCCCGCAGGCGAGCATGATCGGCAGCGACAGGGTGAAGTTGGCGGTCATCTCGATGACGCTCGCGATCGCGGTCAGCGGGGCCTGGGCGGCGGCGGCGAACACGCCGCCCATCGCGACCACCGCGTACAGCGCCGGCGGGCCGACCTCGGGGCCGAAGACCGCGTTGGCGCCGGCACCGAACGCCGTCCCGGCCATCGCGCCGATGAACAGCGACGGCGCGAACACCCCGCCCGAGCCGCCGATCGCCAGCGTCAGGCTCGTGGCGACGATCTTCCCCACGCAGAACAGCAGCACGAGCCCGATGACGACGTGGCCGGCGATCGCGGCGTCCATCACCGGGTAGCCGACGCCGTACATCTGCGGCAGCGCGAGCAGCACGACTCCGAGCAGGATCCCCCCGACCGCGGGTCGCGCCCACTCGGGCCGTCCCCGCCAGATGCGGTCGGCACGGTCCTCGAATCCGTAGAGGAAGGTCTTGAAGCCGACGCCGATCACCCCCGCGGCGATCGCCAGCACCGCCACGAGCAGATAGGTCAGGTCGTTGCCGACGGTCAGGCCGTGGGGGACGACCGCGAAGAACGGCGCCGAGCCGAAGACCGCGCGGCTGACGACGTCGCCGGTGACCGCGGCGAGGGCCGTGGCGACGAGGGCGTCGAGCGAGAACTCCCGCAGCACGATCTCGAAGCCGAAGAACAGGCCGGTGATCGGCGCGTTGAACGTCGCCGCGATCCCGCCGGCCGCGCCGCAGGCGACGATGACGCGCAGCCGCGCCTCCGACATCCGCAGCCCCTGGCCGAGCGTCGAGCCGAGCGCCGACCCGATCTGCACGATCGGCCCCTCGCGGCCGACCGAGCCGCCGACGGCGATCGTGATCGCCGAGGCCAGCGCCTTGACGATCGTCACCGGCGGTCGGATCCGACCGCCGTTCTCGGCGACCGCGACCATCACCTCGGGCACGCCGTGGCCGCGTGCCTCCCGGGCGAAGCGCTGGATGAGCGGCCCGTAGAGGAGGCCGCCGAGGACCGGCACGAGGAGCACGAACCAGATGCCGAGCCACGGCAGGTGCGCGCTCGGAGCGTGCCCCTGCTGGCCGAACTGCTCATGGCCGGTGATCAGCCAGGTGCAGGTGAAGATCAGCCAGCGAAAGCCGACGGCGCCGAGACCGGCGCCCGCCCCGACGGCGAGCGCCACGAGCGCGAGCCCGAGGCGGCTGGCGGCCAGCCACGTCGATTGGACGTGCAGGCGGCCCGCGAGTCCGCGGCGAGCGGCGCCGTCGCTCGTCGCGCTCACGCTTCGAGGTCCCAGCCGAGCGACCAGTCCTGCTCGGGCACCTCGCCGGCCGCGTCGGCGAACGCGTGCAGCGCCTCCGCGACGCGCTGGCGGGAGGCCGCCGGCATCCGCTCGACGATCCGCCCGATCTCCTCGAGGCGCCGACGCGTCACCACGGAGACGAGGTCGCGTCCGGCGGCGGTGAGCGAGATCCGCACCCCGCGCCGGTCCTCGACGATGCGTCGCCGGGTGACGAGGCGCTTGCGCAGCAGCCTGTCGCACATCCGCGTCGCCGTCGACCGGTCGACCCGGAGCGCCTCGGCGAGATCGGCGGGCCGCAACGGCCCCCGCGACGCGATCTCGACGAGCGCGCGGTACTGCGCGAGCGTCACGTCCTCAGCGACCGTCGCCAGCGACCGCGCCGCGACCGCGACGAGCGCCCGACTGGCGCCGAGCACCGAATCGACGAGCGCGTCGTCGGCTCGGGCCGGGCGATCATCCTCGGCCGTGATCGAGAGCATGATTGTATCCTACCATCGTTGCATTACTACAACTATGTGGCATGCTCCAACTGGGCTGCTCCCGGAATCATGGCGAGGGTCAGGCGTCGGCGGTCCACCCAATCGATGATCGAGAGTCCCACGATCATCATCACGAGATAGGTCATTCCAACAGCCCACGATGAGGGCGGGTCGC
>Ga0213875_10000439_pt1 | contig 36385 bp, 33 predicted proteins | sample BarmaccomBMRX_R8_FD_160105 | JGI IMG/M metagenome (GOLD analysis project Ga0213875, IMG submission 160105) | Root-associated microbial communities from Barbacenia macrantha in rupestrian grasslands, the National Park of Serra do Cipo, Brazil - RX_R8 | ecosystem: Host-associated > Plants > Roots...
CGCACCCCCCGGTCATCAAAACGGGGATCCCCCTCCGGATCCGGGGCCTGCGCTTTGGCTTTTTCATACATCTCCGCGGCGAGCACCGCCAGGTCACCCAGCGGCACCCCGCCCCCCGCCGCGGCCAGCAAGATCGCATCCGCCGCCGCCCGGTTCTCCTCCGGCAGCCGGTCAGACCAGTCGCACAACTGCCGGGCCCACGACTCCGAGATACCCCCGGCAGCCAGCGCCCGGGCGACGCCGGGGTGGGCGTTGAGGCGCCGCATCCACCCGGCCGCACCGCGGGCGGCACCCTTGGTCACCCTGGTCACGTGCATCAGCCACGGCACCGGCCCGCCATGACCGTCCGCCTCATACCCGCCGCCCGCGGTGAACGCCGCCAGCACCGCCGCGTGCGCCGCGGTCTGCATCGCCTGCACCTGCCCGAGCGCGGCCAGCGCCTCCGCCTGCGCCGCCGACGGCAACCCCGCCACATCCGCAGCATTCAAGAACCCAAGCGCCGAACGCATCATCCCCAACGCCTCGGCCACCGTCACCGGAGCGGTGCCCGAGGCTGGGGTGGTCGCCCGGGCAGCAGCCGGAGTGGTGGCAGACGCAGAGACCGAAGCGGCAGCCGGAGACTCGCAGCCGCAAGCGGGAGCGGAAGGAGTGGCGGAGCCAGGAGCGGTGGCAGGAGACGCAGAGGCGGCGTCCGGACCAGTGCCGGGGAAGCAGGGTGTTCCACGGCCGGCGACCGCGTCGTCGGCCTGGCCCTGCTCCCCGATGTGGCGGGCGCGGTTGGCCTGGCCAGGTTCGTCTTCGCTCTGGGCGAACTCGTCTTCCTCGCTGCGGTCTTCGGGCTGGGCTGCCACCGGGCTGTCACCTCCTCCCTCCGGGAGCCGGGACTTGGACGATGAAGCGATTGGAACGAAGCGGGACTCTTCACTGTCATTGCCATTCCGGCCCGCGCGGCGGGGGAGGTATTACCCCCGTACTCCGCTGCTCTAATGCTTTGCCAGGCAAACGCTCGACTGGCCCATGGTCCCGATGCTCAGTTCGACTATAGCATATCTACCACGTCAGCGCATTCTCGAATCGTGCCAATAACAAGATCTTTAAGCAAATTCAGAGTGACTGGTCAGATAGCTGTAAGCGTTCTGGTTTGATCAGACGGCGGGCATTCAGGGCTGCCCTTTGGTGAGCATAACCAGGGCCGTGCCGGCCCAGCCCGCACCGCCGCACCGAGCCCCGGCAGGCCCCGGCGTGCGGTCAGCTCCGCTTGGCCATCGCCAGTCCCGCCACGATGGCCCGGGCCACCGGCGAGGGATCCGGGCCATCCAGCGCGAACCCGTCGCGGACATGCACGGCGGGCTGGGCGATCATCCGCGGCGCGGTGCCCCGGTGCGGCCAGGTCGCGGTGTGCACCACGAACGGATGGCACAAGAACACATCCCCGGCCTTGCCGGTCGCGTGCGCCACCGGCCTGCACAAAACCGACGGCCGCCAGAACTCGCGATCAGCGCTGGTGCCCGCCTCACCGTACGGCGCCAGGAACTCCGGGACATACAGATGCGATCCGCAGACCAGCCGGGCCGGCGCGTCGTCCGGGCCGACGTCGGACAACAGCAGCAGCGCCAGCAGCCCGCGTGCCCGGGACCGGACGTTGACCCAGTACCCGCCCGGCCCGTCATAGCTGCCCTCAACGTGATAGCCGGCGTTGGCCCGGTCCTGCGACGGGAACCGGACCACGATCGCGCCGCCGGCATAGACCCGAGGCGTCCACCGGCCCGGGCCGATCAGCTCGTCATACGCAGCGGCCAGCGCCGGGGACACAGCCGCCGCGTCGAACAGGCCGCCGCCCAGGCTGTCGATGTGCGCCAGCGGCGGCCAGGTCACGGGATCGTCCTTGCGAACGCCCCGCTCGCGCAGCACCGCCCAGATCATCTCCCGGCAGGCCGCCGCCGTGGCCGCATCCAAAGCACCACGGACAGCGACATAGCCATCACGGACGAAGCTCTCTACGTCAAGGTCCACCGGCCCATTCTCGGGCTGCCCCGACCGCAGGTCATCTCAATTACACTCCACCAGCGGCAAGCGATCCGGATCCCCGCTGTGGACCTGACCAGTTACAATCCAGAAACAGCTGCTGCGTCTCGTTGTCGTGAGGCATCCAGGTCTTCATGATCGCGATTCTCAGTTGCGTCAGACCTGACTTCGGTCAGTGCGCAGGTCACCGGGCCACCCGAACTCAAGCGCTGGGAGGCGGCTGCCGGGGCCGAGGCGGACCAGCTGCGCAGCCGGATGGAGAACCTTTTCAAGTGAGCGTCACCACGGTAGGGCGACCACCTGATGTCTGACGCTGCAATCCAGATCGGCGCTCTTGTTCCGCTGACCCGCCCGGGCTGGGTCGATGCGGGTCGGCGTCGATGCGGGTCGGCACTTGCTCGCCGGAATCGAGCTCGCCGTTCGCGACGTCAATGACGTCGGCGGGATCGCCGGAAGACCGATCGAGCTGGTCATCCGGGACATGGCCGCTGATCCGCAAAGGGGCCAGTGCGGCCGTAGATGAACTGGCTCGCCTGGGCGCGGCTGCGCTGGCGGGGGAGTATCACAGCGTCGTCGCCCGCGCGGCTGCCGCCCGGGCCGACGCCCTCGGCCTGCCGTTCCTCTGCTCGTCAGCTGTCCTCGATAATCTCACCGAACAGCCAACGGAGTGGGTGGCGCGCCTTGCGCCGGCGCAGTCGCACAGCTGGCAGATCTACGCAGACTTCCTCCTCGGCGCGGGCTACCGCCGGATCGCCGTAGCGACCGAACCGAGCGTGTACTGGGCGTCAGGGGCCCGCATCCTGCGGGACTACCTCTCGCGACGCGGCGGCACTGTGATCGAGATCGACATGCGCGCGCTCGCCCCCGCGGCCGTGTGCGACGAACTCGCCGGCAACCGCGCGACAGCCGTCCTTCTATTGGTCGGCCACCCGGAACCAGCCGTGTCGATCGTCATGTCTGTCCGCCGCGACCAGCGCCTTGCCGGGATCATGATCGGTGCTCCGGCCGGGCAGCCGGAGTTCCCCACGTGGCCGGCGCTGCTGGGCGACGACAGTGCCGCGATCCCGTTCTTGCGCTACCTGCCCGAGCGCCTCAGCCCGCTCGGTATACGAGCCGAAACGGCCCTGCGTGAGCGGCTAGTGCACTGACCACAAACGTTCACCGGGTCGGCTGATGCGCTGCGGTCCGTTCTCTGATACTCGATCTTGTGAGACGGGCCGGGTGCTGAAAGATGCGATGACCGAGGGGGCATGAGGACCTATACGGCCGCGATCTGGGTTTATGAGTTCCGTGCCTGCCGTCGTGCGACCGCGATGATGTCGCTGAGCACCCCCTGGCCCGCGATCTGCGGTCCTGCGCCGGGCCCGATGATCGTGATCTCTTCGACCGGGCTCGCCTGGAAGATCAGGGCGTTGGTGGCACCGTCGACGCGGGCCAGCAGGTCGCTGGCGGGAACGACCTCGGGCTGCACGCGGGCGGTCACAGTCCCTGTGCCGCCTGGGCCGGAGAACGCCAGGGTCGCGATGTGCCGGAGACGCCCTCCTGCTGAGGCTGCCTCAAGGGCTTGCTGGCTGGCGATGCTCGTGATGCCCTGGCATGTGACCTGCTCGCGGCGCAGCTGCCGCCCGAACACTAGTGCGGAGAGCACCATCACCTTGGCGACCGTGTCATGGCCCTCGACGTCGGCGGTCGGATCTGGTTCGGCCAGCCCGGCACGCTGGGCCTTGGCCAGCGCGTCCTCATACGAGGTGCCGTCGGCCATCTGGGACAAGATGTAGTTAGCGGTGGCGTTGAGCACCCCTCGCAGCGCGGCTGGCACGGTGCCTGCCAGGCCTTCGGTCAGCGTGCTGAGGACGGGGGTGCCGGACATGACTGTGGATTCGGCCCGGAACGCCACCTGCTGACGGCGGGCCAGCGCGGCAAGTTCGGCCCCGTGCAGGGCGACCGGCCACTTGTTGGAGGTGACCACGGGGATCTTGCGCTGAAGGGCTTCCCGCATGTGGGTCAGGCCCGGCTCGCCGTCGGCGGGCGGGCTTTGCGTGACCTCGGCCAGGAGGTCCGCTTCGGTGGCGCGAAGCCCGTCGATCGCGCTCGGCCAGACCCGGACGCCGGGCTGTTCGGTGATCGGCCGCCCGGCCACAGCGGCCGCCAGGATTGATGCGAGGTCGAGACCATCCGGGTGGTAGATAAATCCGTCTCGGGCGTTGCCGATCGCGACGACCGTTGGTTCACGGCCGTAGCGGGCCGCAAGCTGTCCCGCCTGCGCGTCGAGGACACGGGCCAGCCATCGGCCAACCACGCCGAACCCGACAAGCCAGATCCGCAGCGGGCTCACCAGGCCACCGGGCGCTTTCGCACCCGGTGAGCATAACGCCGGCCGGGATCCCCTGAAGGCGCGGATGCTCTGATTAAGTTGATTTTCCTGTCCCGCTTCAGAGCGCTAGAGCGCTGTCCATGAGCGTTCACCGGGACCAGTTCACGTAGACGAAGTTCTGGCCGGTCATTCCCGCGGCGGCGCCGGCCGTCGCGAAGACCTACTCTGCGACGGCTTTCTGGCAAGCCCCTCAACCGAGGGCGGAGAGGTCGAGGCCCGCGAGGCGCTCGCGGTCGGTGAGCGCGTCGATGGCGACGATCTTGCCCTCGGTGACCGTGAAGCTCAGGACCGAGACCGGCTCGCCGTCGACGGTGACCAGGACGCCGGCGGCGCCGTTGACCAGAACCGGCCGAGCGACGCGTGCGGTTCCCGCGAACATGAGCGCCTGCCTGGCCACGGCTTCCGCGCCACGGACGACCGCGGAGGCGGCCGGGAGCGCGCCGCCGCCGGCCCGCAGCACGACGTCCGGGTCGGGGACGCGCGGCCCGAGCGCCCTAGCCCAGCATGACGTTCATCTTCTCCAGGCCCCGGCGCACCTCCGCCGCGAGCCGGTAGGCGTTGCCGACCTTCCAATGGTGGGAGAAGTACAGCTGGGGACTTTCGTCGGTCTCCTGGTTGTACAGGCAGTCGACCTCCCAGCCCTGCCGGCGCATGGTACGCGTGACGTTGGCGATCTCGCCCGTGACCATGCCGTAGTCCGGGACCACCGCCGCCGTGTCCCCGCCAAGCGGCTCGAAGTCGATGGGGGTGTAGACGTTGAGGTAGGGGCTGATTCGCACCTCGCCGAGGGTGATCGGGTCCCGGCGCGGGATCTGGAAGCTGACGACCCCGTCCGAGCCCACGGTGGCGGACGAGCCGATGATCCTCTCCAGGCGCTTGACGTTCAGCGGGGTCGTAGGGTTCTTCGGGGGCGCCTGGGGGAGCGGTGTCGAGGTCGCCGCCAGCACCGCGGCGCAGCCCTCCGCCACCTTGCGTGCCGACCCGCGCCCGCGCATGTGCATGAACCACATCATCGGCTCCAGGCTGAACAGGTGCTGGTGCTCCGCCTGCCAGGCGAGGCCATGCTTGATCATGGCGTCGATCGCCGGATTGAGCTCGCTCGGCTTGAACGCAAGGTCGCCGTTCATCATGACCCCGCCGGGGCCGGCCTGGAAGCAGAGGTTCCCGTTGATCTCGAAGGCCGGCTTGACCGGCACGCCGTGCTTTTTCACGTTCGGGACGTCGTCGCGGTCGATCTCGATGTTGAGCACCCCGTTGCTCACGGTGCCCTGAGCGCGGATGATTTTCTCGATTTCGGCCACCGGCAGCGATCCCGCGGTGTCCGCCGGGGCGGATGCGCGGGCCGGTGTCCGTGTCGCGGCGCTGCTCACGCCGGCGAGCAGCGGCGCACTCGCCGCCAGGCCGCCGGCGAGCCCGCCTGCGCGCAGTAGGTTCCGCCTGGTAACTGTGCTGGTGCCGGGATGTTCTGCCATTGCTGACTCCCCACTTCGCTGGCCCACCGGGCATGGACTGGGCCCCTCGGCATTGAGGCGGGGTCGCTACCCGGGGTGATTGATGTCAAACACAACGCCAAAAATCCAGACCCAATCGTCAGGAAGCAACGCCCCGCCCGATGGTGCTGAGGTTGCTTGCGGTGCTGAGGTTGTCCGCGGTGCTGAGGCTGCCTGCGGTGCTGAGGTTGCCCGCGGTGATGAGGTTGCCCGCGGTGATGAGGCTGCCCGCGGTGCTGAGGTTGCCGGCAGATGAGGAAGCGCTCGCCGCCATCACCCGGGCGGCTGAGGCGCTGGATGTGGCGATGTCGCCGGGGTCACAGGTGCTCACGCGTTTCGAGAAGCGTCGTCCGGCTTCCGTCTGGTTCGATTGTATGTTTTAATGCAGTTGTAGCGCAGGTTTTCGGGATTCCCGGGCCAGCAGCCCGGGGCTCCGGGGTCGCTCCCGGGGCAGCAGGGAGATGACATGCTCGCAGCCGCAGCCACAGCAGCTGGCGCCAGCCATCCCGCTGTCGCCGCCGTGCTCGGGCTCGGTGCGGCGGGGCTCGCCGGCGGCGTCGTGGCCATGGCCTGGAACGTGCACGCGGCCCAGCTCAGGCTCGCCGAGCTGCTGGCCCGCCGTCAGGCCGCCGTGCCGGCAGGTAACGGCGCGCCCGTGCAGAACGGCACGCCCGTTCACGTCGCCAACGGCAACGGCGTTCCGCGGCCCGCCGTCGGGGAGGGGTGGGAACAAGGGGGATTCCCCGTGGAAACCGGCCCCGCGGCCCAGCACCAGGGCTCAGCCGGCCGGGAAGCCGGCCCTCCGGGCAGGGAACCCGGGACGGCTCGCAGGCAAGCCGGGACAGGCGGCAGGGAGACGGCGGCGGCCCGCCGGGAGGCAGCCGGAACCGGCCGGGAAACCGGGCGAACGCCGCGCGCGGGCCCGGCGCCCGCGGTGGTCATCGAAGGGCCGGACACCGTGGTCATCGGCGAGCGGGCCCGCTACCGCGTCCGGCATTCCGGCACTCAGCAGGTGGTGTCCTGGGCGGCCGGCGGGGGCTCGGTGTCGCAGTCCGCCGACCCGGTCCATCCGGACGAACTGGTCCTGGTCGCCGACCGGCCGGGGAGCATCACGGTCAGCGTGCGGGTACGCGAGGGCCTGACCGAGCGACGGGAGATGAAGACCGTCACGGCCGTGCCGGACCCCGAGGCCGCCGTGCCGCGCTTCGTGCCACGGCTGTTCCTGCAGGAATGGGGGCTGATCGCCGTGGCGGTCCTGGTCGTCGGCTTCGCCGGCGCGCTCGTGGCCCTGGGCAGTCTCACCTCCTCCGACTTCATCGCGCTGGCCGCCCCGCTGGCCGCGCTGCTCGGCGTGCTGGCCGCGACGCGCGGCAGCAGCGGTACACCCGGCCTTCGGCCCGGCGGCAGCAACAGCGGCGGCCGCGGCGCCGACGGTTACGGCGCCGGCCGCGGCGGTGACGCAGGCGGCGGTGATGCAGGCGGCGGTTACGCCGGCTACGGCGGCGGCGCTTATGCCGGATACGGCACCAACGGTGCCGTCACGCGTGGCAGGTGAGGGGCCTTCCGCCGTTGTAGGCCACCATGTCCGTCAGCGCGGCCACGATGTCAATGGGCGCCCCGCGATCGCCGCCCGCCAGCTCGAAGTAGGCGCGGTGGAGGTTTCCCACGATCCGTTCGGCATCCGTCAAGGCGGCATAATCACCCAGGTCGGCCTGGCGTGCGGCCTCCAGCGGAGTCAGGCCCGCCGCCTTGCCCTCGCGGGCGACGCGCTCGGTGAAGCGCAGGTAGCCGAGCACGTCGTCGATCACGCCCGGGCCGCAGACCGGGCCGTGGCCTGGGATGATCGTCTGGGCGCCGAGCGGGCGCACCACCTGCTCGAGCGCCTCGATCGCGCCGCTGACGGAGCCCATCAGCAGGAACGGCGTCCCGCCGTTGAACAGCAGGTCCCCCGCGAAGAGCACGGAGCGGTCGGGGATGTGGATCACCGAGTCGTTCGTGGTGTGCGCGGGAGTTCCCACGTGGCGCACGTCGCAGCGCAGGTCGTCGACCCAGAGCGTGACGCCTGTCTGGTAGGTCAGGAACGGCGGCGTCACCTCGACGGCGCCCCATTCGACCTCGTCGAAGACGCCCCGGTTGGCCGGCGGCCCGGCCGCGAGGACCTCGTCCCTGCACCGGGCGTGCGCGACGATCGTGGCCTCGGGCAGCAGCCAGTTGCCGTAGGTGTGGTCGCCGTGGTGGTGGGTGTTGATCAGCGTTCGCACGGGCCGCGGCGTCACCGCCGCGACAGCGGCCAGGTAGGCGCGCGTCCGCCGCTCGGTCGAGCATGTGTCGATGCTGGTAGCGCCGTGGGAGCCGACGAGGAAGCCGGTGTTGTTGATGTACCAGCTCCCGTCCGGCTGGATGTAGGCGTAGATGCCGTCGCTCACCTCGACGGTTTCGGGATCCATGGCGTCGACCCTAGCGCCGGCTGACCGGCCGGGCGCGGGCGGCGGGCAGGGCAGCGCCTACCGTTCGCCGTTCGCCAGGACGGATACGCCGGTCCCCGGCGGGGTATCCGGTGGCTGAGGGGACTGAGGGGACTGAGGGGACTCAGGCATCTGCGGTGACATGCTCGGGCCAGGGGGCGTGGACGAAGGGGCTCCGGTGGGGTTCCCGCTCGGTGTGGTGCTGGGGGTGCCGGTGGGGCTGGGGCTGCCGGTCGGCGCCGGGCTCGGGGTACCCGTCTGGGTGGGACTGGGCGCCGGCGTCGGGCCGCCGTGAGAATGGTGGTGCCGCCGGTGCGGCGGGCCGCTCGGCTGTCCCGTGCCGGGCTGTTCGGCGCCGGGCTGGGAGCCGCCCGTTTCCGGCGTCGCGCCGGTGCCGCCGGTGCTCACCGGCCGCAGCGCCCCGGTCACCACCACGGTGCTCCCCGCGGGCATCCGGCCGGACGGCGAGACCGAGATCACCCGGCCGGGCGCCACCTCGCGGCTGTGCCGCCAGCGCACCGTGACCCTCAGGCCCATGCGCCGCAGCCACGTCTGTACCGCGGCGACCTGCCGGCCCTTCAGCGCAGCGCCGTTGATGTCCACCGTGACCACGTTGGCCGCGGCGGCGGGCGGCGGGCGCGAACCGGGAGCGAGGACACGCGGGAGCGCGAAGGGAAGAGCGACGGCCGCGACGGCGACGAGCGCGAGGAGCGGGCGCCGGTACCGCCGCTCATGGCCGACCCGGCGAAGCGGCTGAGTGTGCTCCCCGGCCGCCGCGCTCCCGTTCCCGGCAGCCGCCTTCGCCGGGTGACCGGCTCCCGCGGCGGCGAGCATGGCAGGCGGGACCACCCCGGCCGGCGGCGTGCCGGCCTTCCGCCGCTCCTCAGCGCCGTCCGCGGCCTGTTCCGGATGAACGCCGGCATCTCCCGCCGCCTCGGCCAGATCGCCGACGATCAGGCGCTGATGCAGTTCGCGCGCGCGCCGCGCGACCTGGCCGGCGTCGCCGGGCCGGCGGCCCGGGTCCTCGGCTGTGAGCTCGCCGATCAGCGCCGCCACGTCCGGCGGGATCGTCTCGGGCAGCGCCGCCTCATCGGCGGGGTCCGCCGCGGCCCCGGTCAGGCACCGGCGGGCGAGAATGCCGAGCGCGTACAGGTCGCCGTCGTTCCCGTCGGGCCGCCCGGCGAGTTCCCGCGGGCTCGCGAAGTCCGTGAGCTTGACGATGCCGCCCCGGCTGAGCAGTACGGTGTCCGGGCTGAGACCCCGGTGCACCAGCCCAGCCTGATGCGCGGCGTGCAGCGCGGCGGCCGTCTGGGCGACGATGTCCATGGCGCGCGCCGGCCGCATCGGGCCGCCGGCGAGGACGCCGGCCAGCGACTGGCCATCGACCCATTCCATGACAAGAAAAGGCGGGCACGAAGGCGCCCGCTCGTCGTAGTCGTACACCTTGGCGACGCCCAGGTGGGTCACCGAGGCCGTATGCCGCGCCTTTTCCCGCAGCCAGGCGAGCACCCGGGGATCCAAGGCGGCTCCCGCCGACAGGATCTGGACGGCGACCTGCCGCGCGAGGATGACATCCGTACCCCGCCACACCTCGCTCGACGGCCCCGCGGATATCCGCTCGTCCAGCCTGTATCGCGCGGTGAGCATGCGGGCGCTAACAGGCGGCATGTCGGGGCCGGTACCCGGCAATGTCGCGTCTAACCGTGCGGAGCCGGGTGACTTTCGCCGGCCGCGGAATTCGCCCTCACCGGCGCATGGCCGTGCCGGTCAGGGGCAGGGGGAGCATCTGTAGCCAACCCCACGGATCCCGAAGGGAGCGACCCAGTGAACCTGCCACCACAGCAGCAGGAGCCTCCGGGCACGGAGCAGGCGATGAACCCGAAGCCCGACCACGGAGAGCAGAGCTACCGCGGATCCGGGCGCCTGGCCGGCAAGGCCGCCGTCATCACCGGCGCCGACAGCGGCATCGGCAAGGCCGTCGCGATCGCCTTCGCCCGCGAGGGGGCCGACGTCCTGATCTCCTACCTCGACGAGCACGAAGACGCCGAAGACACCCGCCGCTGGGTCGAGGACGCCGGGCGCAAGGCGGTGCTCGTTCCGGGCGACCTCACGCAGCCGGCGCACTGCCGGGAGGTGATCGCCACGGCGGTGAAGGAGTTCGGCAGGGTCGACGTCCTGGTCAGCAACGCCGCCTACCAGATGTCACACGAGTCGCTGGAGGAGATCAGCGACGAGGAGTGGGACCACACGATCGCCACCAACCTCTCGGCGCTGTTCCACCTGTCGAAGGCGGCCGTCCCGCACATGCGCCCGGGATCGTCGATCATCGGTACGACGTCGGTCAACTCCGACATGCCGACGCCGCAGCTGCTTCCGTACGACGTCACGAAGGCGGGGATAGCGAACTTCACGGCCGCCCTCGCCGGGCTGCTGGCCGACAAGGGCATCCGGGCCAACAGCGTGGCCCCGGGCCCCATCTGGACCCCGCTGATCCCGGCCACGATGCCCGAGGAGCAGGTCAAGAGCTTCGGCCAGCAGACGCCGCTGGACCGCCCCGGCCAGCCCGCCGAGGTGGCACCCGCCTTCGTCTTGCTCGCCTCGGACGAGGCCAGCTACATCTCGGGAGCGCGGCTGCCCGTCACCGGCGGGCGCCCGATCCTGTGACGCGCGGCTAGCCGGGCGTAGTGTCGCGGTATGAGCGCGCTCCTGCCGCTGTTCCCTCTGGGCACGGTGCTGTACCCGGGCATGGTCCTGCCGCTGCACATCTTCGAGGAGCGCTACCGGCGGCTCGTCCGGGACCTGCTCGACGGGCCGGAGCCGCGGCGGTTCGGGGTGATCGCGATCCGCGAGGGCCGCGAGACCGGAGTCGACGGCGTCAGCGCCCTGCACGATGTCGGCTGTACCGCGGCGCTGCGCCAGGCCAGCCCCCGCGAGGAAGGACGGTTTGACCTGGTCACCGTCGGCACCGAGCGGTTCCGGCTGCTGAGCCTGGACCGGACGATGCCGTATCTGCGGGGTGAGACCGAGCCGCTGGCCGAGGAGACAGGCGACGAGGCCGCCGCCGGGCTGGCTGTGCGGGCGGTCGCGGCCGCGTTCCGCGGCTACCTGGAGGCGCTCGCCGAAAGCGGCGCGGCGACCGTGCTGGTCCATGACCTACCGGACGAGCCGGTTCTCCTGTCCTACGTCGTGGCGGCGGCCATGATCATCGACCTGCCCGATCGGCAGCGCCTGCTCGCCGAGCCCGACGCGCTGGGCCGGCTCACCGCCGAGCGGGCGCTGCTGTCCCGCGAAACCGGGATGCTGCGGACCATCACGTCCAGGCCGGCGCCGGACCTCAGGTACGCGCCGTATAACCCGAATTTATATACGGAACGAGAGGTGGTTTCCCCGCACCCGCGTACCCCGCTCAGCCGGGGGGCGGGCCGAGGCGGGGCACCGCCGCCAGCAGGCGCCTGGTGTAGGGATGCTGGGGGCTCGCGAGCAGGGCGGGGACGGCGGCCTGCTCGACGATCTCGCCTGAGTGCATGACGGCGGCCCGGTCGCAGACCGCGCTGACGACGGCCAGGTTGTGGGTGATCAGCAGCAGCGCCAGGCCCAGGGTCTCGCGCAGGTGCGCCAGCAGCTCGAGGATCACCGCCTGAACCGACACGTCCAGCGCGGTGGTCGGCTCGTCGGCGACCAGGACGTCCGGCTCCAGCGCGAGTGCCCGCGCGATCGCCACCCGCTGGCGCTGGCCGCCGGACAGCGCGGCGGGCCTCGTGTCCGCCACCTGGGAGGGTAGGCCGGCCAGATCCAGGAGTTCCCGCGCTCGTTCGGCAATCTGGTCTTTCGGGCGCAGCCTGTGCACCCGCAGCATCTCGGCCACGGTCTGCACGGCCGTCATCCGCGGGTTCAGGCTGGCGTACGGGTCCTGGAACACCATCTGCACCCGCCGGGCCTGCTCACGGGTGCGGCGGTGCGGCAGCGGCCGGCCGTTCATCATCACCTGGCCTTCGGCCGGCTCCAGCCCGGCGAGCGCCCGGGCCAGGCTGCTCTTGCCGCAGCCGGACTCGCCGACCAGGCCGAGCGCCTCCCCCCGGGCCAGCCGCAGCGAAACGCCGCGCACCGCCCGGACGGGTGGCCGGCCGCCGTAGGTCACGCTGAGGTCGCGGATCTCCAGAACAGCTTCGGCCGAACGCGCGGTGGTGTCACGCACGGCCGGCCCCCAGGCCCGTTGGCAGCGGGTGATGGCAGGCCGCCGGGTGGCCGTCACCGGAGGGCGCCGCCAGCACCGGGGTGACCGTCCGGCACTTGTGGTCCGAGGCCGGGCAGCGCGGCGCGAAGGCGCAGCCGGGGGCCCCCGTTGGCCCCGGCTGCGTTCCCGGTATGCCGCGGGGCAGCACACCCGGCATCTCCAGGCTCGGCGCGGCGCCGAGCAGCCCGCGGGTGTAGTGGTGCCGCGGCGCGGCGAACACGCTGGCCACCGGCCCTTCCTCGACGATGCGCCCGGCGTACATGACGGCCACCCGGTCGCAGGTCTGCCACACGACGGCCAGGTCATGGGTGACGAGCAGCAGCGCCAGCCCCAGCTCGGCGCGGAGCCTGGCCAGCAGTGTGAGGATCTGGTCCTGGATGGTCACGTCGAGCGCGGTCGTCGGCTCGTCGGCCAGCAGCAGCCGCGGGCCGGCCGCGATGGCGGACGCGATGACGATGCGCTGCCGCTGGCCGCCGGACAGCTCGTGCGGGTACCGGCGGAACATCGCTTCCGCACCGGGCAGTTCAACCTGGCGCATCAGCCCCAGCGCGCGCTGGTGCGCCTCGCGGCGGGACGCGCCGCGGCCGTGTGCGCGGATCACCTCGGCGATCTGCTCGCCGACCCGCATGAGCGGGTCGAGCGCCGCCAGCGGGTCCTGCCAGACAACTCCGATCCGGCCGCCGCGGACCGCCCGCAGATCGCGCTCCCGCACGCGGGCGAGGTCCTGCCCGGCGAACAGCACCTGGCCGGCGGCGATCCGGCCCGCCGCGGGAAGCAGCCGCAGGATCGCGCGCAGCGTCGTGGTCTTGCCCGACCCGGACTCGCCGACCAGGCCGAGCGCCTCGCCGGCGGCCAGGCGGAGGCTGAGGTCGTGGACGACCGGCGCGCGGCCGCCCGCGGCGCCGCGCATCGTCACCCGGAGCCCGCGGACCTCCAGCAGGTCATCGCTCATATGCCCAGCCCCGCCGCGAGGCCGTCGCCGATCATCGAGAGCGCCAGCCCGGTGACCACGACCGCGACGCCAGGCGCGGTCGCCAGCGCCGGGTGAATGCTCAGATACGGCTCGCCGGCCTGCATCATCGCGCCCCATTCCGGCGCCGGCGGCTGAACCCCGAGCCCGAGGTAGCCGAGCGTCACGACCGCGAGGATGGTGAGCACGATATCGCTCATCGCGTACACCACGGCCTGGCTCAGCACGTTCGGCGCGAGGTGGCGGAGCAGGATCCGCCAGGCGGGCAGCCCGGCCGCGCGCGCCGCCTGGACGTAGCCGAGCCGTTTGGCGACGAGAACCTCGCCGCGGACGATGCGGGTGTAGGAGACCCAGCCGACGGCCGTGATGGCGATGAAGATCGAGCCAACCCCCGCGCCGAGCGCGAAGACGACGGCGATCACCAGCACGTAGAACGGGAACGCCACGACGATGTCGAGCACCCGCATGATGGCGGCGTCCGGCCAGCCGCCGAAGTACCCGGCGAGCAGCCCCAGCGCCGATCCGATGACGAACGGCGCCGCGACCGCGGCGAAGCCGATGGCGAGGTCCGCGCGGCCGGCGTACAGCAGCCGGGCCCAGATGTCCCGGCCCAGGTCGTCGGTGCCCAGCGGGTGTGCGGCGGAGGGTCCGGCGAGGACGTGCAGCAGGTCTTGCTGGCCGGGGTTGTGCGCGGCGAGCAGCGGCGCGCACGCGACCATGCCGGCGATGACGGCGAGCAGCGCGAGCCCCGCGGCCAGCGTCCTGGTCACCGGCCGAGCACCACCCTCGGGTCCAGGGCGGCGTACGCCAGGTCCGCGCCCAGGTTGATCAGGACCACCAGCAGCGCGTAGACGAGCGTGACGGACTGCACGATGTCGAAGTCCCTGTTGAGTATCCCGGTCAGCAGCAGCCTGCCGATGCCCGGGAGGCCGAACACGTTCTCGATCACCACCGTTCCGCCGAGCAGGTAGCCGAGGTTGACGGCGAGCACGCTGACCGCGGGCACCATGGTGTTGCGCAGCGCGTGCCGCAGCAGCACACGGGCCCGGGTCAGCCCCCGCGCCGTGGCAGCGGTCACGAAATCGCCGCCGAGGACCTCCAGCAAGGCGAGCCGCAGGCTGCGGACCAGGACCGGCGTGGTTACGGCGGCAACGGTCAGGCCCGGCAGGATCAGTGATTCCAGGTGCGCCGCGGGCGTGCTGCCGTAGCCGCCGGCGGGCAGCACGCGCAGCGTGAGCGCGAACACCAGCAGCAGGATGAACCCGATCCAGAACGGCGGCATGCCAAGACCGGCCATCGGCACGGCGCGGACCAGATGGTCGGCGGGCCGGCCGGGGCGGGTGGCGGCCAGCAGCGCCAGCGGCACCGAAAACGCTGTGCCGAAGACCGCGCCGACGGCGAGCATCGCCAGCGTCACCGGCAGCGCGTGCCCGATCAGGCCGGCGACCGGTGCCTGGTAGTAGACCGATGTGCCGAGGTTCCCGTGCAGCAGGCGGCCGACGTAACCGGCGTACTGCACCGGCAGCGGCCTGGTCAGTCCCCACTCGCGGCTGAGGTACGCGACCTCGCCGGCCGTCGCGTGCACGCCGAGCAGCGTCCTCGCGGGGTTCCCCGGCACGAGGTGCAGCAGGCCGAACGTGGCGACGGTGACGCCGAGGACCACGAACGCCAGCTGTGCCAGCCTCCCGGCGACGTAGCGCGCGGTCAGCCGCCCAGCCACACGTCCTCCAGGTGGGCGTTTCCCTCCGGGTAGACGTCGAAGCCGCGTACCGCGCCGCTGGCCACATAGTCGTACGGGCTGTAGCCGAGCCAGGCGACCGGGGCGTCCGCCGCGGCCAGCCGCTGGATCTGCGTGTAGAGCGACTGCCGGGTGGCGGCGCTGAAGGTGGTCTCGGCCTGCCCGGTGAGGCTGTCGATGGCGTGGTCGTCGAAGTGCGTCCAGTTCGCGTACGCGCCGCCGGTGCCGTCGAGCACGAACGAGACGTACTCGTCGGGGTCGATGATGTCCATCGTCCAGTACGTCTCCCGCATGCCGAAGCGGAAGGACTGTTCCTGGGCCGTGACCTGGGACGGGTCGAGCTGGCGGATCTTCACGGCGATGTTGAGCGGCGCCAGCTCGGACTGGACGATCTGGGCGACGGCGGTCTGCACGGGGTCGCCCGACCCGGTGATGAAGTCGACCGTGAACCCGCCGCGTGGGTAGGAGGAGCCGGCGAGTTCCGTCCTGGCCCGGGCCAGGTTGCCGGTATGCAGGCCGACCGGGCTGTAGTAGGACACCGTCGGCATGAACGGTGAGTTCGCCGCCTGCCCGTGGCCGAAGAACACCGCCTGCATGATGGCCCTGGTGTCCAGCGCCTCGCTGATGGCCAGCCGCACCCTCGGGTCCCTGAAGGGCTTGAACAGCTCGTTCATCGTGACGTAGTCGACCCGGGTGGACGGGAACAGCCCGAGCTGGTACCCGGAGGACCTGAGCGAGTCGAGCTGGGCGAAGGGCGCGGACTCGATGATCTGGGCCTGGCCGCCCTCGAGCTGTACCACTCTGGTGCTGGCGTCGGAGACCGCGTTGTAGGTGACCGAGCTGAGGTAGGGCTTGCCGGGCTGCCAGTAGTACGGGTTGCGGACCAGCTTCAGCGACTGGCCCCTCGTCCACGAGGCGATCTCGAAGGGACCCGTGCCGACGGGCCGGGCGAAGAACTGCACCCGCGTCTTCCCGCCGAAGCCGGCCGGGACGATCGCGTTGGCGAACAGGGCGAGATCGGCGAGCAGCGGCGCCCATGGGCTCTTGGTCGTGATGACGACGGTGTACGGGCCGGCCGCCGCGACGCTCCTGATCGGGGCGTCGATGAACTTCCAGGTGCTCGCCGGGTCGAGCGCCTGGCGGATGGAGAAGACGACATCCCTCGAGGTCATCGGCGCGCCGGTGGAGAACCGGACGCCGTGGCGGAGCTGGAACGTCCACCGCAGCCTGCTGGCCGACAGGGTGTAGCCGGTGGCCAGCTCGGGCAGCAGCGACCTGCCGTCGGGCCCGTTGCTGTACAGCGTCTGCGCCACCTGGTCGTAGGTCCAGATCGACTCGTTGTCCGATGTCGTGTTGACGTCGAAGTCCTGCTGCGGGGTGGCGATGTCGATGACGAGGTTGCCGCCGCGCACCGGCGCGCCGCCGGCGGTGGCTCCCTCTCCGCCGGAGGCACCGCCGCATCCAGCGGCGAGCGCCGTGACCAGCAGTGCGGCCACGACCGCGCCCGGAATGCGAGAGATCGATTTCTCAGCCACTCGTGCAGTTTGCGTGCCGGATGGCGGCACTGTCAAGGTCCCCCAAGCCATTTACGTTTGGCGGTATGTGTTAGCTGGGTAAACGGCTCACCCGGGGTTGACACGGAATCCTCTGGTAAGGCAGAGTAATCGATCTCTGACAAGGAGCACAGTTGACGATTCAGCGACCTGGCGCTGTGACACTGAGCGATGTCGCGGCCGCAGCGCAGGTGTCCCGCGCCACCGCGTCCCGGGTGCTGGCCGGCGACGGCCGGGTCGGCGCCGGGTACCGTTCCGCGGTGCTGGCGGCGGCCCAGCGGCTCGGGTACGTGCCCAACCGTGCCGCGCGGTCGCTGCGCACCCGGCGCAGCGGGTCGGTCGGAGTCGTGCTCGCCGAGCCGAGCGCGGTCGTGTTCGGCAACCCGTTCTTCGGCCAGCTTCTCGCCGGCATCGCGCAGTCCCTCAACGAGCGCGACCTGCAGCTCACGCTGTTCATCCCGCAGAACGAGCGGGACGAGCAGCGGCTGCAGTCGTATCTCGCGAGCGGTCACGTGGACGGCGTGCTGCTGACCTTTTACCAGGACCGTGACCCGCTGTACGAGCAGCTGGCCAAGAACGGGATACCGGTCGTCGTCAACGCGCGGCCGCTGCAGGCCTCGTCGGCGAGCTACGTGGACGCCGACAACGAGGGCGGCGCCGCGATGGCCGTCGAGCACCTGCTGGCGGAGGGCTGCCGGACGATCGCCACCATCGCCGGGCCGCTGGGCACGTCGGCGGGCGCCGAGCGGCTGGCCGGGTTCCGGCGCGCGCTGCAGCTCGCCGGCAGGCCCGCGGAGGAGGACCTGATCCGGGTTGGCGACTTCACCACCCGCTCGGGCCGTGAGCTGACCGTGAGCCTGCTGGCGGACCGGCCCGACATCGACGGCCTGTTCGTCGCCGGCGAGCTGATGGCCTACGGCGCGCTCAGCGCGCTGCACCGGATGGGCCGCGCGGTCCCCTGGGACGTGGCCGTGGTCAGCTTCGACGACCTGCCCGAGGCGGCGACCACCGATCCGCCGCTGACCAGCATCCACCAGCCGGTCGAGCAGATGGGCAGGGAGATGACCCGGCTCCTGCTGGCCCAGCTCGACGACGACGACCGCATTCCCCGCCAGGTCATCCTCGGCACACATCTGGTGGTTCGCGAGAGCAGTCACCGTCAGGGAGGCAGCAGTGCGTGAGAAGTTCCCGATGCTCGCCGCCGTCGTGCTGGCGGCGGCCCTCGCCCCCGCCCTCAGCGTGGTGACCGGAACCGTGGCGGCCGCTCCCGCCGCCGCACTGGACAACGGGCTCGCCCGCACGCCGCCGATGGGCTGGGACGACTGGAACGCCTACCAGTGCAACAACAACGCGGCCGATGTGGAGCAGACCGCGAGGTACATGCACACCTCGGGGCTGCAGGCCGACGGCTACGGCTACGTGATCGTGGACGGCTGCTGGAACGACCTCGTCGGCCAGGGCACCGGCGATCCGGACGGCTTCCCGATCACCGGCCCGTTGCCGGCCGAGGCCTGCGGCGCCGTCAACGGACGCCTGCCCGGCGGGCAGATATTCGTCAACAGGACCGAGTTCCCGCCCAGCTTCCCGTGCGCGAACGACGGCCTCAGGCGGGTGGCGCGCTACGTGCACTCCCTCGGCCTGAAGTTCGGCCTGTGGATCGACGCCACGAACAACTGGAACTGCCAGGAGATACCCGGCAGCTACGGGTTCGGCCGCGAGGACGCCAGCACGCTCGCCGCGTGGGGGGTCGACTACGTGAAGGCCGACTGGTGCGGCGGTGACCCGGCGCCCCCGCAGGGCGACCCCTACGGCGGCCCCACGTTCTTCGGCCAGCCGGGGCTGCCGTCGGATCACCGGCAGCTCGCCGAGACCATGTACGAGGCGCTCGGCAGGGCGCTCGCCGCGACCGGGCGCCGCATCGTGTACAGCATGTGCAACGGCTACGACCCGGCCGTCCAGCCGCAGACCTGGGCGGCCCCGGTCGCCAACCTGTGGCGGACCACCCACGACATCAGGGACACCTTCGCCAGCATGGTCAGCATCGTCAACGCCAACGACCGGTACGCGGCGTACGCCGGGCCCGGCGGGTGGAACGATCCCGACATGCTGCAGGTGGGCAACGGCGGGATGACACCCGCCGAGGACCAGTCGGAGTTCTCGCTCTGGGCCGAGATGGCGGCGCCGCTGATCATGGGAACCAACCTCGCCGGCCCGCCCGGCGGCGCCGCACAGCAGGCCTATGACCTTTCCATCTTCGGCAACAGGGACGTCATCGCCGTCGACCAGGACCGTCTCGGCGCACAGGGCCGCGTCGTCTCCTTCGACGGCACCCACCTGGTGCTCGCCAAGCCGCTCAGCGACGGCGAGGTGGCGGTGACCCTGTTCAACGAGAGCGGCACCGCCGCCGTCATGAGCACCACCGTCACGGCGGCCGGCCTGCCCGCCGGCGCTCGCGTCTACCTGCTCAGGGACCTGTGGTCCAAGCGCGTCACCAGGACCACGGGCGTTATCAGCGTCCTCGTCCAGCCACACCAGACGATCATGTACCGGATATCGGCGCACCGCTGGTAACCGGGGGCGCGCCGGCGCTCGAAGAGATACCACGGCCCGTTCGGAAAAATCCAAGGCCGCCCATCACGGCCAGTCACTGCGGTCACGGGGCCGGATGCGCCTGCGCGGCGGTGCGCGCCGCGGCCGCGCCGGCGATGTTCCTGGCCATCGTGCTGACCGCTGCCCTAACTTGCGCCTACTATCCACTAGTCCCATCACGTGTGAGGTAGGAGCGATGGAGATTTCCCTGGAGGACGTCCGGCACGCCCTCGTGGAGCTCGGCAGGCTGCGGTTCGGGGAAATGCGGGTGGAGGACGCGATCCGGGAGGTCGTGCAGACCACCCACTCGATGTTCGCCGTCGACGGAGCCGGCCTGATGCTCGCCGACGCGGCGCACCACCTGCGCAGCGTGGCGGCCTCAGACGACAGGTTCGCGCACCTGGAAGACCTTCAGATCCGCCACCAGGAAGGCCCGTGCATCGAGGCTTTCGATACCAAGGAGCTGGTCGGGGCCACCGACCTGGAAAAGGATGGCCGGTGGCCCCTGTTCAGCACGGCCGCCATCCGGCGAGAGGTCCGCGCCGTGCTCGCCAGCCCGCTGCCCTACAACCAGGATGCGGTCGGTGTCGTCGCCGTGCTGTCTGAGCGCAGCCGCCCGTGGTCGCCCGCCAACGAGCTGGCGCTGCTGGCGTTCACCGATCTGGCCGCCCTGCTCATCGCGAGCATCATCCAGGGCGAACAGCAGTCGGAGCTCGCCGGCCAGCTGCAGGGCGCGCTGAACTCGCGGCAGGTGATCGAGCAGGCCAAGGGGATCCTGATGGGCACGCGGGGTATCACGGCGCGCGCGGCGTACGAGCAGCTCAGGTCACGGGCCAGGGCCGAGCGCCGCAAGCTCGCCGAGGTCTGCGCCGAGGTTGTGCAGGGCGCGGTAGGGTAGCCCCGAACCTGGCGGAATGTTATACGCTGGTTGAGTCGTTACGAAGCCGCCGAGAACCACGCGGTCCACGTCACGTCGGCGCTTGTCCCCGCGTCCGCACGCGAAGCGTTCGGAAGACGCCTCCTGGCAGCAGCCGGCTCTAGCCGGAGACTTCCACTGCTGAACAGGAGATTTCCATGATCATCATCGGCCTTGCCCTGCTCATCATCGGCTTCGTGCTGAAGATCGCGATCCTCTGGTCGATCGGCATCGTCGTGCTGCTGATCGGCCTCATCCTGGTCCTGCTCGGGGCGACGGGACGCGCCGTGGGCGGCCGCAGGCACTACTGGTAGCCACGACGGTGATGGTGCGGGCGCGGGCCCGGCGACCGAGGGCCTGCCGGGCCCGCACGCGCCGCTTAGCCGCACAGCGAGGCAGCCGCGTGTGTGCCGAGCCGCCTGTGACGCCGGCTTTCGAGGCAACGATGACCGGCAGGACGGTCACCGTCGTGCTCCGTGGTGAGTTCGACATGACCAGCGAGGGCTTTCTGTCCGGCTGCCTGGAGAAGGTCCGTGAGAGCAGACCGCGCCGGCTCGTCTTCGATACGGCGCAGGTCACCTTCCTCGACTGCGCGTCGGCGAGGCTCATCGCCGGCACCAGCCGGTGGCTTCCGGCGGGCGTCAAGCCGGTCATCAGCTGCCCGCCGCCGATAGTGCGCAGAGTCCTGCAGGTCACGGGCATAGGTGCGCTATGCGACCTCGACCTTTGCGGGTGTTCGTGACTCGTCCGCGTGGCCGGGCCACCAGGCGTGGTGGCCGTAGTGCCGGGACTCACAACTTGGCCATGATAAATGTCAGGGACGCTAGACCCGGCAGGGCCGCCCGGGTCTGGCGGCCATCGGCCAATGATGTTAGTTTCGATTAAGCAAGTTGTCTCGGCTTCGCGGGCGTCAACGAGTTCACGAGCTATACGGTGAGCCTGCTGGCCGGTGGCCTGATCGCGGTCGGCGCCTGCTGGCTGGCCTGCTACGGGATCCACGCCGGTGCGCTGCGCGCCTTCTCCGCCCGGCGGGTGCGCCGGGCGGAGAAGGCGCTTCACGCCGAGGTAACCTGCGGCATCGCCCGGATCGAGCGGTTCCTCCAGGAGAAAGCCAGCGGAACCATCCGTCGCGACTCCCCGGACGCCGACGTCGGCGACTTCTAGCGGTCCTTCCTGGTGAGGCGCGGGTCCCCGGAGCAGGCCGAAGTACCGGAAGCGCGCCGCATGCAGGTTGCGGGTCAAGGAAAGTATGGTATTATCGAACTGGGAATCGGGATCGATGGGATCGGCGTTAATCGAGCCGACAATGACTTCTCCCCGCGACGCGGGTCACCGGATACAGGCAAGATCCCTCCCGGATCGTTTCACCGTCAGCACGTTCGCGTGCAGCCTCACCTCGGGTTCAAGGACTCTGTAATCCCGCATCCCGCTGCCAGCGCGGAGGAGGTGACAACCGGTGGCTACCCAGCCTGAGCATCCCGGCCAAAGTGGCGAGCCTGCTGGTGCGGCCGCTCGCCCGGACGTCGGCGCGGCGGTTCCGGAGACGGTGGCCGAGGCGCTGGGGATGATGCGTTCGGCGCTCGGGTTCCTGAACGCCACGGATGTGGCGGGGTTGCCGTCGGCGGCGCAGGCGGAGGCGCTCGTGGCGCTGGGGCAGATGCAGGCGATGCACACCGCGGCGCACGCGGCGGTGCTGGGCGCGTTCACCGCGTCCAGCGGGTATGAGTCCGGCGGTCATGGCGGTCCGGTGCCGTGGCTGATGCACGTGACCCGGGTGACCAAGGGCGCCGCGAAAGGGGCGGCCGGGTGGATGCGCCGCCTCAACGCCCACCCCGGCATCGCCCGGGCCCTGGCTGCCGGGGGTATCTCGGAGTCCTGGGCCCGGCAGCTGTGCGACTGGTCCGACCGGCTGCCGGAGGGGAACCGGGCGGCGGCGGATGCGATTCTGCTGGCTGCGGCGGGGGGCGGGGTGCCGCTGGGTGACCTGGCGGTGCTCGCCGCGGAGATGTATGAAAAAGCCCGGTCCCAGGCCCCGGATCCGGAGGGGGATCCCCGTTTTGATGACCGGGGGGTGCGGCTGGAGGACACCATCGACGGCGCCGGGGTGCTGACCGGGAATCTCACCCCCGCCTGTGCGGCCGGGCTGCACGCGGTCCTGGACGCTTTGGGCAAGAACCGGGGGCCCGGCGACCTGCGCACCGTAGGGCAGCGGCATCATGATGCGCTGGAAGAGGCGGTGAGGTTGCTGGCGGGGGCGGGGATGCTGCCCGGGCGGGCCGGGCAGCCCACTCAGGTGCAGGTGCTGGTGCCGTTGTCCCAGCTGCGGGACATGCCCGGCGCGTCGGAGGCGGAGGCTGCCTGGCTGGCTGCCAGGGCGGGGGAACCCGGGTGCCTGACCGGGCCGGGTGCCCGGGCCGCCGCGTGTGATGCCACGGTGGTTCCGGTGGTGACCGGCCGGGTGGACTGGGATGTGCTGGATCAGATGACCAGCGTGTGGGTCACCGCCCACGGCCTGCACCGCGGCACCCACGGCGCGCAGCGCGGCGCCCAGGGCGCGGAGCACGGCGCCCACGGCGCGGAGCGCGGTGCCCAGGGCCTGGACCGCGGCGCCGGGTGCGGCTGTGAGTGCGGCGGGTGCTCCTGTCACCCGCCCGCCCCGATGACCGATGAGGCCCGGGCCCGGCTGCGCCGCACGCTGCTGTCCATGGCCATCGACGCGCTGTCCGGCCCCGCCGGGCTCGCCGCCTACCTGCGCACCCGGGTGCTGGGCGCCCCGTTCAGCACCGCGAGCCTGCCGCTGGACGTAGGCGCCGCGGACACCATCCCCGCCCACATCCGCCGCGCGGTCCTCCTGCGCGCCCGCGGGCGGTGTGAGTGGGCGGGGGGCTGTGACCGGCCCGCCGCCACCTGCGAGGTGCATCACCTGATCCCCCGCGCCGACGGCGGCCCCACCAGCGTCACGTCCTGTATTTTGCTGTGCTCGTATCACCATCAGGTGTGCGTGCACCGGTGGGGCTGGGCGATCCTCCTGCACCCGGACGGCACCACCGAGGCCCGCTCCCCCTGGGGGCAGGTCCTGCACAGCCACGGACCACCCGCCCGAGCGGGCTAACCGCCCCAGGGAACGCCAGCGAACGGCGCCGCGCAGCGAGCGCTCACCTACCCTTGCCTTGTGCGCACCGGTCATGCCGATCTGACCCTATGAGGGCCGGGATGACATCGGCTACACGCGCGGCGGTCATCGCGCACGTCCGTGCATCGCCATGCAACCCCGGACCGCTCTCCTGTGGTCTGTAGGGCCGAAGGGGTGAGCCATGAGCGAGCAATCGGACGAGGAGTTCCGTGAGTACATGGGCGGGCGGTGGACGGTCATGGTGCGGCTCGCGTACGGGCTGACCGGTGACCAGGGCTACGCGGAGGACGTCGCGCAGGCGGCGTTTGCCAGGGCGTATGCGTCCTGGGCCAGGATCAGGCGGGTCGGTAACCCCGACGCCTACGTCCGGCGGATCGTGATCAACGAGAACCGAAAGCGGTTCCGCAAGCACCGGGTGACCGAACACCTCTCCGGAATGCCGCCGGAGCAGGCGGCGAAAGACGCGACCATGGAGTACGACGAGCGTTCCGCCCTGATAGCGGCGCTGCGCGCGCTGGGGCCCAGGCAGCGCGCGGTCATCGTGCTCCGGTACTGGGTGGGCCTGACGGAGGCCGAGACCGCCGCCACCCTGGGCTGCGCGGTCGGCACGGTCAAGAGCCAGGCCTCGCGCGCCCTGGCCATCCTGCGCAAGAGCGCCGAGCTTGTGGAGGGGGGACTCCAGTGAGCACGGAAAACGACCTCAATGAGCGCCTTGATCACACGTTCAGGGCGATCACCCCGAACCCGGCGCCGGTCGAGGACGCGATGCTTCGCGGTAGGGCGATCCGCATGCGGCGCCGGATAGCCACAGCGGTGAGCGTCGCCGCGGTGGCGGCCATCGGTGCCCTCGCGGTCCCCGCGCTGCTGCCGCGGCACACGGCGGTCCAGCCCGCGACGCGGCCGACGGTGACAGTACAACCGCCCGGCCCGCATTCCGCAGCCGGGCTGGTCGCATCGGGCCTGGTCAACGACCTGCCCTGGCAGGTGTTCATCTACCGGCCGGGAACACATTCCGCCCCCCGCGGCCAGCAATGCTTCGCCGCGCTCGGCGCCGCGTTTGAGGCTGCTCCAGGCGAAGTGCAGGATTGCGGACCGGTCTCCGGCTGGGGAAACACGACGGATCCCGTCAGCTTCCTGGGGGCGTCCGGCGGGATCGCCCAGGCCGGGCTCGGGCGCGTACGGGCTAACGTGGCGTACGCCACGGTCAAGCTCGCTGACGGCACCGTGCTCACGCTGCAGCCGGTCACCGTATACGGCGAGCGGTACGTCGCGTTCGCCGCTCCCATGACTGGCGGCATCACCAGCATCACGGCGTACTCGCGTGCAGGTGAGATCGCCACCGCGATCCCGTTCAGGATCCCGCAGGGACCCGCTATCGTCAGTGCCTGGCTCAGGCCCGGCCAGCAGGTCCCGGCCCGGGTGACGAAGCTGATCGCCTCAGGCACCACCGACGGCAACGTATGGTCGGTAACCGTTCACCTGGGTCCTTGGGGCAGTTGCCTGGTAAGCAGCGGTGGCGGCACATCCTGCGTACCGGTTGTTTCGCCGCTGGGCATGAACATCCTGGGATGGTCAAGCGGATCACCGGCCGTGGTCTACGGGTCCGCCGCGGCATCAGTGGACCGTGTGGTGATCGCCCTGTCCGACGGCACGACCATTCCGGCCCGGGTGGTGCAGGTCGGTGACCAGAGGTTCTTCGCCTTCGCGGTCGGTCAGGGCAAGTCGGCGAAGCGGTGGACGGCATACGACGGTTCCGGGAAGATCGTCGCCGCCGGAAAGGTGCCGCTGAGCTCCTGAGCGTCAATGTCAGACCCGCGTGCGACTATGCCGTCAGCCGTCAGCGCGGCCCGCTTTACCCAGCGACCTCGGCCGCGAGCAGCGCGCCCAGCTCCCAGCACGCCTCCAGGTCCTGCTTGCCAGGGGACCCGGTGACACACACCGGAGGCCGGACCGCCCGCCACTGCAGGCCGGTCGTGATCGATTCGACCGCCCGCACCGCGCCTCCGGTATCCGTGCCTCCGTGCACGTACAGGCCGTAGGGCCGCCGCCTGGTCGCCTCCAGGCAGGGGTAGTAGATGCCGTCGAAGAAATGCTTGAGCGCGCCGGACATGTAGCCGATGTTGGCGGGGGTGCCGAGCAGGTACCCGTCAGCCTGGAGCACGTCGGCCGCCGCAGCCGTCAGGGCCGGCCTGATCAGCACATCGACGCCGCCGACCTCATCGGTCCGCGCCCCGCTGACAGCCGCCTCGAACATCGCCTGAAGCGTGGGTGATGGCGTGTGGTGAACGATCAGCAGCCTCGCCATGACCGCTGAGCTTAGACGAGGTGCCCGTGGCCACAAACGCCTCCGCTCCGGCCGGTTCATCCAGCCGGATCAGCCGGCGCACGGCCGGCCGGCTTCGAGCGCTATCTGGCGGCGCTCATTCGCGGTTCACCACGCGAAGCCCTCGTTGCGGCGTCCATGACTCGATGACCAGCAACGTCGCCTCCGGATTCAGCCGGGTGATGACGGCCTCGGAGATGTCGGCAAGGAACAGGTCTCCATCGGACCCGTCGCCGGCCGGTCCGGCGAGGACCGCCCGCCCGGCGATCTTCGCCTCGCCCGGCCACTCGGCCTCCTTGCCCTCCTGCGGGTGGAACACCGGGCCATGCAGGGCGAATCTCGGATCCCGCCGCAGGTCCGCGCCCTTGCGCGCACCCGGCATCGACCCGAACTTGAGCTCACCGTCGGCGAACTCGCACTCGATACCCGAGATACGCGGCGAGCCGTCGGCACGCAACGTCGCGATCGTCTTGTGCCTGCCCGCGCCGAACAGCCGCCGCACCCGCGCCGCGAACTCGGGCTCCGCCTGCTCCAGGTCCTTCCACGCCGCCATGCCCACATTATGCGCCCGGTTCCCTGCGGCAGGTGCTTCATCAGGCGCCTCGGAACCTCGGCCGCCGTCTCGCCGTGCGGTATCCGCATCAGCGCAGGGCGTCCGGCTCGCGGGACGAGGCCGTCAGGCTCAGCCGATGTGCAGGTCGCCGTGGACGTCGCGAAGCTGTACCACCTTGTCCGCTCGGCCCTGGAACACGTTCACGACGCCGCGCTCCCGGGTGGCCGCCATCGTGCGGACCTGACTCCACAGTTCGCGGAGCTGCGCGGCGAACTCCGGATCGTACGCGCTGGCCTCCTCGAGCGCACGAGCGAGCTCTCCGGCCAGCGCGGGGGAACCGGGGTCGTCCCGCGCCGCTTCGAGGATCGCTTGCGCCGCGGGCTGGTCCCGGAACTTCTCCCGGATCCGCCGCACGAGGGCGGCCAGGCACTCGCGCGCCTGGTCGGTCAGTGACTCCGCGGCCTTACCCACGACCGCGGTGGCGATCGCCATGATGACCGGATCGGCCATACAACGCCTCCGTCTCGTCTGCGCTTGGTAGCTGAGCGTATAGCGCTGCCCCACGCTTAGGAAGCGGTTGCGCCGGCCGCATGCAACCGGCTCCGCACGGCACTGGCCTCCGGGACCCCGATCTGCTCAAAGAGGCCAAGCGCTTTCCGCCAGTGCTTCCCGGCGGCCGTCACCCCTTCGGTGTGCAGCACGACGCTGCCGAGCCCATCGCACGCGAGTGCCTCCTGGTAGACGTCACCGATCCGGTGGCTGATCTCCAGAGCGGAGCGGTAATCGCTGAGCGCAGAAGTGTAGTTCCCGGTCTCGAGGTGAAGGTCGCCGATGCCGCAATGAGACCTCGCCTCCTGGTATGGTTCGGCGAGTTCGTGCGCGAGGACAAGAGCCTTCTGATGTTGAATGAGGGCCTCTCCGTAATGACCGGCACGATAAAAGGCCGTTCCTATGTTGTTGAGAGCGTCGGCCTCACACCGGCGGTCACCGATATCACGATATATCCTGACCGCATCGCGGTAGTGTTTCAGTGACTCGTCGTATTGCCCGGCCCGCTGGCACAAATTGCCGATGTTGTTGAAAAGGATCGCCTCCCGCTGGCGGTCTCCCATTTCCCGGACTATGATCATCACCCGCTGGTAATGGTCAAGTGCTTCGTCATGAAAGCCCCTCTGCTGCTGGACTTCAGCGATGTTGTTCAGCGAGTTTGCCTCCCCGCTGGGATCTCCCGTTTCCCGGTAGATCAGGAGCGCCTGATTCAGTCTCCGCAGCGCATCCTCGTACCGGCTGGTGCGCAGCAGCGGAATTGCCCCATGGCCAAGCGCGTCGGCTTCTCCGTGCCGGTCATGGATCGCGCGCCAAATGGCGAGAGCCTCGTCGTGGCACGAAAGCGCCTCCTGAAAGCGCGAGGACTGCCAGAGGATCAGGCCCATGCAGTCGAGGATGTCGGCCTCGCCGCCGCGGTCCGTCCGGGCTCGGACGATGCTCAGCGCTTCGCCGGCGCACTGGAGCGCTTCGGCATGGCCGCCCGTACGGCCCAGAATGAAGCACAATTCGGTCAGCGCCCTGGCCTGGGCCGTGCGGTCTCCCATCTGCCGCCATGCGTGGACCGCCAGCCGGTGGGCCGTTGCGGCGTCTTCCCAGTAACCCCACGTGTCCAGGAACTGTGCGAGTACATGCGGCAGCATGCCCGCGTGCACCGGCCATCCGTGCCGCGCGGCGTAGTGCAGAATGCGGAGCATGTTGGCGCGCTCCGCCTCTACGGATCTCCTCGATTCGTGCCGGTTGCCGAGCGGCGGCAAGTTCGCGGGGACGTACGTGAGCCGGGCCTCTATCCGGCGGTGAAATGGGTAAACAACGCGATCTGCCCGGTCTGCCATCCAGAGATAATAATCAAGCATTCTGTGAATGGTACGGCGCCGGTCGGCCTCCTGGTCCTCCAGCTCGGAAAGCTGGCAGGCGTACTGCCGGACCACGTCATGGAACGAGAATCGACTGGGCTCACGCTCTTCGAGCAGATGATGATGGAGCAGCACATCGAGTGCGCATTCGGTCGCTACAAGGGATTGACTGTCAGTGGCCGCGGCGGCCGTGTAAACGGAAAAATCGATTCCGGGATGCAGTGCAAGCTGGCGAAACAGCCTTTGCTGCTCGCGCGTTAAATAACGATAGGAAAGATCGAGCGAGCGAGCCAGTTCGCGGTCCTCGGCGCTTATTTCGCTGCGGCGATCCTGCTTGTGCGGCAAGCGGGCCGCGAGATCAGCGGTGCTCCACGCAGGATGACTCCGGAATCGGCTGGCCTCGAGCTGGATCGCCAGGGGATGGTATCCGCACATGCGGACGATCCGGGCGATCGCAGCGGGATTCTGTACACGTTCGGGACCCGCGACGCGGGCGAACAGGGAGGCGGCCTCGTCTGGGCGCATGGTGTCGAGGGGAACCCAGAACATGCCCGGAAGCCCGATCGTCCGGCGGCGGCACGTGATAAGGACAAGGCAACTGGGGGAGCCTGGCAGCAGCGGCCGGATCTGATCCGCACTGTCAGCGTCCTCGAGCAGGATCAGTGCACGCCGGTTCGCGAGTTTGGTGCGCCATAGGGTGGCGCGTTCCTCCAGTGTGCCGGGAATCTGTTCGGGCGGTATGCCCAGTGTGCGCAGCAGAGTGCCGAGACCCGCGACCGGGTCAACCGGTTCCTCGATCGGGTCGTGCGTGTGCAGGTGAAGGTAGAACCGGTCCGGGTAACGGTCGCCGAGCAGGTGGGCGGCGTGGACGGCGAGAGTACTCTTGCCTATCCCGGCCATGCCGTTGATGGCCACGACAGTTACGCTTCCCCGGCCGGATTCGGCGTTGATCAGGCCGAACAGCCGGTCCAGTTCAGCCGCGCGACCGGTGAAGTGAGGGTTGTCTCTTGGCAGGCTGTCCGGCTGTGCCGGTGGCGACTCCGGCCGGACCGGCGGTTCGTCGAGTTCTGGATCTCCGTTCAGCATCCGCTGGTGCAGAATGCGGAGGGGACCCACGGGCTCGCTTCCGACCTCCTCGACGAGGCGGGTATGGATGCGCCGGTAGGTCTCGAGAGCTTCCGCCAGGCGCCCGGTCCGGTAAAAGGCCGTCATGAGCTGCCCCGCCAGCGCCTGATCAAGGGGATGCTGGGCCACGAGGTGGGAGATTTCGCCTATCAGCGCGGCGTGGCGGCCCAGGCGTAGCTCGATCTCGATGCGGTCGCGGACCGCGGCGAGCCGTTCTTCGTCCAGGCGCGTGCGCACCCTCTCGGCCCAAACGCCGCTGAGCCCGGTCAGAGCCGTGCCCCGCCACAAGCTGTCCGCCTCATGCAGGAGAGCGGCCGCACGCTCGTCGTCGCCGCGCCCGGCCGCGGCACGTGCCTGCTGGCGCAGCTCGCGAAACTGGGAGAGATCGACGGTATCGGGGCCTGGGTCCAGGGTGTAATAACCAGAGCGCCGTCGCAGCCAGGCCCGGTCTTCTCCCGCGGCGCGTTTGAGGTCCTTCCGCAGGCGTGAGACATATGCGTATAGCGAGGAAAGAGCGCTGTCGGGTGGACCTTCTCCCCAGACCAGGTCGATGAGGCTGTCCGTTGAAACTGGCTGGCCGAGTCTCCAAAGCAAGATCGCTAGCACGCAGCGCTCCTTGGGAGAGCCGAGTTCGTAGCGCTGGCCGCTGGCCCACAGTTCGACAGGCCCCAGTATGCGGAACTCCACCCTGTCCCTCCGTGAATTCCGTCATACGCTCCCAGACGGGCACGTTCCCCCCTTTTACGGAGCCGACACGCTGATCACTGATCGTTACAGAATAGTTACTTATAGCCGCAAGCTGGCGTCAAGAGCGCTGCAAGCTTTTCGCCCACGTGGGCACTGCATGGTGGAACCGAATGCCGCGTTCCTGCTTTGGCGGTGCGCGGCTGATCCACCAGGATCGAGGGCTACTGGAGGGTTGAAGAGTGCCATGTCTGGCATGGAATGGCGTCAGGTGCCGGTGGGGCTTGACGCGGAACGATGGATCACGCGCACGGGCTGCAAAACCGTGCTCGTGGCGGTGCATACGGTAATAAGTGGCCAGCGGCTCGCTGACGTCGTGCGGCTGGTCGAATCGGATCTGCGGATTCAGGTGGTTTTCACCGCCGCTCCCGACGTTTTCAGCAATGGCGTTCAGGAACTGCTCCGCGATCTCGGCGGCATGGTCGTTTCCTGGGAGCAGGCGACCCGGATCAGATTCGATCTGGCGCTGGCGGCCGCGTATGGATCGGTACATGAGCTGCACGCGCCGCTGATCGTCATGCCGCACGGCGCGGGCTACAACAAGCTGGCGGTGCGCAGGGATGCCGGCGGCGCGGCCGCGGGCCGCGGCGTGTACGGGCTGGATCCGCAGAGCCTCGTCCAGGGCGGCAGCGTGGTGCCGACCGCGATCGTGCTGTCGCACAAGGCTGATCTGGCGGCGCTCGGGCGCCAGTGCCCGGAGGCCCTTCCCGCGGCGGTTGTGGCCGGCGATCCGTGCTACGACCGGATGCTGGCAAGCCGCTCCCTTCGGGAGCGCTACCGCCGCGCGCTCGGGGTGGGCCCGGCGCAGAAGCTGGTGGTGACCACGTCCACCTGGGGTACCCGGTCACTGTTCGGCCAGGCGGCCAACCTGCTCGATCAGATGCTCGTTGAGCTTCCCGCCGATGAGTACCGCGTCGTCACCCTGATCCACCCGAACGTCTGGTACGGCCATGGCCCGCGCCAGGTACGCGCGTGGCTGAACGCCGCGGTCCGCTGCGGGCTCGCGCTCGTGCCGCCGACGTCAGACTGGATGAGCACGCTGGTAGCGGCCGACCTGGTCGTATGCGACCAGGGCTCGGTCGGTGTCTACGCGGCTGTGGCGGGCATCCCGATCGTCCTTGCCCAGTTCGCCGACGATGACGTCGCGCCGGGATCAGCAAGTGCGTTGCTTGCCGCGTCGGTTCCGCGGCTGCGCACGGACCGTCCGCTGCCGGAACAGCTGGCGCGCGCCGAGGCCGCCTATCAGCTTCCTGTGTCGGAAATGCTCGCCGGACGGATCAGCTCCGAGCCCGGCCGGTTCCACCGCAACATGCGGCGGCTGATGTACCGCATTCTGCGGCTCAGGCAGCCGGCCACGGTCCCCGCCGCGGTACCGGCCGGAATCCCGGTTCTCGTCGAGACCCCCGACTGGAGCGAGTGAAGTGACAAGCAAGATCGTGGTGGCCGGCGTCACCAGCCTGTACATGTCGGTCGGCGTCGACGCGTTTCCGCTGGATTACGTGTCAGCCGGTAGCCCGCCCTGGATGCGCGCGGGAGTGACCGGATCCGCGGGGCATATCGCACAGATCCTCCGCACACTCGGCGAGGAGGTGAGGTTGTGCACGCTGGCGGGGACCGACCCGGCCGGCCTGGCGATCAGGGCGGACCTGCGCTCCCGTGGGCTTCTCGGACAGGGCGTCGTCGACGGAGGGGCATCCTCGCTGGGTGTCGTTCTGGTGGCCGCGGACGGCCGCAGGATGGGTTTCCCGTACCTGGCCGCTGTCAACACTGTCGGCTATCCGGCGGAGGTGTTCCGCGGGCAGGCGGAAGGCGCCGACCTCGCCGTGCTGACAAACGCACGGTTCGTGCGCCCGCTCATCCGGCACGCGAAGCAGCTCGAGGTGCCGGTCGCGGTCGACACGCATGTCATCTCCGACATCGACGACGCCTACAACCGGCCGTGGCTCGAGGTCGCCGACATCGTGTTCTGCAGCCACGAGAGGCTGCCCTGCCCCCCGCGGGAGTGGGTTGCCCGGGTGTTCGCCCGGTATCCCGGCTGCGGTGTCGTGGGTGTGGGAAGAGGGGAGGACGGGTGCATGCTCGGATTGCGGGACGGCACGCTCGTGCGGGCGGAGGCGCTGGCCCCGCGCGGAGTGGTCAGCACTGCCGGAGCAGGAGACGCGTTGTTCGCGTCGTTCCTGCACGGCTGGATCGCCACCGGCAATCCGGTCGGAGCGCTCGAAGCCGCGGTGCTGCACGCCGGGTGGAAGATCGGTGACACGTTCCCGGGAGCGTCCTCCCTGACCCCGGCCGAGCTGGCCGGCCTGCGGCAAACGCACCAGGTGCGGACCTCGGTGGGCCGCTGGGACACCCAGCGGACCGTCACGTCGCGCCCTCATCGCCCAGCCGGGTCAGGCGCTCACGAACATCCCCGGCCCGCGGCGAGCTGATCCGGCTCAGGATCTCCCTGGCGTTCGCGTACCGGCGGCGCGCCTCGCCGGGCTGCCCGGCGTGCTCGGCGAGGCTGCCGAGCGCCACCAGGGTTTCAGCTTCGCCGCGGGCCGAGCCGATGTCCCGCATCTGGCGGAGCGCTTCGCGCAGGTTGCCATCGGCGGCCGCGTACTCGCCGGCGTGCTCGAGCGCTAGGCCCAGCCTCATGCGGACGAGCGCCTGGTTGTATGGATCGGCGGTATCGGCGAGGAGAGAGCCGGCCTCTCGGAGGCTGGCGATCGCCTCTGCCGTGCGGCCCGCGCCGGTGAGCGCGTCGCCCAGGTCGCTCAGAGTGAGCGCCACGTGCCGGGGAGAGGCGAGTTCACGGTACGTGCGCAGCGCCTTCGTGAAATAGCCGATGGCATCGCCGGGACGGTGCCGGGCCACGGCCACGAAGCCAAGCCTTCGCATGCAGCCGGCTGCACGGCCACTGCTGCCCGCCCGCTCCCACGCGCGCAGCGCCTCACGGAAGTACGCGTCCGCGTCGTCAAGCTGGCCGAGGTCGAGGACGGCCATCCCGATCCGGTTGAGCATCTTCGCTTCGCCCAGGGAATCACCGCAGCCGCGGGCCGCCTCCAGGGCCAGCCGGTCGAATTCGAGGCGCTCGGCGTACCGCCCGCGATAGAGGAAAAGCGGCCACATCGCGTCCGCGAGCTGCCATGCCATGGCAGGCAGCCCGTGCGCTTCGGCCAGCCGCGCTGCCGCCATCACCCCGCTCAGCTCACGGTCCAGCCATTCCAGCGCGCTGCCAGCATCGGGGAACCTGGCCGGCTCGGAAGGCGGGTACCGGATATCCCGGGGCTGGCCGTTGCGGTACGGCGTGACGCTCTGGCCGGCGCTGGTGACTGTCGCCAGGAACCAGTCCAGCATGCGCCGCACCGCGATGTCCCGTGCGCCGCCAGATTCCTCCTCCAATGCCATTTCGTGCGCATGAAGCCGGGTGAGGTCATGGAAACGGTACGCGCCGCCCTCGGCATCGTCGAGCAGGTTCGCATCGGTGAGGACACCGAGCAGACTTCTTGCCGCGACGTGAGAGACCGCCGCGGTCGCGGCCGCCGCGCTGCTGCCGAAACGGGCCGCGGGGAACAGGCCCATGAGCCTGTATACGCGCGCCGCCTCCGGTTCCAGCGACCTGTACGAAATATCGAGCGCCGACCGTACGGCCAGGTCGCCCTCCATCACCAGCGCGGCCAGTCGGCGACGCTCATTGACGAGCGCCTCGACCAGCTCGCTGATCGGCCACCGGGAGCGCGCGGCCAGCCGTGCCCCCGCGACGGATACCGCGAGCGGGACCCTGGCGCAGAGCTCGACCAGCTCACGGGCCGCCCGCGGCTCGGCCAGCGGCCGGTCGTCGCCGAGTGTGCGGCTCAGGAGGTCCAGCGCGGCATCGGACCCGAGCCTGTCAAGCTGTATGATCCGCGCGCCGCGCGCGGCCAGGGCGCCGAGACGCCGCCTGCTCGTCACCACGGCGACGCTCGCGGCCGAAGGGGGGAGAAGCGGAGAGACCTGGGCCGCGGTGAACGCGTCATCGAGGACGACGAGTATCCGCTTGTCCGCCAGGAGCGAGCGGTACAGGGCTGCCAGCTCGGCTAGCTGCGACGGCACCTGGTGCGGGCTGACGCCGAGCGCCCGCACGAACCGGCCAAGCGCATTCCCCGGACGGGCTGGCCCGTCGGGCGCGTAACCAAGGAGATCTTCGAAGAGCACCCCGTCAGGAAAGTCCTCGCGGACACCGTGGCACCAGTTCACCGCCAGTGCCGTCTTCCCGATTCCGGGCGGCCCCGTCACCACAATGAGGTGACTCTCCCGCGCCGCGTCCATCGCCGCGAGATCCTGCGCCCTTCCGGTGAGCCGGACAGGCGGCGGAAGCTGGCTGGGCGGCGGCAGGCCGAATGCGTGCTGGTGAACGTGCACGTCCCCATGGATATCCCGGGCCTGTACAGACGGCCCGTAAACGGTCCCGCCGATGTCGTTGAGCGTTCCGGCCCCGGGAAGCTCGGCGAAGGCTTCCGCTGGTCCTTGTCCCGGTCCCGCAGGCCCGTCACTCATTACGCGCGACCTATTACAAATAGCGACCCTTGTCAGGCAAGGTAAGTACCGGGAATCGATTTGTCAAACGATGTCCCCCCTTATACCGGTAAGACCGCCAAATTCGCATCTCAAGAAATTCAGGCATGCTTCCGCCGCTGGAGCGCCAGAGGTGTATCGTGGCATAGAGTTTCCCATCCGATGCGCCTGTCACAGAAACAACACTCTGGCGACCGGCCGGATCGCCGCAATTGCCAGACAAGAAGGTATGCGGCGAGGTAAGGTTTAGCTAACTCTAAGGCTACATCATTCTGGCCTTGGAATATCTATAACGTTCGAAAGGAGGTGGCCCAAGTGGTCCTTTCTTTGATGCATGCGATTGCGTGGATGGTGATGTATTGGTCCCCGCGGTGACGGGAGGCCTCCGTGCCAGCGAACGCCTCCCGTCACCGTTCCTTTCCCTTTCGCCGACGAGCTGAACAGTAGTCTACCCTAGTCGACTACCGACGTCCACTGCTCCCGCTCGGCGGACCGGCCTGGGATGAGGTCAGCGGTCATCGGCCACAATGGGGGGCATGGTCTCTGAGATCTTCGAACCCGGGTGGTGGCGTCGCGTCGAGGGGTTCTCGTTCACCGACATCACCTATCACCGTGCCGTCGATTCGGGCACGGTCCGCATTGCCTTCAACCGGCCCGAGGTCAGGAACGCCTTCCGCCCGCAGACGGTGGATGAGCTGTATACCGCCCTTGATCACGCTCGCACCTCCAGCGATGTCGGGTGCGTGCTGCTCACCGGCAACGGCCCGTCGCCGAAGGACGGCGGCTGGGCGTTTTGCTCCGGGGGCGACCAGCGCGTCCGCGGCCGCGACGGGTACCAGTACGACGGCGGCGCGGCCGCGCAGGCCGCAGGCCCCGCCCGGGCCGGGCGGCTGCACATCATGGAGGTGCACCGGCTGATCCGGTTCATGCCGAAGGTTGTCATCTGCGTGGTGCCCGGCTGGGCCGCTGGCGGCGGGCACAGCCTGCACGTCGTGTGCGACCTGACGCTGGCCAGCCGCGAGCATGCCCGGTTCAGGCAGACCGACGCCGACGTGGCAAGCTTCGACGGCGGCTTCGGCTCGGCGTACCTGGCCCGCCAGGTGGGGCAGAAGTTCGCCCGGGAGATCTTCTTCCTCGGCGCCACCTACGACGCGGCGGCCGCCCACCGGATGGGGATGGTCAACGCGGTGGTGCCGCACGAGGACCTGGAGCGCACCGCGCTGGAGTGGGCTGCCAAGATCAACGGCAAGAGCCCGACATCCCAGCGCATGCTGAAGTTCGCGTTCAACCTCATCGACGACGGCCTCGTCGGCCAGCAGGTGTTCTCCACCGAGGCCACCCGGCTGGCCTACATGACCGACGAGGCCGCCGAGGGCCGGGACGCCTTCCTGGAAAAACGAGCCCCGGACTGGACACGATTCCCCCACCACTACTGACCGGGGCTCGGGCCGGGGACCGGGATGCCCTCCGGGCTGGCGAACTCGCCGAGTGATGCATGATCATCTCTTCCGAAAGAGGGACGCAAGAGGAATAATCAAGATATGCCGCGTATGACGCCGCGGAGCCGGCCGCGCACGCCTGCCCAGAGGTCCCCGCCACCAGGAGCCGAGCGGGAACCCGGCGCCGCCGAAGAAAGCGCCGGCAAAGAACTGGTGCCGCCGAGGCACATCCTGGTCAACGGGAAGCGGATACACCTTCGCTGGCTGCAGCAGATCA
>Ga0213875_10000440_pt1 | contig 36355 bp, 23 predicted proteins | sample BarmaccomBMRX_R8_FD_160105 | JGI IMG/M metagenome (GOLD analysis project Ga0213875, IMG submission 160105) | Root-associated microbial communities from Barbacenia macrantha in rupestrian grasslands, the National Park of Serra do Cipo, Brazil - RX_R8 | ecosystem: Host-associated > Plants > Roots...
CAAGAGGTACCCCCGACACCCGCATCCATTACGACGGCCAACCCGTCACCAGCCTGCCGCCCGGCCCGTTCCAGCTCACCCCCGGGGTTCCTTACGACGCCTATGCGCAAAGCCCGGTTCACCGTTTCTACCAAATGTGGCAGCAGCTCGATTGCAGAATCGGCAACGAGAGCCTGCACAACCTCTCGGGCTGCGAGGCTGATCTGTTCCCGTGGGTCGAGGTGACGGTCGGAGCGGGCAGCAACGGCAAGCCGCCCCCCTCCAACCTGAACGAGGAAACCACCGGTGAGGGCTCGACCGCGATGGGTTTCTACAATGTGCAGGCCGGCGACGCGCCCTATTTGAAGATGCTCGCCGACACCTATTCGATGAGCGACAATTATCATCAGGCGGTTATGGGCGGTACCGGCGCCAACCACATCATGATGGGAACCGGCGACGCGATCTGGTACAGCGACGGCCGCGGACGCCCCGAAACGCCGCCGCATAACCAGCTGGTCGCGGAAGGCACGCCGAACGCCGGCATCGTCGACGAAATCGAAGACCCCAACCCTGCTCCCGGCACCAACAACTGGTATACCGAAGACGGGTATGGTGGCGGCTCCTACGGCTCCCCCTCTTATGGCGGCGGCAGCTATACCAACTGCTCCGATCCCGAACAGCCGGGCGTGAAGTCGATTGCCTACTATCTCAGGTCGCTTTCGGTGGCGCCCAACTGTGCCAGCGATCATTATTACCTGCTCAATAACTACAACCCCGGATATTTCGGAAACGGTTCCGAGGCCTCGACTGACGAAAATCCGAACAATACCGTTTTCACGATCCCGCCCTCGGACGTGCGGAACATCGGCAACGCACTGCTGGAGCGCGGCGTCTCCTGGGCCTATTTCGGCGACCAATGGGACCGGTATCTGCAAGATCCCTACTTCCTCAACCCCCTGAATCAATATTGCAACATCTGCAATTTCTTTCAGTACTCGCGCTCGATAATGACCAATGAGAAGGTGCGTACGGAGCACCTAAAGGATACCGCCGACCTGTATCAGGACCTTCAACAAGGCAGCCTGCCGGCAGTGTCGTTCGTAAAGCCGAGCGGACTGGTTGACGGTCACCCGGCCTCGTCCAAGCTCGACTTGTTCGAAGGGTTTGTGAAAAAGATCGTCGATGATGTCCAGTCGCAACCCAACTTGTGGAAAAACACGGCGATCTTCATCACCTTCGACGAGGGCGGCGGGTATTACGATTCGGGCTACGTCCAGATGCTGGACTTCTTTGGTGACGGAACCCGGATTCCGATGATTGTTGTCTCCCCATACAGTCAAGGGGGGCGAATCTCTCATGTCTACTCCGACCACGTCTCGATCCTGAAGTTCATCGAGGCGAATTGGGGACTGTCGCCATTGACCAATCGCAGCCGCGACAACCTGCCGAACCCGGTGGTGAGTCCGAACGAGCTTTATGTCCCGGTGAACGGCCCCGCGATCGGCGACCTGATCGATCTGTTCCAGTTCAAGTAAGGCCAGCCGGCAATGCCTCCTGTGCCGTCGGCTGAAGCGGCACAGCGAGGCGCCTGTTGGAAGCTTGCCGGTTCGCATCGGCAAGCTTTCCCTTTTAACCACTCCGTTCAGCGCGACGCAGCGAAGAAGCGGCGCAATAAACCCGCTCCCTAGGCTTGCCCCGCTGAGTGTCGCATCGGGTACCCGATCAGACCTGACCCGATCGCGCTGTTAGAGCAGGTTTCGTTCGAGTTGAATTCTCCCTCTTCTCGTCGTGGCCGGGCTTGACCCGGCCATCTCGGGGGCGCTCCGGAGATCCCCGGTCAAGCCCTGGGATGACGATTAGAAAGGGTGAGCCAACTTGACCGCAATCCGCGCTTTACTAGCCTGCTCCTCTCTGGCCCGGGTTAACGCCTGCCGACTGCGCTCCGGAACGCGTCGAAATCAGACGGCTGCCATTTCGCGAGCGGCAGACCAGACACCGATTCAAGGGAATTTTGTTTATCCCCATTAGCGATTATGGATGGCAGTGCGATTAAATCTGAGCTGTTCAGCTTGCTGCTTCAGAGATTCGGATGTCAGCAACAGCAGCACGCGTTGAACACATGATCAATCCGACCAGCAGCACGTGCCAGAGAAAGCAAAATAGGGTTTTCAGTGTCACGGGGAAATTGACGTATCGGTACCTTTGTTAGCATAGTTCAGCTCGACGTTTGCTGAAGCCCGTAAGACAATCCCAAGTGACACGGTATTACCTTAACCTTAAAGGAAAACCGCGGGAGGGTTGCCGAGCAGCACCTGGCCGCAGCTCTCGTAATGCACGTCGCGCGATTGGATCTGCTGCGACACGGTGTGGATGTCGCGAAAACGGCGCTCGAACGGGCTGCCCGGGAAGATCGCATCGACCCCGGCCGTCTTATAGGTGTAGTCCGCCACCGCGACCGCATTCGAAATCAGGTAAGCCGCGGCGAGCCGCACGCGGGCACGCTCCGGCACCCCGATCGGCGCCACGCTATCGGCGCCCTGGTAGATCTCGCCGACCGTATCGATCATATAGGCGCGGGCGGCGCCGAGCCGGGCTTCGCAGCGCGCCACCTCGGCCTGGATTGTCGGGCTGTCGGCGAGCCGAGCCATGCCGCGCGGCGTCTTATGACAGGCCAGGTCGATGAAGGCGTCGAGCATGCCCCGGGCAATGCCGAGCGCGACGCCCGCGATACCGACCGAGTACAGGGTCTGCTGCGGAAACGCGTAAAGCCGGCCGGGCTCGCGCCGCAGGGTCGGGTCTTCGCGGGTGGCGCTGAAGGCCTCCGGCACGAACAGGTCGGTCACGGTATAGGATTCCGACGCGGTGCCGCGCAATCCGATCGGGCTCCAATTGTCGAGCAGCGTGGCGCTTTCGGCCGGGAACAGCCAGGTGCGGATCGCCGGGCGGCCAAGATGGTTCAGCCGGAACGAGCCGTCCGGCTCGATTACCGGCCCGTGCGCGCCGAGCCATTTGGCGTGCCGCGAGCCGCTGGCGAAATCCCACCGCCCGGTGACCCGGTAGCCGCCCGGAGCCGCCGCCGCGCTCGACTGGTTCGGCGGCCCCCAGGCCACGGTAGCGCGCGTGTCGCCGAAAATGGTCTGCGCGATCTCGGGCTCGAGATAGGCCGCGATCAGCCCGGTGCTGTTCGCGATCGATACGCACCACGCGACCGAGCCGTCGGCTTTGCCCAGCTCCTCAAGCGCCCGGACATAAGCGCCGGGGGCGACCTCGTCGCCGCCGACAGATCGGGGATAGAACATCCGAAACAGCCGCGCTTCGTGCAGCTGCTCGACCAGCGGCTTCGGAAGACAGCGGCCGTCTTCGATCGCGTCCGCCGCGGCCGCGATGGCGGGCGCCAGATCGCGGGCTCGCGCGACGGGATCGATCGGGTTTGGGATCAAAGTATCCATAAGACAATTCCTGTGACCGGCCGATCCGGCCATTTGCGGCCCAACCCCGGCGGGCTGTCAACGTGCCCGACGCGGCAAACGGTTCTCCATCCACTGTGTCGTGGAGCGAGCCGCTCCTTACCCGGCTGGACAGGAACCCGGGTGGCTCGGGTGTAGCCTCGACAACCGTCCGCGAGCAGGAATCCTCGCCACGGTAGCTTGAAGATACATCTCACGGCGCTCCCGACCCGCGCCGGGCACCGGATCAGCGCGGCAACAGGCTCGAGCCCACCAGGAACTCGTCGATCGCGCGGGCGCATTGCCGCCCTTCCCGGATCGCCCAGACGACCAGCGACTGGCCGCGCCGCATGTCGCCGGCCGCAAACACCTTCGGGACCGAGGTGCGATAGTCGCGCGTATCGGCAAGCACGTTGCCGCGCGAGTCGAGCGCGACCCCCGACTGCTCGACCATGCCAGGCCGGCGCGGTCCGAGAAAACCCATTGCCAGCAGAACCAAATCGGCCGGCAGCTCGAAGCTGCTATCCGGCATTTCCTGCATCGTCCAACGCCCGTCGGGGCCTTGCATCCATTCGAGGCGGACGCATTCGAGCCCTTGAACCCGCCCGTTGGCGCCAACCGCGCGTTTGGTCAGCACCGACCAGTCGCGATCGCAGCCTTCCTCCTGCGAGGACGAGGTGCGCAGTTTCATCGGCCAATCGGGCCAGGTCAGTGCCTTGTTCTCCTTGTCGGGCGGCTTCGGCAGGATCTCGATCTGGGTGATCGAGGCCGCCCCCTGGCGCACCGAGGTGCCGATGCAGTCGGAGCCGGTATCGCCGCCGCCAATCACGATGACATGCTTGCCGGCGGCGGTGATCGTGCCTTGGGGCGCGGCGCGGGCCTCGTCATCGCCGGCGTTGCGCTTGTTCTGCTGCGGCAGGAAATCCATCGCGAAATGAATGCCGTCGAGGTCGCGCCCGGGCACCTCCAGATTGCGCGCCCATTCGGCGCCGCCGGTCAGCGCCACCGCGTCGTGGCCGGAAAGCAGCTGGTCGAAGCCGATATCGGAGCCGATCTCTACCGAGGTGGCGAACTCGACCCCTTCCGCCTGCATCTGCGCGACGCGGCGATCGATCAGGTGCTTTTCCATCTTGAAGTCGGGGATGCCGTAGCGCAGCAACCCGCCGATGCGGTCGGCCTTTTCGTAGAGGGTCACCCTGTGGCCGACGCGCGCCAGCTGCTGCGCGCAGGCCATGCCGGCCGGCCCCGAGCCGACCACCGCGACCCGTTTGCCGGTCCGCCGCACCGGGAGCATCGGGACGATCCAGCCCTCCTGCCAGCCGCGGTCGACGATCGCACATTCGATCGTTTTGATCGTCACCGGGTTGTCGTCGATGTTGAGGGTGCAGGCCGCCTCGCAGGGCGCCGGGCAGATCCGGCCGGTGAATTCCGGGAAATTGTTGGTGGAGTGCAGGTTGCGCAACGCGGCGCGCCACTGGTCGCGATAAACCAGGTTGTTCCAGTCCGGGATCTGATTGTTGACCGGGCAGCCCTCGTGGCAGAACGGAATACCGCAATCCATGCAGCGCGCCGCCTGCGCGCGCAGTTCCGGCTCCGGCAAGGGGTGAACAAATTCTTGCCAGCTGCGGCGGCGCACCGCCGGTTTTTCATAGGACCGGTCGCGTCGCTCGATCTCAAGAAACCCGGTCGGCTTTCCCATGCCTTCGCCTTCAATCCGGCCGGCCCGAAGCCGGTCAGCAATACTGTCTTAATCGATGATGCCCGAACCCCGATCTAACTTCAACGCCGAGCCGCTCGGCGATATCCGTCCTCGCCGCCTGGCGACATCGAGCGGCCACCGACGGGTTGCGCGATCCGCTGCCGGGGTCAGCCCTGCCGCCTGGTGCCTCAATGCGCGACCAGCTTCGCGACGGCGAACATCGCGCCGACAATGGCGACGATGTTGACGACCAGCGTGCCCAGAATCAGCCCGAAAACCCGGTTCAGGATATCCGACTTTATCGCCTCGATTTTTGCCTCCAGGCGCAGCTCTGATTGACGCAGCTCGGCCCGCAGCTCGGTCATCTCCCCGCGCAACTCCGCGATATCCGCCTTCGTGGCGAGATCGGATTGCTGGGTTGCATCCTGCACCGCCGCGATGACGGCGTCGGCCTGCGGCTCGGTAAAACCGGCCTCGCGAAGCCGCCGGGCGACCTTCAGCGTATCGATCGGCATCGCGCGTCGCCTCGTTCCGGCCGCTTGATCCGGTTGAGTCGAGGCGCCGCGGCGGATTACTCGGCGGCCACCATGCGGGCGGCCTCGGTCTCGCGCTCGGCCTTCAACTCCAACAGCGCGCGGCGGTAGTCCTTCGGCATGATCTTGACGAACGAAGCAAGCGTGTTGTCCCAGTCTTCCAGCAGTTGGCGGGCCCGGGCGCTGCCGGTCAACAAATGATGACGCTCGATCAGGATGCGCAGACGCGCCGCGTCGAAGCGCATCAGATCGCCCATTCCGTTGTCGAAGATGTTGACCGGCCGCTGGCGCGGGCGGCCTTCCTGATCCGGTTCGAGATCGGTCTCGGCCACGGTTTCGAGATCGACGGTCGCCCGGTTGCACAGGCTTGCGAAACGCGCTTTCGGGTCCCAGACATAGGCGATGCCGCCCGACATGCCGGCCGCGAAGTTCCGCCCGGTGTCGCCGAGGACGACGACGACCCCGCCGGTCATGTATTCGCAGCCATGATCGCCGGTGCCCTCCACGACCGCGATGGCGCCCGAATTGCGCACCGCGAAGCGCTCGCCGGCAACTCCTTCGAAATAGGCTTCGCCCGCAATCGCGCCGTAGAGCACGGTGTTGCCGATGATGATGTTTTCGGTCGGCTCGCGCCGGGCCTGCGGCGGCTGGCGCACGATCACGCGGCCTCCCGACATCCCCTTGCCGACGTAATCATTGGCGTCGCCGACCAGTTCCAGCGTTACGCCATGCGCCAGAAACGCCCCGAAGCTCTGCCCGGCGGTGCCCTTGAAATGCACCCGGATCGTGTCTTCCGGCAGCCCGGCATGGCCGTAGCGATGGGCGACGACGCCCGACAGCATGGCGCCGACGGTGCGGTTGACATTGCGGATCGCGCGTTCGATGCGCACCGGCTCGCGGGTCTCTATGGCCGGCGCGGCCTCGGCGATCAGCTCGTTGTCGAGCGCCTTGTCGAGGCCGTGATCCTGCCGCTCGCAATGATAGATCGCCACACCCGGTTTGGCCGGCTCCTGGTGCAGCAGGCGCAACAGGTCGATACCTTTGGCCTTCCAATGATCGAGTGCCGGCGCCATGTCGAGCCGATCGACCTGCCCGATCATCTCGTCGACGGTGCGGAAGCCCAGCTGCGCCATCAACTCGCGCACTTCCTCGGCGACGAAGAAGAAATAGTTGATGACGTGCTCCGGCTGCCCGGTGAAGCGGGCGCGTAGCACCGGGTCCTGTGTCGCGACCCCGACCGGGCATGTGTTGAGATGGCATTTGCGCATCATGATGCAGCCGGCGGCGATCAGCGGCGCCGTCGCAAAGCCGAACTCGTCGGCCCCGAGCAGCGCGCCGACGACGACATCGCGGCCGGTGCGCAGCCCGCCATCGACCTGCACCGCGATGCGCCCGCGCAACCCGTTGCGCACCAGCGTCTGCTGCGTCTCGGCGAGGCCGATCTCCCAGGGCGAGCCGGCATGGGTCAGGGACGTCAATGGGCTGGCGCCGGTGCCGCCCTCGAAACCGGCGATCGTGACATGGTCGGCGCGCGCCTTGCTGACCCCGGCGGCGACGGTGCCGACCCCGACCTCGGACACCAGTTTGACCGATACCGCGGCGGCGGGGTTGGCATTCTTCAGATCATGGATCAGCTGCGCCAGATCCTCGATCGAATAGATGTCGTGGTGCGGCGGCGGCGAGATCAGGCCGACACCCGGGGTCGAATGCCGAACCTTGGCAATCGCCTTGTCGACCTTGTGGCCGGGCAGCTGGCCGCCTTCGCCCGGCTTGGCGCCCTGCGCCATCTTGATCTGCAGCACATCGGCGTTGACCAGGTATTCGGTGGTGACGCCGAAACGGCCCGAGGCGACCTGTTTGATCGCCGAACGCATCGAGTCCCCGTTCGGCAGCCGCTTGAAGCGGTCCGCTTCCTCGCCGCCTTCCCCGGTATTGGACTTTCCGCCGATGCGATTCATCGCAATCGCGAGCGTCGTGTGCGCCTCGCGGCTGATCGAGCCGAAGCTCATCGCCCCGGTCGAGAAGCGGCGCACGATCGCGCTGGCCGGCTCGACCTCGTCGAGCGGCACCGGCGCGTCCGCGAAGCGGAATTTCATCAGCCCTCGGATCGTCAGCAGCCGCTCGCTCTGGTCGTTGATCGTCGCCGCGAAGGCGCGATAGTCCGCGACCGAATTGCCGCGCACCGCGTGCTGCAATCGGGCGACCGATTGCGGCGTCCAGGCATGCGCTTCGCCGCGCAGCCGAAACGCGTAATCGCCGCCGACATCGAGCATATCGCGATAGAGCGGGTCCTCGCTGAAGGCGTTGTGGTGACGCCGCATCGCCTCCTCGGCGATCGCCCTCAGGTCGGCGCCCTCGATGGTTGTCGCGGTGCCGGTGAAATAGCGCTCGACAAAGCCGCTTTCGAGACCGACCGCGTCGAAGATCTGGGCGCCGCAATAGGATTGGTAGGTCGAGATGCCCATCTTGGACATCACCTTCAGCAGCCCCTTGCCGACCGCCTTCAGGTAGTTCTTCTGCACCTCGTAGGGGCCGAGCGGCAGGCCGTTTTCGACCCGGATCTGCTCCAGCGTCTCGAAGGCGAGATAGGGGTTGATCGCCTCGGCGCCGTACCCGGCGAGCACGCAGAAATGATGCACCTCGCGCGCTTCCCCGGTTTCGACGACGATGCCGGTCGAGGTGCGCAGCCCCTGACGGATCAGGTGATGATGCACCGCCGAGGTCGCGAGCAGCGCCGGGATCGGCACCCGTTCGGCCGAGACCGCCCGGTCCGACAGGATCAGGATGTTGTGACCGGCCAGCACCGCTTCGGTCGCTTCCCAGCAGATCCGGTCGAGCGCCGTCACCAAGCCCTCGGCGCCGTCGGCCGCCGGCCAGGTGATGTCGAGCGTATCGGTCTTGAAACGGCCGTCGATCAGGTGCTCGATGTTGCGGATCTTGTCGAGATCGGTATCGGTCAGGATCGGCTGTGACACTTCGAGCCGGTGATGGGTCCCTACTTCGTGACCCAGCAGGTTCGGCCGCGGCCCGATCATCGACACCAGCGACATGACCAGTTCCTCGCGGATCGGGTCGATCGGCGGGTTGGTCACCTGCGCAAAGTTCTGCTTGAAGTAGTTATACAGCAGCTTCGGCTTGGCCGAAAACGCGGCAATCGGTGTGTCGGTGCCCATCGAGCCGATCGGGTCATCGGCGTCGCGCGCCATCGGCTCGAGGAAGAATTGCACATCTTCCTGGGTATAGCCGAAGGCCTGCTGCGAGGTCAGCAATGCTTCGGGATCGTTGGGGCGCGGCGGCGGCGCGCTCTCCGGCGCTTCCGGCAGCTCGGCGAGCTGGTACTGGGTCGCCTTCAGCCAGGCCTCGTAGGGATGCTCCGATGCCAGTTTCTGCTTGATCTCGTCGTCGCCGATGATGCGGCCTTCTTCGAGATCGATCAGCAGCATCTTGCCGGGCTGCAGCCGCCACTTGCGGGCGATGTTCTCCTCCGGCACCGGCAATACGCCGCATTCCGAGGCCATGATCACATGGTCGTCATCGGTGACGATGTAGCGCGCCGGGCGCAGCCCGTTGCGGTCCAGTGTCGCGCCGATCTGGCGCCCGTCGGTGAAGGCGATCGCCGCCGGCCCATCCCACGGCTCCATCAGCGCGGCGTGATACTCGTAGAAGGCGCGCCGCTCCGCATCCATCAGCGGGTCGCCCCACGCCTCGGGGATCAGCATCATCATCGCATGCGCCAGCGAATAGCCGCCGCCGACGACCAGCAATTCGAGCGCGTTGTCGATACAGGCGGTGTCGGATTGATTGGGACCGATCAGCGGCACCATTTTTTCGAGGTCGGCGCCGAGCAGTTCCGAGGTCATCGCCTGGCGCCGCGCGTGCATCCAGTTGACGTTGCCGCGCACCGTGTTGATCTCGCCATTGTGGCAGATGAAGCGGTACGGATGCGCCAGGCGCCAGGACGGGAAGGTGTTGGTCGAGAAGCGCTGATGCACCAGGGCGAGCGCCGAGACCGTCAGCGGGTTGCGCAGATCGTCATAGAAGCTCTCGACCTGCGGCGCCAGCAGCAACCCTTTATACACCACGGTGCGGGTCGAAAAGGACGGGATGTAGAAATCGCGCAATTCCGGCAGATGGTGCCGGTCGGCGAGAGCGACGACGCTGTTCAGGACCTGTTTGCGAATGGTCAGGATCTTGCGTTCCAGCGCGTCGGCGTCGGGCACATCGGGGCTGGCGGCGACGACCGCCTGGGCGATGTACGGCATCGTCTCGACGACCCGGTCACCGAGCCCGGTCGTGTCGATGCCGACCTCGCGCCAGCCGACAAGGCTTTGGCCTTCGGCGCGGACGAAATGCTCGAAATGTTCGATGGCGATCGCGCGGGCTGCCTCTTGCATCGGCAGAAAGCACATCGCGACGGCATAGCGCCCGAAAGGCGGCAAAGTAAGGTCGTTGCTCGCCGCCCAATCCTGCAGCAGTTCCTGCGGCATCTGGATCAAGCATCCGGCGCCGTCACCGACCAGCGGATCGGCGCCGACCGCGCCGCGGTGATCGAGATTGACCAGAATCTGCAGGCCGCGGCGGATGATGTCGTGCGATTTTCGACCCTTGATATTGGCGACGAAGCCGATGCCGCAGGCATCGTGCTCGTTGCGCGGATCGTAGAGGCCCTGGGTTGCGCTCGACACCATTTCAGCCGGCTCTTTTCCTGCCGCGGTCACGCGGGGTTTGCGCACACCTCCCCTTCCGGAGCGGCAATTGTGCATCTTGCGGAGTATGCATAGATCGGGCCGCGAATGCGAATCGGTTTGCAGCGCGTAAAGATTTCAGGCCTGCGGCTAAATCAACCTTCGCGCTCGGTTCCTCCCGTTCCCGGCGCAAGCACGACCCCTTCGCCGGCCCGTAGCCGAAAACCGGCGCCGACCGGTTCGGAATCGCGGTCGAGGCCGGTCGAGAGTTCGACGCGCCAACCGGTTATTCCGGCAAGATCGAGCGCCGCGGGTGCGTCCGCGAGGTTGAGGCAGACGCAGAGCCGCCGGCTGCCCGCGATCCGCTCGTAGACGAGCACGTCACCCTGCGCCGAAATGCGGCGGTAAGCGCCGGTGGCGAGCGCCGGTTCGCGGCGGCGCAGCGCGATCAGCCGCCGATGGAGGGTCAGCATCGAGCCGCGATCACGGTCCTCGGCCGCGACATTGCGGGTCGGCCAATCGGCCCCGAGCGGCAGCCACGGTTCGCTCGTGGTGAAGCCCGCCTCCGGGCTTGCATCCCACGGCATCGGGGTGCGTACCGGGTCGCGGCCAAGCCCGAAGCCGGGAACGTTCTTCTCCCACGGGTCCTTGACCCGTTCGGGCGGGATCGGCACGTCGGTCATGCCGAGTTCGTCGCCGTAATACAAGGTCGGCGTGCCGCGCAGGGTCAGCAGCAGCATCGCCGCCACCCGCGCCTGCTCCGGCCCGAGTCGGCTCGCCACCCGCGAGCGGTCGTGATTGCCGAGCACCCAATTGGGCCAGGCGCCGGCAGGCAGCAGCGCCTCGTAACGCCGGATCAGTTCGGCCAAGATCGAGGCCCGCCACTCGGCGCCGATCAGGTGGAAATTGAACGGCAACTGAACGCCGTCGAGCGCCGTGCCGTAATAGGCCACCAGCCGCTCCAGCGGCAGATAAGCCTCGCCGATCAGCACGCGGTCGCCGCCATATTCGTCGGCGATGCGCCGGAAGCCGGCCAGGATCTCATGCACTTCCGGCTGGTCGATCGTGTGGCGGCGTTCGAGCGCCAGGGTCGGCGGCAGCCCCGGATGCCAGGCCGGGTTCGCCGGGTTGTCGCGAAACGTTGCGTCTTCAATCAAATGGTGCACGGTATCGATGCGGAACCCGTCCACGCCGCGGTCGAGCCAGAAGCGCAGCACCCGATGCAGCGCCTCGCGCACTGCCGGGTTGCGCCAGTTCAGGTCGGGCTGCGCGGTGAGATAGGCGTGGTAGTAGTACTGGCCGGTCGCGGCGTCGAGGGTCCAGGCCGGGCCACCGAACTCGCTAAGCCAATTGTTGGGCGGCCCGCCATCCCGTGCGGGATCGCGCCAGATGTACCAGTCGCGCTTCGGGTTGTCGCGCGAGCGGCGGCTTTCAATGAACCAGGGGTGCCGGTCGGAGGTATGGTTCGGCACGAAATCGAGCAGCACCCGGAGACTGCGGCGGTGCGCCCCGTCCACCAGCCTGTCGAAATCGCCAAGGCTGCCGAATATCGGGTCGATGCCGCAGTAGTCACTGACGTCGTAGCCGAAATCGGCCATCGGTGACGGGAAGATCGGGGATAGCCAGATCGCGTCGATGCCGAGCCCGACGAGATAATCGAGCCGCGCTTCGATCCCGGAGAGATCGCCGATACCGTCGCCGTTCGAGTCCTGAAACGAGCGCGGATAGATCTGGTAGACGATGCCGCGCTGCCACCACCGCGGGGCGGACGGATCACCCTTCACGACGCGAGCCCGCCAGATATAAGTTCCTGGGGCATGATCTTCTCTGATTAAACAATCCGTCGCCCCCGCGAAAGCGGGGGCCCAGGGCCTGCTCCCGACCTGATCGGGGGTTACCTAAACCATCGCTTGCTCGTGGATTCCCGCTTTCGCGGGAATGACGAATCAACTTGAGGGCACCGGCGCTACAGCGCGACCATGCCCATCCACCACATACTGCGGTCGCCGACATCGATATCGTATTTGCGGACGAAATCGAGCCTGCCGTCTGCGCCGATGCGGAACAGCGAGAGACAGGCCGGCGCCTGGCGGTATTCGGCGCCTTCCTTGACCGTCAGCCCCATGATATGGGCCGCCACCAGCAGCCGTCCGCCCGGGTCGATGTGGAAGGTGCGGCAGTGGATGCCGCGGGTATCGACATGCTGGATCGGGTTCGGTTCGCCGCTCGCCGGGTCGATCGCGAACACCGCCAGCGTGTTCTCGCCGCCGGCAAAAACCTGGCGGCCATCGACCGGGGTCGTGCTGGAGGCGCGGTTCGCGACGTAGACGAAATGCCCGCGCGGGTGCACATGCACCGTGCCCACCGCCTGGCGGCCGCGGATGTTATCGGGCTCGGCCAGCGTGTTCTTCTGGAACGCGGCTTCGGCGGAGAGCCGGTCGCCGTCGCGGCGGAACATGTCGAGCCGGTTCTGCCGCTCGAGCGACACGTAAACCCAGGGCTCGGTCGGGTGAAAATCGAGATGACGCGGTCCGAAACCGTAGCCGCCGTTCGGCGCCACAGAGACGCCGTTGCTCAGCCGCCCGTGATCGTAACGGAACACCTTCAGTGCCCCGGGCTCTTCGGGTTTGCCGCCCGCCGCGTCATGGCCGCGGGCCGGGAGGATCGCGAGCCGGTTGTCGGGAGTTACCCTGATCTGATGCGCGAAGATGCCGGCATCGATCGGCCCGGATTGCGGAACCTCGCCGCCCGGCGTGCCATCGGAATTGATCCGATAAACCCGGAGCGCGCTCGGGTTGTTGAACGCGACCAGCACGTGCTCGGATGGCGCGTCGGTCGTCATGTGAATAGGCCGGGTCGGCAGCGCGACGCCTTCGCCGAACGGGGTCAGCGCGCCGGTATCCGGATCGATGCGGAAGGCGTTCAGGCGATGCGTGTCGCCGGCCGGTCCCATCCCCGAGGCGCTGTTGCTCGACGCCGCGTACAGAAACCGCCGCGAGGCGTGCGGCCAGGCGTATTGCAGATTGGCCGGCAACGTCACCGTGTCGCGCCGGGTCAGGGTGGCGGCCTCGACATCGACCACGTAATGGGTCAGCTCGGCGCCAACGCTGGCATAGAGCGCAAGGCCTCCGGAGCCTTTCTGGGCTGAATAGGTCTCTGGCATCGGCGACCTCTCCGCGACTTTCGGCCGGCTCAGGATGCGCAGTTCCCGCCGCCGCGGCAACAACGGATCCATCGTGCCAGCCCGTGTCGCCGTAGCCGATTCTTGACGGCGGCGCCGGTGGCCGGCGATACGATCGCCGCGCCGTATGCGGGAGAGCGGACATGGCGGTGCAGGCGATCGGGCAGAAGGTGCGGCGCGAAGAGGATCAGCGGCTTTTGAAAGGCAGGGGCCGCTATGTCGACGATGTCCGGGGGCCGGGTGAGGTTCGCGGCTATGTGCTGCGCTCACCGCACGCGCATGCCCGCATCCTGACGCTCGACGCCGACCCGGCGCGGGCTGCGCCGGGGGTGGTGACCGTTCTGACCGGCGCCGAACTGCGGGCACGCGGCCTCGGCACATTACGGCCGTTGGTGCCGCGACGGCGGCAGGATGGCCGCCCGGCTTTCGTCTGCCCGCAGCCTTTGCTGGCGCAGGAGCGGGTGCGTTATGTCGGCGAGCCGGTCGCCTTCATCGTCGCCGAGACGCTGAACCAGGCCAAGGATGCCGCCGAATTGATCGAGGTCGCGTACCAGCCGCTGCCGGCGGTGACGACCGCCGCCGCCGCGCTTGCGCCGGGAGCGTCGGCCGTGTGGGACGACAACCCGGGCAACGAAGCCTTCTTTCATGAGGTGGGCGCTGCGGGCGCCGTCGATGAGGCGTTCGCCCGCGCCGACCATATCATCCGCAATCGCACGGTCATCAACCGGATCACCGCCAACAGCATGGAGCCGCGCGGCTGCCTGGCGCAGTACGACCATGACGACCAGCGCTACACGATCCGCTGCACGATCCAGTCGGTGCACCAGACCCGGGCGGCGCTGGCCGGCCAGGTTTTCCGGGTGCCGCATCACCAGGTTCGGGTGGTGTGCGACAATATGGGCGGCGGCTTTGGCATGAAGGGCGGCTGCTACGCTGAATACGCGCTGTCGCTGTGGGCGGCCGAGATCACCCGGCGCCCGGTGCGGTGGATCGCCGAGCGCAGCGAAGGGCTGCTCAGCGACGATCAGAGCCGCGGCAGCATCGTCGACACCGAGCTGGCGCTTGACAAGGATGGCCGCTTTCTCGGGCTGCGCGCGCGTTTTCAGGCGGCCATCGGGGCCTATTACTCGACCGACCGCCCGACGATTCCGCTGACGATCGGGCTTGGTTGCCTCGTCAATACCTACACCTTGCCGGCGGTGCACGCCCAGGTCACCGCAGTGCTGACGAACACGATGATGACCGCGCCCTACCGCGGCGGCAGCCGTCCCGAGCCGATCTACGTGACCGAGACGATCATCGACAAGGCGGCGCGCGAACTCGGCGTCGACCCGGTCGAATTGCGCCGGCGCAACACGATCCCGGCCGGCGCGATGCCCTACACGACGCCGTTGCAGCAGACCTATGACAGCGGCGATTTCGCAAAGAACCTTCAGGATTGCCTGGCGCTGGGCGGCTACGGCGACGTCGAGCGCCGCCGCCAGGCGGCCCGCCATCGCGGCAAACTGCTCGGGATCGGGGTGGCGACGGCCGTCGCTGCCACCGGCGGGCGCGACTACGAGCATGCTGAGATCCGCTTCGACCCGTCGGGCGGCGTGGTGCTGCTGACCGGCAGCATGGACCATGGCCAGGGCCACGGCACCACCTTCAAGCAGGTGCTGTCGGAAAGGCTCGGCATCGACGCCGATCTGATCCGCTACCGCTACGGCGACAGCGATCTGGTGACGGCCGGCATCGGAACCTTCGGCTCGCGCTCGGCGCAGCTCGCCGGCTCGGCGATCGTCGTTGCCGCCGACCGCCTGATCGACAAAGGCCGCAAGATCGCCGCCCACATCATGGAAGCGGCGGAAGCCGACATCGTCTTCGAGCACGGCCGCTTCGCGATCGCCGGCACCGACCGCGCCGTCGGACTGGCCGAGGTCGCCCGCCAGGCTTTTCACTCGGCGCAGCTGCCGCCCGATGTCGAGACCGGGTTTGCCGAGCGCAGCAACTGGGGTCCGGAGGGGGCCGCGACTTTCCCGAGCGGGGCGCATCTGTGCGAGGTCGAGATCGACGCCGAGACCGGCGCCGTCGAACTGACCCGCTACGCCGCCGTCGACGATGTCGGCCATATGCTGAACCCGCTGCTGTGCGAAGGGCAGATCCAGGGCGGCATCGTGCAGGGGCTCGGCCAGGCGCTGATCGAGGATCTGCGCTATGACCCTGATACGGGCCAGCTGTTGACCGGTTCGTTCCAGGACTACGCGATGCCGCGGGCCGGCGATTTCTGCGACTTCGAGCTCGGCAGCAATGTCAGCCCGACCGACCGCAACCCGCTCGGCGTCAAAGGGGTCGGCGAGGCCGGCACCCTGGGCGCGATCCCGGCGGCGATGAACGCGGTCAACGACGCGCTGGCCCGAATCGGCGCGCCGGCGATCGAGCTGCCGGCCACCGCGGAAAGGATCTGGAAGGCGATCCGCCAAGCCGAGGCTCGGTGACAGCATGCCGCCTGTCACTGTTTCCTCGCGCGAATGCGCGACATCCTCCATCCGCCGCCATATCGCGCCCGGAATTGTCGGCCTGCGGACGGCGAAGCCGAAGGCAGCACGCCGCGATTTCGTCCCATCGAGAAAGCCGCCGGGGTGACGGGACGGTCGCACTAACCAAGGTTGCCCAGCCTGCGCGTCGGCGATTAAGCTGGTTCGAAATACGACGCCAACTCATTTGCAGACCCGCGTGATCCATCACGAGGGCATTGAACGGCAAGAAAGGGGTTCGGGGACGATATGGAAGAGATAGAACGATTGGCCATCGGGAAGGTAATGAAAAGGTTGGTACCGTTTCTTTGTTTTTGCTACTTCATTGCCTATCTCGACAGAGTCAACGTCGGTTTCGCGGCGTTGCAGATGAATACGGCGCTAGGGCTGGATGCCGGTATGTTCGGCTTCGGCGCCGGCTTGTTCTTCATCGCCTATTTCCTGCTGGAAGTGCCGTCGAACATCGCGCTGGATCGGTTTGGGGCGCGGCGGTGGATCGCGCGCATCATGATCACCTGGGGACTGATTTCGGCGGCTTTCGCGTTCATTCCGTCTATCTCGCGCGCAACCGGCATATCGACGGAGTATACGTTTTACGGGCTGCGCTTTCTGCTCGGCATGGCCGAGGCCGGATTTTTTCCCGGCGTGATCTTCTACCTGACCCTGTGGTTTCCCTCAATCTACCGGGCGCGGATCGTCAGTTTGTTCATGCTGGCAATTCCGTTTTCCTCGATTGTCGGGGCGCCGCTATCGGGCGCCTTGCTGAACGTTGCCGGCGCCGGCCTGGAGGGCTGGCAATGGCTGTTCATCATCGAGGGGGTGCCGGCATGTATCGTGGCCATCGCCGTGCTGTTCTACCTGACCGACCGGCCGGCCCACGCCGTCTGGCTGCGGCCGGAGGAGCGCGAATGGCTCGAAACCCGGCTGGAAAACGAGCGCAGGCTTAAGCAATCGGCGGCAGGACATCTCTCGCTGTTCGAGTCGATTTCCGACCCGCGGATCCTGGTCTTGGCGCTGGTTTACTTCTGCCTCAACGCCGGCAGCTACGGAGTCAGCTATTTCCTTCCGACAATCGTCAAAGGCTTCGGTTTGACCAATTTCATGACCGGCGTGGTGTCGGCCATTCCCTTCGTGTTCGGCGCGGTGGGGATGGTGCTGCTGAGCCGGCATTCGGACAGGACGGCGGAACGGCGCGGTCATGTCGCGGTGGCCTTGGCGATGGCCGCTGTCGGGATCGGCTTGTCGGGCTTTGTTGACGACCCCGTGCTGAAGATGGCCCTGCTGTGTTTTGCGCAGATTGGCGTGTCGTCGGTGCCGCCGATGTTCTGGCCGATTCCGTCGAGCTTCATGACCGGAGCTTCGGCCGCAGCCGGGATCGCGGCGATCAATTCGCTGGGCAATCTGTCGGGTTTCGGCGGGCCGTTCCTGATGGGCTGGCTGAAAGACACCACCGGCTCCTTCACCGCCGGCCTCGTCTGTCTCGCCGTGGCGGCCGCGATTGGCGCCGTTGCAGTCATGCTGCTGCGTGTCAATCCCGCGCTGGAGCGGGTACCGCAGGAGGTGCCGGTTTCGGCTTGATCGAATTTCCTCGGTCGCCACGCCCAAGGGCTCGGCGACCCTTTCGGACGCGGCGTGGAGAAGCTTTAGAAGAAACAAACCGCGAGCCCAAAAGCGTCGATCAATCAGCGCGCCCCCGGGCGGCGCTCGACCGTGACCATGATGCCGTGTTCCGGGCGCAGCGTGTTCCATCCGGTCGGCTCGACCGGATGGGTCGGCACCAGCCGGAAGCGGAACCGCCGCGCCAGCACCGCGGCGGCGATCTGGACCTGCAACATCGCCATCGGCGCGGCGATGCAGGTGCGGGGTCCGACCGAGAACGGCATGTAGGCATAGCGCGACCGCGCCGAGATGTTCTCGGGCAGGAAGCGGTCCGGGTCGAAGCTGTCGGGATCGTGCCACAGCCGCCGGTGGCGATGGATGATCCAGGGTGCGATCACGATCACCGAATTCGGCGGCACCGCATGCCCGCATACCGTGTCGGCCGCCATCGCCTGGCGCAGGATCACCGGGACCGGCGGATAAAGCCGCATCGTTTCGTCGACGACCTGGCGCAGATAGGCGAGCTTCGGCACGTCCTCGACTGCCAGCGAGCGCTCGCCGAGCACCCGATCGAGCTCGGCATGCAGCCGTTCTTCAGCCCAGGGGTGCAAGGCGAGCAGGTACCAGAGCCAGCAGATCGGCCGCAATGTCGTCTCGATCGCGCCAACGGCCAGCGTCAACACCTCGTCGCGTATTTCCTGATGAGTGAGCCGGTCGCCCTCCCGAGTGCTTGTGTGGACGAGCCGCCACACGAAGTCCTTGCCGCCCGCATAATCCGGACGCGTGCGCTCGGCGATCAGCCGATCGATCAGCGGATACCATTGCTGCGCCTCGGCGCGGATCTGGCGGCTGCGCCAGCGCAGCCAGTCCGAGATCGGCAGGTAGTCGGTCATCCGGCGGCGGCCGGGATACTTTCCCATGCGGATCAGCATCGGCCGGACAGTCGCTTCGTCCTCGGCGCCGGCGAAGATGTGCCCGGCCGAGACCGCGAGCAGCACCGACATCGCGTGGCCGATATTGATCGGTTCGCCGGCCGGCCAGTCGGCGAGGTGATCGGCCAGGATCTCGGTCCAGCGGATCAGGGCCGGCGCGTCGGGCAGGATCGCGCGATGGTCGAGGGTCGGGTTCAGCAATGCCCGGTGCCGCCGCCACAACGCGCCGTTGTTGATCAGGACGCCGCTGCCCAGCCCCGGTTCGAGCTGGCGCCGCTTCAGCCGGTGCACATGGTAATTGTCGCCATTGTCGATCAACACGCGCCGCAGCCCTTCGGGGTCGCAGACGACGAACACCTTGCGCCACAGCAAGCGGCGCTCGACAACAAGCTCCTCGAACAGGCCCTCGTCGCACAGCGCCAGCGAGTTGGTGCCGCGGCTCTTGATCAGCTGCCAGATCGAGAGCGGCCGCTCCGGGCGCGGCGGCATGGCCAAAGCCGGCGGCATGGCGAGCGGTTCGGGAGCGGTCACCGCAGGTGACGCAAGGCCGGGGGTCATCCTGGATCCCTCACCCGCGAACGACGGCGTGGCGGTCGGCTTCGCTGCTCGGCATCGCCGCGAGCTCGGCGAGGGTGATCGGCTTGACCGGGCTGCGCAATCTCATATAGCCGATCTCGGCGGGAGAGACGCCCCGCGCGGCGGCGATGGCTTCGGTCACGGTTGCGCCGCAGAACCGGCCCTGGCACGGGCCCATGCCGCAGCGCAGAAAGGCTTTCAGCTGGTTGGGGCCGACCACTTCCAGCTCGCGTACCGTATCGGCGAGCTGGCGTCCGGTGACCTCCTCGCAGCGGCAGGCCAGCGCCTCCGGCGCGGGCAGCCGCATTGCGCGCGACGGGCGGTACAGCGCATCGAGAAAGGCGCGGCCGCGCGCGAAACGCCGCAAGCGGGTGCGCGGCGCGACGGCGAGCCGGCCGCGCTCGGCGGCGGTAATCGCCTGCAAGGCGCGCAGGGCTTCTAGGGCCGCGAGTTCGCCGCGCGCCGCGGCGGCCTCGGCGCCGACAATGCCGGCGCCATCGCCGGCGATCGCGATACCCGCGACGCTGGAACCGCCCCACAGATCCACCTGCGGCTGCCAGCACGCCTGCGCCTCGTTCCATTCCAGTGCGCAGCCGGCCGCGGCGGCGAGGTTCAGGTTTGGCGCGACCCCTTGATGGATCAGAACGGTATCGGCGCGGGTGTCCTCGATCTGCCGGCCGCGGCGAAAGGTGACGCGCAGGCCCGCTTCGACCGGCCCGATCGAAAGTTCCTCGACGGTTGAGAGCACCCTGACCCGGCGCCGCACGCGGGCGATCAGGCGCAACCCCTTCGTCGCATAAGGAGAGAGCAGGAACCCGGCCAGATGTCGCGCGGCATGGCGCCGGTTGACCTGCGGGGTCGTGTCGAGGATCAACGCCGGGGCGGCCCCCGCCGCAATGTATTGCGCCGCCAGCAGCCACAGCAGCGGCCCCATGCCGGCCAGCACGGTGCGCCCGCTCGGCACCAGCCCGGACGCTTTCAGCAAGCTCTGCGCTCCCCCGGCGGCAATCACCCCGGGCAGCGTCCAGCCCGCGATCGGCATCGGCCGCTCGATCGCGCCGGTGGCGAGGATAACCTGCTGCGCCGCGATCAGCCGGGCTTCGCCCCAAAGCGAGATGCCGACCGTCCGGGTCTCGTCCAGATGCCAGACGCTCGCCTCGGGCAGATAATCGGCTTCCGACTCCGAAAAGGCTTGTACCAGCTTTCCGCCGTGCCGGTAATCCCGGCCGAGCAGGTGCCGCGGCAGGCGGGTGCCGGCGACGGCGCGATAGATCTGGCCGCCGGGCATCGGCGCCTCATCGACAACCAGCACCGAGATGCCGCGGCCCGATGCCGTGGCCGCCGCCACCATCCCGGCCGGCCCGGCACCAACGATCACGAGGTCGTAGGCATCGCGCAGCCCGGCTATCGCGGCGAGATGCCTCATCGGCCGGGCTCCCGCTTGCCCTGCCGCGTTTCGACCCGCATCCCCTCTCGCAGCGGCACCAGGCAGGCCTGCCGGCTGGCGAGGCCGTCGATCGCGACCAGGCAGTCGAAGCACACCCCCATCAGGCAGAACGGGCCGCGGCGGGCGCCGGTGACCGGGGTCGTGCGGAATTCCCGGATCCGGTAGGCCAGCAGCGCCGCCGCGACGGTGTCGCCTTCGGTCCCAACCGCCGGCTGCCCGTCGATCGTGAACGAGACCGGCGGGCCCGCGGCCTCAGGCAGCCGCCGGAACACCGAACCGATACGCGCTGAACGGGGCGAGGTCGGGGGACAGTACGCCCGCGGCAATCATCGGCGCCACTTTGCCGGCATGCACCGCGGCCAGGGTCACGCCGCTGTGGCAGGTGCAGAGAAAGGCGCCGGGCGCATCCGCCGACTGATCGTAGATCGGGAACCCGTCGGGTGTCATGACGCGCAATGCCGCCCAGCTGCGCACGACATTTAGGCGACCGAGCACCGGGAACATGCGCACCGCCCGGCTTGCCATCGTCCCCAGCACGCCGAGCCCGAGACGCGTGTCGAACCCGGCCTCCTCCAGCGAGTCGCCGATCATGATCCCGCCTTCGTCGGTCTGACGCAGCGTGACGATCGGATGCGTCAGAAACGGTGCCGCCCTTTCGGTCACGATGACCTGGCCGCGCTGGGGACGCACCGGCGCCTCGAGCCCGACCATCGGCGCGAGCCGCCGGTTCCCATTCCCGGCGGCCAGCACGACCCTGGCCGCGGCAAAGCTCCGCCCTGCCGCGGTAACCCGGAATTCACCGTCGCGGTGGGCAATGTCGTCCACGCGATGCCGCGGCAGGTACCGCCCGCCGAGCCGGGCGAAGGCCGTGTGCAGCGCGCGAAACAGGCGCAGCGAATTGACATGGCCGTCGAGCGGGCAAAAGCTGGCCCCGACGACCTCCGGTCCGATCTGCGGAAACACCTGTCGCAGCTGCGCCCGGTCGACGAATTCGTACGGGTAGGGGACCATGTCCGGCTGATTGTGCAGGCGGTGCAGGGTCTGCCGGCGCTGCTCCAGTTCCTGTTCGGACAGCGCCAGGGTGAAGCCGCCCGGGCGCGAATGCGCGACATCGATGCCGCTGGCGTCGCGCAGCTCGGCGGCGAAATCCGCCCAGATGTCGGAGGAGAGCTTGGTCCACGCCGCATAACGCGGCATTCCCAGACCCTTGCTCTGCACCCAGACCAGCGCGAAATTGCCGCGCGAGGCGCGCCAGGCGGTGTCGTCCTCGTCGAGGATCGCGACGCGCAACGCATGGCATGCAAGACCGTAGGCGACGGCCGCCCCGACCAGGCCGCCGCCAACCACGATGGCGTCGAACTCCGCTTCGCTCATTGCGGCCTCGGGGCCGCGATCGCGGCCGGTTCAGATGCAAAAGTCCAAACGCGGTCGGCGCAGACCGCCTCGCGTGCCGGCGCCGGGCAGCGCCGACGCATCGGAAGCCGCGCGGCCATCGCGCTCGAACCCAACCCGCTGTCGTTTTCAGGCATAGGCCAGGCGGTGCCGGCGGCGCTTTCGCCGCAACGCGCCGAGCACGATCGCCCCTGCCCCGACAAGCAGCGGGATAAAAGCAATGTCGAAGAATTCGAGCACAGCCTTCAGACGCTGGATGTCGCCGCGCAGCGCCGCCTGCACGTGCCGCAATTGTTGGCGCGTGGTCAGCAGGTCGGCGCGAAACTGTTCGATCGATTGGTTCTGCTCCGGCGATAGAGCAGCGGCCGCCGTCCCCGGCTCCCTGCCGGTCAGGTTTTGCAGTTTGGCCTGGGTCTGCTTCAACTTGTCCTGCAAGGATTGCTGTTCGGCGCTGTAACGCTCATCGGCGGCGCGCTGGATGCGTTCGACGACGAGGAACGGCCGGGTCGAGGTTCCGCGGCTGCGCAGGCCGATCAGATCTTCGCCGCCCGCCAGCACGTCGATCGCGTTGGCGACGAAATCGCCGTTATTGGCCACCGGCACGACGACCCGTTGGCCGAAAAAGTCCTGTGCCTGCGCCCAGAAGCGGTCATCGAGCATGTCGGTATCGGCGACGATAACGACATTGATTGGCTGCGCTGATTGCTTCAGCGCCTCGGCGGGGGTGGCCGCCCCCGCTCCCGTCGGCGGGTTTGCCGCCGGCTGATCCTTGCCGGGAGACTCCGCCGGCTTGGGCGGGCCGTCAGGGAAGGCGGTATTGACCACGCCGGTGAGGCGGGCGGCGAGCGTGTAGCGCCGGTCGTCCGATTTGAAATGCGCCAGCATGCCGGCGACGTCGGGCAGCGCGCCGAGCTTGTCCACCGGGATCTTGGTCGATTCGGGCGAGGTCGTGATCAGCGGCTCGAGTGTCGTCTTGGCGCCGTCGAGCGGCTCGAGAATGCCGGCAGACGCCATCGTCAGCTGCGACAAATCGGCGGTAATCAGATCGTCGCGGTTCAGTTCGGCTGCCGGCAATGTCAGCCAAGCGATATAGTCCATCGGCCGGGCCCCGCCCCCGGCGACCGGCACGCTGACCTTGCGCGCGTCGCGGCGGTCGCCGGCGACGACCTGAGGCAGCATCCTGACACCCCACGCCTTGAACAGCGGCTCGAGATCGCCGGACCGGCCGCTGCCGGGGTTGGCCATGCCGGGATGGGCCGCCTGCATCTCGGAGTAGGGATCGACCAAGACCAGCGCCTTGCCGCCCCGGAGCACGAACTGGTCGATCGCGAACAGCGTCTTCTCGGGCAGGTTTTGCGGCTGGACGATCATCAGCACGTCGATGCCGGCCGGGATCGCATCCGTATCGGTGGCGACCGGCTGAATGTCATCGAGCTGCTGAAGCTGGTCGATGATCGCCATCGGCTGGCTCGGCCGGCCCTGCATCGCGGCCATCATGTCGCCTTCGAGCGGCAGGTTGGTCATCAGCCCGACCACGGTCCGCTTCGGAAAGGCGAGGCCGTGGACCATCTTGGTCAGATCGTATTCGAGGAAGCGCTCACGCTCGGGCGCGAAGAAGGCGATAACCTCGGTGTCGTCGGTCGAGTTGGTGCCGGCCAGGCCGAAATAGACCTGTTCGCCCTGCTCGTTGAGCGGCACGCCCTGCAGCCCGAAGGCGACCGCCCGGTCTTCGACATCGGAAAACGGCTGCGGATTGTAGACTTCGAGCCGCAACTTGCCGTGCGCGGCCGCGACATACTGGTCGAGCAACTCGCGCACCCGCTGCGCATAGACGCCATAGGAAGGCAGCTCGTCGCCCAGCCGGGTCGAATAGTAGAATCGCAAGGTGATCGGCTCGTCGATCTTGGCGAGGGTCGATCGGGTACCCGGCGCCAGCGTGTATAGCCTCTCGCTCGTCAAATCGAGCCGGGCGCCGAGAAAGCGGCCGGCGATGATGTTGACGCAAACCAGCATCACCGCGATGCAGACCAAGGCCGCGACCGACAACGCCCTGCGCGACACAAGAAAATCCCGCGGCAAGGCGGCGACCGCCATCTCAATCGGCCTTTTTCATATCGACGACAATCGCATTGGCGCCGAGGAAGGCGATGATGATCGAGAAAAAGAAGACGATGTCGCGCAAATCGATGACGCCGCGGGTGATCGCGCTGAAATGACCGAAGACGCTCGCCGCGATGATGGCGCGAATCACGCTCTCGGGAGCCCATCCCTGAAACAGCCCGAGCACGGCCGGAGTGCCGGACGCGGTCAGTACGAACGCGATCGCTGCGGTCACGACAAAGGCGATCACCTGGTTCTTGGTCGCGGCGGACACGCAGGCGCCGATCGCGAGATAGGCGCCCGCCATCAGCCAGCTCGCAAGATAGCTGGCAAAGATCACGCCGTTATCGGGCTGACCGAGAAACTCGACCGTCAACCATAGCGGAAAGGTCAGCACCAGGGCGATCCCGGCGAAGCACCAGGCGGCGGCAAACTTTCCGACCACCGCCTCGATCATGCGCACCGGCAGGGTCAGGAACAACTCGATCGTGCCGCTCTTGCGCTCCTCGGCCCACAGCCGCATCGACAGCGCCGGGATCAGCACCAGGTACAGCCACGGGTGGAAGGCGAAGAAAGGTTGCAGATCGGCCTGGCCGCGCTCGAAGAAATTGCCGACGAAGAATGTCAGCACCCCGGCCAGCACAAGGAAGATCACAATGAAAATGTACGCCAGCGGCGTGGCGAAATAGCTCGCCAATTCGCGGCGGAAGATGATCAGGACGTTGTGCATCGCGGTCGGGCGGTCCGGCGTCAGAATAGGAGCGAAGTGGGCTTTTTCGAGATGGCAGACCGGTTCGAGAGGGCAGACTGGTTCGAGAGGGCAGACTGGTTCGACACGGCGGTTCAGGCAGACTGGCCGAAAGCAGGTGCCGCGGGAAGGCGCTTCAGTGTTCGATCGCGTCTGCGTCCGATACCGGATCGGCCTCCGGTGCGAAGACGGCCGCCGGCTCGGCGCGCGGGATTTCCCGCTCGAAGCCGGTGACGTCGCGGAACACGTCGTCAAGGCGGCCGCGCTCAACCCGCAGACCGGTAATCTTCCACCCCTGCACCCGCGCCATTTCGGCGATTTCGGCGACCACCGCGCGGCTGCCGCTCGGAAATACCATCAGCGCGCATCCCTCGGCGTCGCTGGTCTCCTCGATCTCGGCAACCCCCGGCAGTCGGTCGAGTTCGGCGCGGATGCGTCCTTCCGCACCCAGCGGAACGGAGATGCGGACGGCATTGTGATGGCGCGAGCGCGCCGCCAACGCCTCGGGCGTGTCATCCGCGAGGACGCGGCCGCGCGCGATGATGATCGCGCGGGTGCATACCGCCTCCACCTCTTCCAACAGATGCGTCGACACCACGATTGCCTTGTGTGGCTGCATCGCGGTGATGATCTCGCGCATCTGGTATTTCTGGTTCGGATCGAGGCCGTCGGTCGGCTCGTCGAGGATCAGCACCTCGGGATCGTGCAGCAGCGCCTGCGCCACCCCGACCCGGCGCTTGAAGCCCTTGGACAAGGTCTCGATCGGCTGGTGCATGACCTCGCCGATATTCAGCACCTCGGTGACGAGACCGATCCGGCTGCGCGCTTCCGCGCCAGCATAGCCGCGAATGCGGGCGATGAAATCGAGAAAGTCGGCCGGCGTCATGTCGGGATAGGCCGGCGCACCCTCGGGCAGATAACCGATATGGCGCTTCGCCGCGATCGGCTCCGCCTGGATATCGCGGCCGCAGATGATGGCGGTGCCCGCGGTCGGAGCGAGAAAGCCGGTGATCATTTTCATTGTCGTCGATTTGCCGGCGCCGTTCGGCCCGAGAAAGCCGAGAACTTCTCCGGGAGCCACTGTGAAAGACACGTCGTCGACCGCGACCAGTGGTCCGAAGTGTTTGACGAGATTCCAGATTTCCAACATGACACCCGATCCCCGCAGCCGCCGGCGGCGCTGTTTTTGCCGGTTCGCGCCTGCGGCGGCACCGCGACGCAAGCGCGCATCGCGCGCTTCTTTGCCGAGAGCGGCGACGGCGCCGCGCGATGTTAGCAAGCAACTTCATCGGCCGAAACGCCCGCGATCCGCTCCCACAGAGGGGCGAGTGGGAAGACCGGGGAGCCGTGTCGGGGATGTTCCGGCCCAGGCCTCAGACTTAGATGCCGTCGAGCTTCACCTGATGGTCGAGGATGACGAGCCGGCGCGCAAAGCGCCATACCCCCTCCTCCCTGACCAGGTCGCACTCGTAGCGCCCGGGCGCCAGCACTTCGGTCCGGCCGTCGCAGGTCAGCAGATTCAGCAGATAGCAGGTGGCCTGGGCCGTGTCGCCCTCGATCCGCACCGCCAGGTTCGAGATCACATGCCGCAACTGAGCGCCGCGTTCGCGGAACCGGGCGAAGCGCAGCGCGAAATCGCGGATCCCCTGCCGACCCGAATAGGTTCCGACTGTAGGGCTTTCGAGAGCGCCGTCCTCGGTAAAACAGTCGACGATGGTTTCGACGTCGCCGCGGTCGAGGGCCGTGGTATAGCGCACGAACAGATCCTCGATCGCCAGCCGATCGGCAATCGCTGAAAGCGTCGCGGCGGGGAGCGTCATGTCGGCTCGGGCAGCAGGCGTTCGATCTCCCCGACGATCGCAGCGTCGCTCGGGCCGATCTGGGAGGGCCAGGTGCCGGCGAGATGCCCATCGCCATCGACAAGGTATTTGTGAAAATTCCAGCGCGGCGCGCCGCCTTCGCCGAGGGTCGCCGCGACCCATCGGTAGAACGGGTGAGCGGCCGGACCGATCACCCGGTATTTTTCGGTCAACGGAAAATCGACCTGGTATTTGGTTTGGCAGAATTGGCGGATGTCGCCAGCCGTCCCGGGCTCCTGTTCGCCGAAATCGTTCGAGGGTACGCCGAGCACGACAAGCCCGCGGCCGCGGTAACGCTGCCATAAAGCCTCCAGCTCGCGATATTGCGGGGTGTAGCCGCAGAACGAGGCGGTGTTGACGATCAGCACGGGTTGGCCGCGCCACGCGCCGAGCGGCAGCGGCTCGCCCTCAAGCGATTCGAATGCAAACTGGTGCGCGCTGTCATCGGCGCTGGGCATGGGCACCTCTCGGCGGCTCTAGCACGGACTGAAGCAGGGTCGGCCGCGGGTTCAGGACGAAACCGCCAATATCGCCATTCCGGTTCGGGCTCAAGCTCGAAGCTATTCAGCTACCCTTGCCCGCTCTGACGAACCCTGCGGGTCCTGATCTGCTCACCATAGCTTGGAATTGCCTAAAATGCAGCCAAACGGGATGGTTTTGAAAAGGGATTCGAGTTGCACCGTTGCCGTCCTTCCGTGAAACTGACATGCATGCCGCCTGAAGATCTGCGTCCCGAATGCTTGCCGGTTTTTTGCTGAAGGGTTTCCTGGTCGGCATTGTCATCGCCGTGCCCACCGGCCCGGTCGGTGTCTTATGCATCCGCCGCACGATCTTTTTCGGCAGATTGGCCGGCCTCATGTCCGGGATGGGGGCGGCCACTGCCGACACCATATTCGGGATCATCGCCGGATTTGGGCTGACCGTGGTGTCGGACTGGCTGCTCGGATATCAGGAGTGGCTGCGTCTCGGCGGTGCCCTGTTTCTTCTCTATCTCGGCACCTCGGTGTTGTTCACCGAACCGGAGGTGCGACCGCCGACCGGCCTTGATCCCAACCTGTTGCGGTTCTACGCCTCGACCTTTGCATTGACCATCACGAACCCGATCACGATCCTGGCGTTTCTGGCGATTTTCGCCGCGATGGGTTTCACCGGCCGCGAGGCAGGGTTGAGTGCGGTCGCGGTGCTGGTATTGGGCGTTTTGCTCGGCTCCTTGTTGTGGTGGGTGGGGCTGAGCGTCGGCGCGGGATCGTTCCGCGATGCCTTCGACAAGCGTCACCTGCGCTGGCTTAACCGAGGCTCCGGCGGGATACTTCTGTTGTCCGGCGTGATGCTGATCGGCTCTTCGCTGATGGCCTATTTCGACTGAATGCTTCCGCTCGGGAAGGAGGTGTGTTGTGGTCTATCTCCCGCCGGCGTTCACCGAAAGGCGTCGCGAGGTTCTGATCGCACATATCGATGCGCATGATTTCGGGCTGCTCGTGACCCCGGGCGCCGCAGCGCCGATCGCCAGCCACATCCCGTTCCTGACCGCTCAGCGCGGCGACCGGCTGTATTTGCAAGGCCATCTCGCGCGCCCCAACCCGCAGGCCGCCGACCTCGCCGACAAGGGTGAAGCGCTCGCCATTTTCACGGGCCCCCACGCCTACGTATCGCCGGGATGGTATGCTGCCGGTCCCGCCGTCCCGACGTGGAATTATGTCGACGTGCACGCCTACGGTCCGTTGACCCTGATCGACGACCGCGGCTGGCTGATCGATCTGTTGCGCCGAATGGTGGAACGGCATGAGGCCCGGGAACCGGCGCCGTGGCGGCTGGACGACTTGCCCCGCCCCTATCTCGATGGAATGCTGAACGGCATTGTCGGGGTCGAACTCGCGGTCACCCGGCTCGAAGGCAAGTTCAAGCTCAGCCAGAACCGACCCGCAGAAGACCGCCCGCGCGTGATCGCCGCCCTTGAGCGGCGGCAGGAGCCGGAATCGCTGGCGCTCGCCGGACTGATGCGGGAACGCGAGCCGACGTCCTGAGCATGCCGGTTCCGGTTCGAAACCACCCGCGTTTTTCGATTGGCCTCGCATGCGCCGCTTCTTCGAGCCGGCGCCGGTTCCGTTCGCGAGTCGCAGCAAGCACGAGCTCGAGCGCTACCGCTTCGCTGTGGGCTGCGCCCCGAGGTCACTGCCATTGTCTCGGCCGCCGAGATGGCGCTGAACCGTGATCTATCGCAGTTTTCGAGTGCCGCAAGGACCACGGATCCCGGGAAAACGGGAAAGGCGCGATTGTTCCTGACGGATTCGCCTCAGTTTTAGGCGACGGTTCAGCAAGAAATCCTCTTTGCTGCACTGCAATACAGGTCCGTTTTGGACAAAGGTCCCCCGTTGAATAGGTGACAATCTACCCGATCGGGTGTTCGGAACTATCAAAAGGCTTTACCGTTGTGGAACACGGGGTTTACTATGTCGGGATCAAAAGCGGATTGGGTCAGCTGGTTGCATCTTTCGCCTTGGGCGACGAAAACCTGCTCCCACTTTGATCGCCTTTTCTGCATCCAGTCCTCTGGAAGTACCCGGGGCGGCGCCAGCATGCTCGGTGCCACTGCGGCGGAAGTCTAACATTCACTCATAGCCAGCTGCAGCTGCAGGTCTCAAATGGACAAATCGAACAAACGAGGGAAAATACCCCAACAAGACTGGCCATTGATCATGGCCCGGTATGATGCCGGCGAGACGTTGGCGAGCATCGCCCGGACTTACGACTGTTCGCCGCCGGCGATAAGTTACGTGGTGAGTCGCAGTCGCGCCCGCAGCTCTAATATCGGTGCGGCCGCGGTGACACGCGGTCCGACCGATCCGCAGCTGGTCAAGGCCGGCGGTCTCGATGCACGGGAACCCGCAAAGGATGCCGTCCCGCCTGGCAGCCTGGTGAAGACCGAGATGACGGTTCCGGTACCGAGTGCGCCGCCGCAGGCTTCTCGACAAGAGTTGTTCCGCGCGACCGTCGCGTCGAATGGCACGACGCCGGAACCGATACGCGCCTCCGATTCGCGGTTCGAGTCACAGGGCGAGCATGCCCGCCGAGGCGGCAACGGGCCCGATCTAAGAAGCCGTCAGCATGAGAACGGTTCGGTGGGACCAATTGCGCACAATCCGATTCACGGCGTGCCCAATACCGCTCCATCCTCGAACGGCGGCTGGTCGAGTCCGGAGGCGCGGCGCAGGCTTCATTTGTCGCACGCCGGGGGCGGTGCGACGAACGACGGGCCGGCGCCGTTGGCTGGCGGTGCACTCGACGCAGGCAGGGCCAGGGCGGCGCCCCCGCCCCCGCCGGCGGCGTCCCGCGAATTCGCTTCGGAGCAACCGGGACACCCGTCTCACCCCGCGTATTCGGGGGTGTCGCCGAACATGGTCATTCCCAGTCAGGACGGGCCGAAACCGAAAGAAGGAAGTTCCTTTATCGATCAACGGTTGCGCGAACGGGTCGATGCCGACATCGCGGTTTTTTTGGCCGCTTTTGACGCCGCGCTGGCGCGCGACACGCAGGAGAGCCGCACCGAATTGCGCGAGGCGACCGACCGGCTGCTGCGTGCGGGTGCGCGCACCCGTATCGAACTGGAGCGGCTGGAGGCAAGGGTGCCGTTGCCGGCGCGCAATGCTGCCGGGCACGAACAGCGGGCATGGGCACCGCGGTAACTGCGTGCCCCGCCGATAAAAAAGGGGGCGTTTTTACGCCCCCTTTTCGTATTGAGCCGCTGTCGCAGCGGGAACCCCGCCGCCAGACTCAGCCCTGATTCCGGGACAAGTTCACGCCGAGATATTGCGTCATCCCGTGGCGGTTCAGCAAAAGCAGGGCGTCTTTTTTTGGCGAATCGGCGATCTCCTTCAGGCGCTGGGCCGCTACCTGGGGATTGTCGACCGGCTGCTGATTGATCGAGACGATGACATCGCCCCGGGACAGCCCCAGATTCTGCGCGACGCTGCCGTTCTCGATCTCGGTGATGACGACGCCGCGGGTATCGCGACCGAGATGCAGTTCGCGTCGCCGGTCGGCGGTGAGGGCCCCGAAATGCAGACCCACAGCCTCGGCATGGTCGGGCTGCTCGTCGCCACCGCCATTGGCTGAGGCGATCTGCGGGTTCTCTGGGGCCTCGCCGATATTGGCTTGCAGCTCAAGGGGCTGGCCATTGCGCCACACCGTCATCGACGCATTCGAGCCCGGCGAGACCGCCGCCACGGCCCGGGGCAGATCGCGCAAATGATCGATCTCGCTGCCGTTGAACGACAGGATCACGTCACCCTGCTTAAGACCCGCCTTGGCGCCGGGGCTGTCCGGGGTGACGACCGCGACAATCGCGCCATGCTCGTTCTGCAGGCCGAGGCTGGCCGCGATCGCCGGCGTCACCTCCTGGATCTGCACCCCGAGCCACCCGCGGCTGACCTTGCCGTGCTCAAGAATCTGTGTGACGACGCTTTTTGCGACGTTTGACGGCACTGCGAAACCGATGCCGACGCTGCCGCCGTTCGGCGAATAAATTGCCGTATTGATGCCGATCACCTGTCCGCTCAGATCGAAGGTCGGCCCCCCGGAATTGCCGCGGTTGATCGGAGCGTCGATTTGCAGGAAGTCGTCGAACTGCCCGGAATGGATGTCTCGCCCGCGGGCCGAGATGATGCCGGTGGTGACGGTTCCGCCGAGGCCGAACGGGTTGCCGACGGCTATCACCCAGTCGCCGATTTGCGCGGCGCTGCTGTCGCCGAAGTTGACGTGCGGAAGCGGCCTGTCGGCATGAATCTGCAGCACCGCGATATCGGTGCGCGGGTCGCGGCCGACGATCGTCGCGGTGTATTTGCTGTTGTCCTGAAGGATGACTTCAACCTTGGCGGCCTCGCCGATCACATGGTTGTTGGTCACGACGTGGCCTGCCGAATCGAGTATAAAGCCTGAGCCGAGCGCGATGCCCCGGGGGCCGTCTTGCTCGCCCGGGCCTTGCGGGAAACCTCGCGGCATCTGCATCTCGCCTTGGTGCTCCTCGAAGAAGCGGCGCAGAAATTCGTCAAAGGGTCCGCCACCCGGCAGGCCCTGCGGCATATCCTGCAGCGAGTCGCTGGCTTCGGCCCGCTGCGTCACCGAGATGTTGACGACCGCCGGAAGCACCTGTTTTACGAGCGGGGCAAAGCTTTGCTGCTGCAGCAACGCGGGTGCCGAGGTCATGGTCGGGGGCACGCTCGGGGGCGCCGGGTTGTCGGCCCATCCGAGCGGGGCAAGCACCAAAGTGGCGCCAAGGCCAAAGCCGAGCGCCGCGGCGTGGCTCCTCTTGACCCAGGGATGGCGGGACATGCCGGCCGGGCTCTCTGACATATCGGTCTCCTGCTGCGCGGGGATCAAGGCCCCTCGTGGTTTAACTGTTTGCCCCGATGCGGGCGGCTGCCGCCCAAAGCGGCGATCCGTTGCACCTGCAAGTGGCGGGACCGGGTGACACGGCGCTTTCAGCCGGATTAATTCGTTGTAAGGTGCCGGGTCTCTGAGAGGGGGCCATCAGCCCGAAGGAGCCCGCGGATGAGCCGTTATCGCGATCTCACGCCGGAAAGCATGACCTCCGCTCAAAAAGAGGTTCGCGACGAAATCATTGCCGGCAAGCGCGGCCGGTTCGGCGGGCCTTTCGAAATCCTGATCCGGTCACCGGAGGTGTGTCGGCATCTGTCGCGGCTCGGAGAATATCTGCGCTGGGGCAGTTCGCTCGCGCCCGCCCTGTCGGAGCTGGCGATCTGCATAACCGCCCGACACATCCGGGCCAACTACGAATGGCACGCGCATGCGCCGCTGGCGGTCGAGGCGGGCGTGCCAGCCGCGGCAATGGAGGCGATTCGGACCGGCGGCGCGCCGCAACTTGCGGCCAAAGACCAGGCGCTGGTGTACCGAACCGTTGCCGAATTGATCGACACCAAGCGCCTGTCGGACGCGACTTTCAACGAGGCGATCGCCGCATTCGGCGAGCAGGGCGTCATCGAGCTTGGCACGATCATCGGCTACTACACCGCGATCGGAAATGCGCTGAACGTGTTCGAGGTGGACCTGCCCGCGGGCACCGCACCCTATTTCCCGTAAGAGGGGAAAGCAGGACGGGGAACTAGGCGGCGGCGGGCAACCCGCGCTGCAGCAGGCTGGCGAGCCGGCGGGCGAAGGCCGACGGGTCGGGAACTTGTTCGCCTTCGACGATCCGCGCCTGATCGAGCAGCAGCCAGGCAAATTCGGACAGCTGATCGGTAGCGCCGGCATCGCCGACCGCGGCGGCGAGACGTTCGATCAATTTGTGGCGCGGGTTCAGTTCGAGAATGCGCTTCGAAGCCGCGTCGAGCTGGCGGTGCTGCTTCAACAGCCGCTCCAGATGCATGTCCATGTCGCCCTCGTCGGCGACGAGGCACACCGCGCTGTCGGTCAGCCGCTCCGAACTGCGCACATCCTTGACCGCTTCGCCGAGGGCCAGCTTGAAGATCGCGATGAGGCTGGCGAGCTTGGCCGGCGGCTCTCCCCTTTCCGCCGCCGTCTCCGCAGGCGCGGGACTGATCTTGTCGAGATCGGCGCCGCCGCGCGTCGCCGACTTGAATGGCTTATCCTGCCACCGGCCGATCGCCGGAACCCAGAACTCGTCGATCGGGTCGGTCAGCAGCAGGACCTCGATCCCCCGGGCCCGGAAGCCTTCCAGCTGCGGGCTCTTTTTCAGCAGATCGAGATCGTCCCCGGTGATCGTGTAGATCGCCTCCTGCCCCGGCTTCATGGCCGCGATGTAGTCATCGAGAGAGACCAGTCCGTCGCGGGTCGATGAACGGAACCGGGCGAGACCCATCAGCGTCTCCTGCTGATCGCGGTCCTCGTAAAGTCCCTCCTTCAACACCGCGCCGAAATTGTCCCAGAACCTGGTGTATTCCTCGGGCGCCTCGCTCGCCTTCCTGGCCAGTTCGGACAGCACCCGTCGGGTCAGCTGCTGTCTCATCCGGGCGACCATCGGGTTCGACTGCAGCATCTCGCGGCTGATGTTCAGCGGCAGATCCTCGCTGTCGACGATGCCGCGCAGGAAACGAAGATACGCCGGCAGCAGCTCGGTGCCTTCATCGGTGATGAAGACACGCCGGACATAGAGCTTGAGGCGGCTCTTCCTCTCCGGATCGAACAGGTCGAACGGCTTGGCCGACGGCACGAACAGCAGATAGGTGTATTCGAGCACGCCCTCGGCCCTGGCATGCAGGGTCAGCCACGGCTCGTCGAAGCCATGGCCGACATGGTGATAGAACTCCTTGTACTGGTCCGCGGTAATGTCGCTCTTCGTCCGGGTCCACAGGGCCGAGGCGGTGTTGATCGTCTCTTCCTTGTTGCCGTCGGCAAGCACGATCGGCAGCGCGATGTGGTCCGAATAGGTCTTGACGATCTGCCGCAGGCGATGCGGCTCGAGATATTCGTCGTCGCCTTCCCGCAGGTGCAAGGTGATGCGGGCGCCGCGCTTGAGGTCGGGAGCCGGCTCGACGGTGAACTCGCCCTTGCCGTCGGAAACCCAGCGCCAGCCTTCGCGCTCGCCGGCCTTGCGGGTCAGGACCTCGACCTTGTCGGCCACCATGAACGCGGAATAGAAGCCGACCCCGAACTGGCCGATCAGGCTCACATCCTTGCGCGCATCGCCGGTCAGCTGGTTGACAAAGGCGGCGGTGCCGGAGCGGGCGATCGTGCCGAGGTTTTCGATCAACTCGTCGCGGTTCATGCCGATGCCGTTATCGGCGATGGTCAGGGTGCGGGACGATTTGACCGGAGTCAGCACCACGCGATACAGGGTCTCACCCTCGGCAAGCGCAGGCTCCGTCAGAGCGGCGTAGCGCAGCCGGTCGCAGGCATCCGACGCGTTCGAGATCAGTTCGCGCAGGAAGATCTCCTTCTCGCTGTAGAGCGAGTGCGCGACGATGTCGAGAAGGCGGCTGACTTCGGCCTGAAAGCTTCTGGTTTCCTGGGCGGTTGGTTCGGTCATGGGAGGTCTTGGCGCTTCTTGAACCGGGAACGCGCCGAGATATGTGGCGCACTGCCGCCATGCGCAAGGTTGGAGGCTGCGCGGTCAAGGTGACAAGCAAGGGCCCTCGGCGCAGCCGGTACAGCGTCAAGCGCCGCCGTGCCGCAGGCCACGGCGCCAGCGCTCGACCGTCTGCTCGATTCGTCCGCGATCGCCGGCATCCTGCGCCCAGGAGGTGCTGAACGACGCGGTCGCGCTTTTCGGCCGGCGGTCTTCGGGCAGCGGCGCAAAGCAGATCCGCATCGGCATTGAGACACCCTCGCCGACCGCGATGGCCTCGCCGTTGCGCAGCGCCGGCAGAAAGTTCATCAGCCCGTGCGAGGCCTCGGGGACGGCGTTGCGCACGATGGTCTGGTCGTCCTGGCTGGTCATTCGCAACGCGAACAGGGTGTTGCATTCGGACAGCAGCCCCGGCGCCAGATCGGACGGGCGCTGGCTGACGACGCAGATCGAGACGCCGTACTTGCGGCCCTCCTTGGCGATGCGCGACAGCGCCCGCTTCGCCGGCTCGAAGCCCAGCTCGCGGTCGCGCGGCGCGTACCGGTGCGCCTCCTCGCAGACGATCGTGATCGGTGTCGAGGCATCGTTCCACACCGCGAAATCGAAGGTCAGCCGGCACAGCACCGACACGACAACGTTCAGCACCTCGGAAGGCACGCCGGAGAGATCCAGGATCGTAATCGGCTTGCCGTTGACCGGGATGCGGAACAGCTGCGACAGGATGTCGGTCATTTCATCGCGCAGGCTGAGACTGGCGCCGAAGACGAATTCGTATCGGGCATCGCTCTGCAGCGCGAGAATCCGGCTTTTTACGGCCTGGAACGCGGGAACGCTTTCCGGTCGGTTGAGGGAGCCCATGCCGGTGTCGATGAACCGCAGCACCTCGGACATGCGATAGGGTGCGGGAGTATCCACCGTCCCGTGCTTCTCGAAGCCCATTTTGACGAAATAGGACTGCTTGCCGGCAAGAATCGCTTCGGCCAGTATCTTGACCTGCTCCGGCTGATGATCGCCGGTGCCGAAAACGACTTCCGCCAGCTCCTCGAAATTGAACAGCCAATATGGCAGGTGGAGGCCGTCGCCCGGGCTCAGCACCACCGCCTGTTCGCCGAAGGCGGCGGCGTATTCATTGTGGGGATCGAGCAGCATCACATGCGCATTCGGATTGCGCTCGATCACCGCTCCCAGGATGGTCGCGACCGCGCAGGATTTGCCGGACCCAGTGGTCCCGACGATGCTGAAATGCTTGCCCAAGAGATCGTCGATCAGCAGATAGGCGGTGACCGCGCTGTCCTGATGGATCGTGCCGACCGGAGCAGTCGCGACCATCGGCGCCGCATAGACCTGCGCGAGATCCTCCGGGGCCGACAGGTGCACGGGATCGTCGAGGGCGGGAAATACCGATACGCCGCGCTGAAATCTGCTGTGTTCGCCTGGCGCCGCGCGCACCGTCTCGCCGAGAAGCTCAAGCTCGACGATTTTGAGATCGGCGTCCGAGGATGCCAGCGTCGGCAAGGGTACCCGCAGCCCGCTGACCATTCCGTAGACGATCGAGGCACGGGTCTGCACCTTCACCAGCGCGCCCATCTCCAGCCCGGTCCGCAATCGGCCCGACTCGG
>Ga0213875_10000441_pt1 | contig 36344 bp, 22 predicted proteins | sample BarmaccomBMRX_R8_FD_160105 | JGI IMG/M metagenome (GOLD analysis project Ga0213875, IMG submission 160105) | Root-associated microbial communities from Barbacenia macrantha in rupestrian grasslands, the National Park of Serra do Cipo, Brazil - RX_R8 | ecosystem: Host-associated > Plants > Roots...
TCCGCCGGAATAGTACTCGTCGGTGCCGAGGCCGACGACCGGCAGCCGCTCGCCGCTGCTCGGAATGGGGCGGCTGATGATCGGCGCGGCTGGGTTGGGCGCGGCAGCCTCCGCGGAGGCCGCGAGCCTCGCCTGAACCGGCGCGAAGCCGAGGCCGGCACCCAGCGCCAGCGCTTGCCGGCGTGTCAGGCTTTCGATCTGCGGCATCGGTTCGGCCGGCAGGGGCCGGGTGGGAGCTCGCGCCCGCAGACCCGCGCTTCGCGCAGATAGAGATAGTCGAGGCCGAGTGCCGGCCTACGCAAAGCATTGTTCAAAGTCATAACCGGAACACTCGGCATGCGTCTCCTGGAGCGATCGAACTCGCCCTTTCTCGGGCCCCTCGGCGATGCGGCCGGCGAGCGGCGAACCTCCTCGTCGCAGCCCATCACGACGACGGCGCCGACTCAAGTCCCTTCGCCAAGTCCATAACCGCTTGCCGGGCCCTCTCGGCGGCTCGCGACGGGTGCGCGCTCGACAGCGCGTCGCGAGATGCGTTAATTCACGCCAAATCGCTGGCTTACCCGGCCGCGGCGTTTACAATCATGGTAAACAGAGATCGCTGGGCACCCATCGATGTCAAAAAAATCTCTTGCCGAGGGACCGCAGCGCACCCTGCTTTTTTGCACTTCCTTCGCGCTTTGCGGCGATATCTGGACAGGCCGTTATCGGCGATGGCTGGAGGGCATTCGTCGCGGCGGTCTCGAATACGACCAGATCTTGCTGGTCGACGATTGTTCGCCTGTGGCGCCGCCGAACTGGTCGGGTCTGGTCATTGTCCCGGCCGACGGCGCGCCGGCGCCGCACGCAGATCTCGTCATGGCGCGCTTCGACACGCATCTCGGGAAGCGCGAAGGAGGCGGCTACAGCACGTCCCTCGGATGGTTTCGCTCGTTCGGCTACGCCGCGGAATATGCCCGGGCCGGCGGTTTCGACAGGATCGTCCATATCGAGTCGGACACATTCGTGCTGTCGCGGCGGCTCGAAATTTTCCTCAATCGGGTTGGCGCAGGATGGACCGCCTTGTGGTGCCCTCGGCACGGCTTCCCAGAGGACAATATTCAGGTGATCGCGGGCCGATCGATCGACGATTGCCTCGCCTTTTTCGGACGCCCCTACGCGGATTTCTCGGCCGCCGAAATCGAGAAGCAGTACCCTTTCACCGACATCGGGATTGAGTTTGTCGGCGACCGCTACGGCGAATATCGGCTGGACGTACCGGTGAATGCCGATTTCGTCGCCCAGGCGCTCGACTATCCCGAGATCCCGGAACAGTATTTCTGGTGGCTGCCGCGGCACTCGCTGGCCGCTCCGAAACGACCGCCCCTCCGCAGCCGACGGTCGAGCGAACATGACGTGGCATGCGCCTACAATTTGTTTCTGTCGCGCAACCCGGAATCGCCCCATACGGTCCAAGAGAAAGTCGGTGCCACAATCATCGAAATGATCGGCGTGCTGATCGCGTCGCGCGAATTCCGCCAGGATGTGCTCCCGAAGATCCTCAACGGCTGGGGCTTCGATTACCGCGGGAGCAACCGGCTCGATACCCTCAAGGATTGGCTCTTGCGCGTGCTTTCTTGGAGCCCGGAAGCCGGGGCGGCCATTGTTGCGGCAGGCACGACGGCCTCCTTGGTTTGCGAGATCTTGAAACACCCGGAGGTCGTCCCGCACTGGGCGACGCCCGCGCTCGCGCCATCGGGCGGGTATCGCCAGACGGCGTAGGCGGCCCCCCGGAGTAAACGCCGCTTGGCATCCTTGCCGCCGGTCCGCGGCCGCTTTACCGAGCTTTGACGGTGCAGAGACACCGCCGACCCCATTGCCGTGTGGAACGCGACGGCACGTTCGGGAGCGCGCAGGATTGCCGCCGGCTTCGTCGGGAACGCCGGCTTGTGGCACAATCGCGGATGGGCCGCGGCCCTGATGCGGATTGCGGGAGCACAAAGACATGACCGACGACGACGCACTGTTCCAGAAGGGGATGCCGATCCGCCGCGAGGTGCTCGGCGCCGAGTATGTCGACGCCTCGATGGCGCGAGCCGACGAGTTCATGATGTCGTTCCAGCGGGCGACGACGGCATGGGCATGGGGCTGGGCCTGGGGCGACCCGACGCTCGATCGCAAGACGCGCAGCCTGATCAACCTTGCGATGCTGACCGCGCTCAATCGCGCGCCCGAGATCAAGCTGCACGTCAGGGGCGCGCTCAACAACGGCGTCACCGTCGAGGAGATCAAGGCGGCCCTGCTGCATGCGACCGCCTATTGCGGCATTCCGGCCGGGCTCGACGCGTTCCGCGCCGCACATGAAGTGCTGGTCAGCGAGGGCGCGCTCGGAAAACCCGCGGGCGGCAAACCCTAGGCCCGCTGCCGGGACTCGAACCGGGCCGAAGGAGGAACTCGATGCGCGCCGATCCCGCCCATTCGAAGATCCCGACGGTGTTGCGCGTGACGAGCGGCAACTTCCTAGAAATGTTCGACTTCTTTCTGTTCGGCTTCTACGCCATCTACATTTCCAAGGCGTTCTTTCCCGCGCATAGCGAGTTCGCCTCGCTGATGCTGACCTTCATGACCTTCGGCGCGGGCTTCCTGATGCGGCCGCTGGGGGCCGTCCTGCTCGGTGCGTACGTCGATCGGATCGGCCGGCGGCGGGGCTTGATCGTCACGCTGACGATCATGGCGATGGGCACCATCCTGATCGCCTTCGTCCCGGGCTACGAGACGATTGGGCTGCTCGCGCCTGTGCTGGTCCTGATCGGACGGCTGCTCCAGGGATTCTCCGCCGGTGTCGAACTCGGCGGCGTCTCGGTCTATCTCGCGGAGATGTCCACCCCCGGCAACAAGGGCTTCTACGTTTCCTGGCAGTCCGGCAGCCAGCAGGTTGCGATCATGGTTGCGGCGGTGATCGGCTACGCCTTGAACGCGACAATCGCGCCGGCCGAGATCTCGGCCTGGGGTTGGCGGATCCCCTTCTTCATCGGCTGCGGGCTCGTGCCGTTCCTGTTCTACATACGGCGCTCGCTGCAGGAGACGGAGGAGTTCCGGCAACGCCGAGAGCGGCCGACCACCGGCGAGATCTTCGCCTCGCTGGCGCGCAACTGGGAGATCGTCCTGCTCGGCATGCTGCTGGTCGGCATGACCACGATCGCCTTCTACACCATCACCGTATATACGCCGACCTTCGGCAAGACCGTGCTCAAGCTGTCCGACACCGAGAGCCTGCTGGTAACATTCTGCGTCGGCCTGTCGAATTTCATCTGGCTGCCGCTGATGGGCGCCGCCTCCGACCGGGTCGGGCGCAAGCCGATCCTGCTGCTGTTTTCCGGGCTCACCCTCGTCACCGCCTACCCGGCGCTGGCGTGGCTGGTCGGCCATGCCAGTTTCGCCAATATGCTGATCGTGCTGCTTTGGCTTTCCTTTCTGTATGGCAGCTACAACGGAGCGATGGTGGTGGCGCTGACCGAGATCGTGCCGGTCAGGGTTCGTACGGCCGGGTTCTCGCTGGCCTATTCGCTGGCGACCGCGCTGCTCGGCGGGTTTACCCCGCTCGTCTCGACCTGGTTGATCGAGGCGAGCGGGAACCGGGCGGCCCCGGCCTTCTGGTTGGCGTTCGGCGGTGCCTGCGGCTTGGTGTCGACCCTGCTGATCTACCGCGGCCGCCCGGTCCGGCAAGCCGCCGCGAGCGGCGTCGCCTGACGCGAGAATACGCTGCCCGGCCTCTGTCAGGAGGTCCGCTCTCCCATCGCGTCGCCCGCTGGACGAGCTTGGGTCATTCCGGGGCGTGGGCGCAGCCGGGATGACAGACAGAACGGGTCACCAATCGTGCCCTAACTCTGGCGGAGTTCGGGGAAATCCTCTTCCCAGAACTCGGCCGGATGGCGGGCATCGCCGGCCGGGCGGGCGGCTTCGGCGGTGCGCAATTCGACGCGGCGGATCTTGCCCGAAATCGTCTTCGGCAGATCGGCGAACTCGATCCGGCGCACCCGCTTGAACGGCGCGAGATGCGCCCGCAGGTGGCGAAAGATCGACAATGCCGTATCGCGCTCGGGCGCGTTCCCGCCAGCCAGCAGGATGAACGCCTTGGGCACGGCGAGGCGCAGCGGGTCGGGAGACGGCACCACCGCCGCCTCGGCGACCGCGGGGTGCTCGATCAGAGCGCTTTCCAATTCGAACGGGCTGATGCGGTAGTCCGAGGCTTTGAACACGTCGTCGGCGCGACCGACATAGGTGTAATAGCCCTCCGTGTCGCGCATCGCGACGTCGCCGGTGCGGTAGACCGGCCCAGTAAGCGGCAGGATCGCGCCGTCTTCGCCCTGGTAGCCCTGCATCAGCCCGAGCGGCGCGGGGTCGAGCGCGAGGCACACCTCCCCTTCCTCGCGGTCGTTGCCCTCGGGATCGAGCAGCCGGACCCGGTAGCCGGGGGCCGGACGGCCCATCGAGCCGGGCTTGACCGGCTGGCCCGGCGTGTTGCCGATCTGCAGGGTCGTCTCGGTCTGGCCGTAGCCGTCGCGGATGGTCAGGCCCCAGGCGGCCTTCACCTGCTCGATGATCTCGGGGTTGAGCGGCTCGCCGGCGCCCAGCGCCTCGCGCAGGCTGACCCGCGTTGCGGCGAGGTCTTCCTGCACCAGCATGCGCCACACCGTCGGCGGCGCGCAGAACGTCGTCACCCGGCAGCGCGCGATCGCGTCGAGCAGCCTCTTCGCGTTGAAGCGCGGTTGGTTGATCATGATCGCGCACGCTTCGGCGTTCCATGGCGCGAACAACGAGCTGTAGGCGTGCTTCGCCCAGCCGGGCGAGGAGATGTTCAGGTGCACGTCGCCGGGGCGCACGCCGAGCCAGTACATCGTGATCAGGTGCCCGACGGGATAGCTCTGATGGCTATGCAGGACGAGCTTCGGCTTGGCGGTCGTGCCCGAGGTGAAATAAAGCAGCAGCGGGTCGTCGGCGCGGGTCTCGCCTTCCGGCGCGAACGCCGCCGCTGCCTCATAGCCGTCCTCCCAACGCGTCCAGCCCGGCGCCGCGCCGCCGACCACGATCCGCGTGTAGTCGCCCGGCAATTCCGCGAACTTGCCGACATGGTCGGCGCTCGTCACGACGTGCCGCACGCGGCCCCGCCGAAACCGGTCGAGCAGGTCGTCGTGGGTCAGCAAGGTCGTCGCCGGGTTGACGACCGCACCCAATTTCATTGCCGCGAGCATGCCTTCCCACAGCGCGGCGACATTGCCGAGCATCAGCAGGATGCGGTCGCCGCGCTTGACGCCAAGCCTGCGCAGGTGGTTGGCGATCCGGCTCGACCGCTCCGACATCTCGGCAAAAGAGAGCCGGGTTTCCGCGCCGCCCTCATCGACCAGCCAGAGCGCAGCCGCGCGATTGCCGCGCGCCATCGGGTCGAAATAATCGAGCGCCCAGTTGAACCGGTCGAGCACCGGCCAGCGAAACTCGCGATAGGCGGTGTCGTAATCCTCGCGGCAGGCGAGCAGGAAGTCGCGCGCGTCGCGAAAAGCGGCCCCAGACATCGGCTCCCTCCCGGCTTTGTCTCCATCCGGCTTTCTGTGAGTCTATGGCCCCGCCGCGAATCGGGCCAGTGCAAAGCGTCGGCGGCATGGCTTCCGCCGCGGGCGCCGGATATGGTTGGGCGCGACAAGGAGCGCCGGCAGCCGATGATCAGCGCCTCATGCCACTGCGGGGCGGTCTGCCTCGAGATCGAAGAGCCGCCGTCGGAAGTTACCGACTGCAACTGCTCGATCTGCCGCCGCTACGGTGTGCTCTGGGCCTATTACTCGCCGCGTCAGGTGCGCCTCGTTCCCTCGGACGCGCCGACCGATGTCTATATGTGGGATGACCGGTCCATCCGGTTTCACCGCTGCCGGGCGTGCGGCTGTGTCTCGCACTGGACCGCGGTCGATGCCGGGCGCGACCGAATGGGCATCAATGCGCGGCTGATGGCTCCGGAAGTGGTCGCCCGTGCCCGGACGCGGCACCTCGACGGCGCCGTGACCGAACGCTATCTGGACTGATGGCCGCACGCCGCTTTGCGCAGCGAACCCTGGCCGGCGCTCGTGCCGGTCGTCACCACGGCGGCGCTAAATCACCTCCTCGGGGGCCAGCACGCAGGCGGGGCCCGAGCCGGTCTCGATCTGCACCGTCGTGTGATTGATGCCGAATTGGCGGCTCAGCAACCGGCCGATCTCCATCAGCACCGCGTCTCCGGGATGACCCTCGGGGATCACGAGGTGACAAGTCAGAGCGGTCTCGGTGGTGCTTAATGGCCATATGTGCAAATCGTGCACTTCATCGACGCCCGGGAGCGCCGCCAGCCGCGCGCGTACCTCCTCCGCATCGATGCCGCGCGGCACCGCGTCGATCGCCAGTCCGAAGGACTGCCGCAACAGCGACCAAGTGGTCACCGTGATCACGGCCACCAATAGCAGGCTCGCGGCCGGATCGAGCCACATCCAACCCGTCATGCGAATGCCGAGCGCGGCCAGAACGACAGCAAAGGACAGGCCGGCATCGCTCGCCATATGGAGGAACGCGCCGCGCGCGTTGAGTTCGGCGTGCCGCCCCGCCGCGAAAAGCCACGCAGTGCCGAGATTGACGGCGATGCCGAGAGCGGCGACCCACAGGACGGTATCGCTCGCGACCGGCTCGGGGGACCACAAGCGGCGCAGCGACTCGGCCGCGATCGCCCCGACCGCGATGAACAGCGCGACCGAATTGGCGAGCGCCGTCAGGATCGAGCTTTTGCGGAAGCCGTAGGTGTGCCGCGCAGTCGGCCGCTGCCTGACGAGCCAAGTCGCGATCCAGGCGAGCAGCAATGCCAGCACGTCGCCGAGATTGTGTCCCGCGTCGGCGATCAGCGCGACCGAGTTCGTGACGAAACCGTAAACCGCCTCGAACGCTACAAAAACCAGATTGAGAATGGCGCCGAGCATGTACGCGCTGCGAAAGGCCAGGCCGTCACCCGCAAGGGCGGGCGCGTGCGCGTGACCGCGATGGTCATGGGAATTTCGCATGGGTCAGCGGACAGCGCGGTCAGCGGATCCCGCGGCGCAGGGCAATTTCGGTCATCCCGAACTCGCAGATTTGCTGGAGGATGCTAGCGAACATCGCGCCTGCCGGGAACACCGGGCGACAAGCGTGGCACGCGCCGACGCTCGCCGGCATGCCGCAGCATCTAGGGTTGAATATCCCTCTCCTCACAGCGGCTGGCTGTCTTGACAAAACAGTAAAATTTCCATGTAGTGTATGCATTGCGCGATAGGCCTACAAGATCTAGGCAGAGGCGGGATAGGTATTGCGGAGGAGAAGGGCAGCATCGGCTCGGGTGACGGCCCCGCAAGTCGCGCTGGATCGGATAGCCGGCGCCAGACCAACCGGATGAGGAATAAGCATCGATGGCGAGGCGACAGGCGACCCGGCCCACCCGCTTCACGGCACTAGCAGCCGCGGCATTTGCGATCGCGGTGTTGGGCCTGCTCATGGCGGGGTGTTCCGATTACGGGAATTCCGGCTCGCAAATGAGCCAATCGCTGGCCGCGTCCTCCGATCCGGCCCGGTTCTCCGAGCGGGTAACCGATCCCGGCATCGCCGCCCAGCTCGACAGCGCCCCGACCGATTCCGGGATCCTCTACCCCGCCGGCGACGGCAGCGCGTTACGGCTGGTGTTGGGGCCGCCCTATGTGTCGGGCCGCGGCATAACCTGCCGCACCGGGAGGCCGGCCGGCCTCGCCGTGGGCGAGCGCACGCCATTAGGAATCTTTGCCTTTTGCCGCGCTCCCGACGGGTGGTATAAGACGCGGCCGATTCTCCTAAGCAACCGTTAACAAACACTTATGGCCGCGAGTTCCGGGCGCACTCTTTATATCCAAGGCAGAGTTATCAGCGCGCTGATCAAGCGCGAGATGCGGACGCGGATCGGCCACCTCAGTTGGATTTGGCTGCTGATGGAGCCGATCCTGCATTGCGCCGTGCTCGTGCTGTTGTTCGAGGTGCTGCGGCGGCGCTCGCCGGTTCCCGGCATCGACTCGGCGGAATTCGTGCTGACCGGCATTTTGCCGCTGCTGTTTTACCAGCGAACCAGCAACCAGGTCCTGCATGCGACCGACGGGAACCACTCCCTTTTGGTCTATCCGCAGGTGACGCCGCTCGATTTGGGGATTGCGCGCGCCGCCTTGGAAATTGCGATCCTCTACGTCGTGTGCCTCGGGTTCCTCGCGGTCAAGTGGCTGCTCGGCTTCGGTCTCGAATTCAGCGACCCGCCCGGGATCATGCTGGCCTGCCTCAGCCTTGGCCTGATCGGGCTCGGGGTCGGGCTGGCAGGGGCTTCGGTCTCGCTTTACGTGCACTGGGTCGGGCGCGTGCTGCCTTACGTCAACCGCTTGATCTACCTGACCTCCGGCGTGTTCTTTACGATCGAAAACGTGTCGGGCCAGTATCGCGAGTACCTGATGTGGAGCCCATTCGCGCAGGCCGTCGAGTGGGCGCGGACCAGCTACTTCCCGATCATGTCGACCGATTACTTGAACCTCAGCGTCGTGTTCTTCGCCTTGACCGGGACGTTGTGCGCCGGGGTGCTCGCCGAACGCGCGACCCGGCAAGAGGCGCGGAGCGGAAATTACTGACATGGCTCTGCCGATGCTCGAACTGCACGGCGTCCGCAAGAGCTACGCCACGCCGAACGGCCGGCATTCGGTTCTGAAGGGCGTCGATCTGACGATGCAGCCGGGCGAGCGCCTCGGCGTCTGCGGCCTGAACGGCGCCGGGAAATCGACCTTGATCGGCATCATCGGCGGCGCGCTGTCACCCGACAGCGGCCGCATCGTCCGTCGCGGCCGGATTTCCTGGCCGGTCGGCGGAGGCGGGTTTCACGGCAGCCTCACCGGCTACGAGAACGTCCGGTTCATCGCCGAGATCTTCGGGGCCGATGTCAGGAAAGTGTGCGCATACGCGCAAGAATTCGCCGAGCTCGGCAAGTTCTTCTATCTCCCGTACCGCACCTACTCCTCCGGCATGCGCGGACGCCTCGCCTTCGCGGTCAGCATGGCGATCGATTTCGATACCTACCTGGTCGATGAGGGGCTCGGGGCCGGCGATATGCGCTTCTACGAGCGCTGCCGCCAGGCGATCGAGGAGAAGAAGGTCCATTCCAACTTCATCGTCGTCTCGCACAGCCTGCAGATGATCGAGGAATTGTGTAACCGGTTCAGCCTGTTGCATGAGGGCAAGCTGTACGTGTTCGACGATTTGCCCTCGGCGCATGACGCCTTTGCCGAGGTGTTCGCCGCCGGTTCGGTCGCGCCGTTCCGCTCGATGTGGAAGCTCGATACGGCGGGCCCGGTGCAGGCGCGCATCGTCGGCGAGAGCGACAACACGCTCGACATCGCGCTGAGCGCCTCGGGTGCGGGACGGGTCATCGCCTATTGGGGCAATTCGACCGGCACCTCCGCGCGCGCCGGCGATTTCTGGCGCGCTGAATGCGAAGCCCACCTGCTACTCGGCGACGCCAGCATCGTCGACCCGCGCTGGACCGGCCTGATCGCAGTCGAGCGCGATTTCGGCGCGACCGCGCTCGGCTCCGAAGTCTTCTCGCGGCCGATCGCGACCGGCGACGCGATGAACGCCGAGTTCGCGATTGCGCATGAGGATGCGCGCTACCTGCACCTCGGCGTGCGCGTCGAGGTCGGCGCGCCTGGCACCCTGACCTTCCGCATCGGGCGCCCCCAGCTCGAACGCCGTCCCGCTTTCTCCCGCCCCGACGCATTGCCCTTGTTGACCGAGGTATCCCCCTGATGGCCACGTATATGCTGCAGCAGATCATCACCGGGATCGTCCCGACCCGGCTGCGGCCAACGCCGCTGCGCGAGCGCCCCGTCGCCGCCCCGGCCGCAACGCCGTTCGCCCGCGGCGGACCGTGGGTGCGGATCAGCTTCGTGCTGCTGGTGGCTCTTCCGACGCTGGTGGCGGCAGCGTATTACATCCTGATCGCCAGCCCGCGCTACGTGACCCAAGCGGCCTATCAGGTGCGCTCCGAAGAGGTGCCGCGCGCCGATGCCTCGACCGGCGCGAGCACGGTCGTGCAGTTGCCGGAAAAGAAGGGTTCGTCGAGCGACGCGCAGATCGTCCACGATTTCATCCGCTCGCGGGCCATGGTGGACGCGATCGGCAAGAGCGTCGATTTGCACCGCATCTTCGCCCGCCCGGGGACGGACTTCCTGTCGCGGCTCAGCCCGAATGCGAGCGCCGAACAATTGCTCGAGTATTGGCGCGACCGCGTCCATGTCACGCTGGACTCGGTCACCGGCATCAGCCATCTCGATGTCGAGGGCTTCACGCCCGACGACTCCTACCAGCTCTCGACCCTGATCCTGGACCAGGCCGACGGCCTCGTGCGCCGGCTCTCCGACCAGGCCCGCGAGGATGCGGTGAAACATACCGAGCGCGAGAAGGAAGCCGCCGCCAACGCGCTCGCCGATGTGCGCGAGCGGGTCGCCAAATTCCGCAACGAGAACCAGCTCGTCGACCCGGTCAAGTCGAGCGATATGGCATTGCAGACGATCGCCAGCATGGAGGCCGATCTCAACAAGACCGAGGCCGATCTGTCGCAATTGCGCAGCTATATCCGGCCTGGCGATGCGCGGATCTCGACGCTTGAGACCCGCGCCGCTTCGCTGCGGGCGCAGATCGAGGCGCAGCGTCGCGCCCTCGCCGACAATCCGAACGCGCCGCAGCACAGCGGCACCGACACGCTGAAGACCGCAGCGCTGTCCGAGTTCGAAGCGTTGACCGCCGAACTCAACCTCGCGACGACGACCTATGCCGCGGCGAGCAACGCCTACCTGCAGGCCAAGGCCGATGCGAGCCGGCACGACGTCTATCTGCTGCGCTTCATCAATCCGGCGGTGCCGCAGGAAGCGATGCGGCCGGAGCGGGCGCGCGATATCGCGATCGTGCTGGTCGGCGCGCTCGTCGTCTGGTGCATCCTGCTGATGGTCGGCGGGGCGATACGGGATCACGCGCACGTCTAGCCGCGGCCCCGGATTTGCGGCGCGCCCGACCGGGGGGTGGGCGCAGACCGCATGGCGGGCCGGGTGCGGCGTGGAGACAGGGGGGAAGCGGGGATGAGGTGGCGCGTGCTCGCGGCGATCGCCGCACTGGTTCTCTCAGCCCCGCTGGCGGTGCCACTGGCGATCCCGGCCGCGCGGGCGCAGGACACTCTGACGACGGAAAGGAAGGTGCCGCTCGGCGGCAGCGACGTGCGCGGGCTCCCGGCGCGCGACAAGCTGCCGCCGCCGTTCGGCGCCAACCTGTTCCCCGGCTCGGTCACAGCCGAAGCGGGCACTCAGCAGGGCACGGCCGTCTCCTCCGAGGCAGGGACCGCGACCGCCGGGACAGCCGGAGCGACCGGCGGAGCGGGGCAGAGCGCGGCCGGCAAACCCGCCACTGCCGGATGCGTGCCCTACACGGTCGGGACCGGGCCGAGCGCGACGCGCAACGAGGTCAATCCCGATTACGCGGTCCAGCCCGGCGATAAAATCGTCCTGCATGTCTATGGCGCGGTCACGATCGACGATACCGTCACGGTCGACGGCAATGGCGACATCTTCATCCCGTCGGTCGGGCCGGTCCATGTCGCAGGCCTGCCGTCGCGACAGATCCAGACCCGGCTCGCCGATGAATTGCGCCGCGTCTATCTGAAGGACGTGAACGTTTACGCGACGCTCGGCACGGCCACCCCGATCAACGTCTTCGTGACCGGCGCGGTGCTGAACCCCGGCCAGTATGCCGGATCGCCGACCGACAGCGTCATCGCCTTCCTGCGCCTGGCCTGCGGCGTCGACTCGGTCCGGGGGAGCTATCGAAACGTGCAGATCCTGCGCGGCGGCCGTCAGATCGCCAATGTCGATCTCTACCAGTTCCTGCTGTACGGGCGCCTGACCGCGCCGTCTTTGCGGGCCGGCGACACGATCCTGGTCGGCAAGCAGGGTCCGACCGTGATCGTCCAGGGCGATGCGCGAGGCCCGTTCCGCTATGAGCTGAAACCCCCTTACACCGGCGACGAGGTCAGCGAGCTGGCGCGTCCCTACCCGGACGCCACGCACGTCCAGGTCATCGGCGTCCGCAACGGCGTCCCGCAATCCTATTACCTGACGACCGCGCGCTTCTCCGCCTTCGCCGTCCAGGACAGCGACACGATCGAATACAAGGCGGACCTTCCGTCCGACGTGATTACCGTCTCGGTCGAGGGCCGCGTGCAGGGGCGAACGAGCTTTGTCGTGCGGCGCGACGCCACCTTGCTGGAGGTGCTGTCCTACATCCCGGTCGAGCCGCAATTCGCCGCGACGAATTCCGTTTACCTTCGGCGTGTCAGCGTCGCGGAGGCCCAGAAACAGGCGATCGATCAATCGCTCGAACGCCTGCAGCGCGGCCTCGCCACCTCGCCCAGCATCACCGAAGGCGAGGCCAATCTGCGCGCCCAGGAAGCGCAAATCCTGCAAAAGTTCATCGACAATGCGAAGAACGTGACCCCGGAAGGCCGAGTCATCGTGTCGCGCGACGGCGTCGTCGGCAATGTGCGGCTGGAAGACGAGGATGTCATCGTGATCCCGTCGCGCACCGATCTCGTCCTCGTCGCCGGCGAAGTCGCGATCCCGCAATCGGTCGTCTACACCCCCGATGCCGATGTCCGGGAATATGTCGAGCTGGCGGGCGGCTGGACCGAACGCGCCGATCGCTCGCGCATCATCGTGCAGCGCCTCAGCGGCGAGACCGTGGTCGGGTCGCACCCGCTGATCATGGCCGGCGACCGCATCATCGTGATGCCGCAGACGAACGACTACACGATCCCGATCATCAAGGACATCACCCAGATCATCTATCAATTGGCGGTCGGCGCCGGCGTCCTGGTGGCAATCCAGAACACCAACAATCCGTAGAACCTGGGGTGAGGGCCTGAACGCGCATTGACCTATTCCGCCGAGGCAACGGCAAGCGCCGCCCCATCCCTTCGCTCCCGCTTCGAATTGCCGGCCTTCCGCCAATGGCGGCGCGACTGCGCGTTGCTGCCCTTCGAATGCCTCGACACGGTGCCGCGCCAGGAGCCGGAACGCTATATCGGCTTCGCGGAGCGCATCCTCGCCTCGGGGTGGCGCTGCGGGCCGCATCTTGTCGAGAGCCTAGAGTCGCCGATCCGGTGGCATGGCGGTCCACGCTCGCTGAGCTTCCACCTGCATTCGTGGGACCCGCACGCAGTCCTGCTGATGGCGTACTCGCTGACCGGGCGCTCGCGCTTTTTTGCGCCCTGTCTCGCGGTTGCGCTCGATTGGCTGGACCGCGGCTCGCGCGCGAGAAGCAAAGCCGAAGCCGTGTGCGAGCAGGAGGGGTTCGCCTGGTACGACATGGCGGTCGGCCTGCGGGCCTACCGCCTCGGCTATCTGCTGGATGTGGCGGCGCGGCTGCCCGATTTGTCGGAGGACATCGTCGGCCGGCTGTTGGATTCCTTTGTCCTGCATATGACCGTGTTGTCCGACGAAGGCTTTCTGATCGGCCACACCAATCACGGCTTCTACCAAGCCTTGGGTCAGCTCGCCGCGACGTGGCGTTACCGGGACGATCCCCTGATCGCCGAGATTTACGCGCAGGCGGTGGCGCGCACCCGCACGATGCTGCAACGCCAGTATTTCCCGGAAGGCACGCATCGCGAGCATTCGCCCGGCTATCACCTCGCGACGTTGGCCACGATCAAGAACGCGGTGAGCTCCGGGATTGTCGAAGACCCCGGCTCGAGCGCGCTGATCCGCGAGATCGAGCGGGCCTTTGCCTGGTTCATCCTGCCGAACGGCAACATCGCCGCGATCGGCGACACCGACCCGTGGGTGCTCGACCCCGCCGAGCGGCCGGCGCGCCGGTTCGAGGATCCCGGCCTGCGCTGGGCCCTCAGCGCCGGCGCCGAAGGCGAGCCCTTGGGCGAGAACATGCGGATTTTCCCCGAAGCCGGCTGGGCGGTGGTGCGCGCCCGCGCCGGCGCCAACGCGCCGATTGCGGCCGACGGCTACCTGCTGCAATGGGCGGGCTTCCATTCCCGCACCCACAAGCACGCCGATCACCTGAGCTTCATCTGGTACGACGCGGGCGAAGAACTGGTCGTCGATGCCGGCCGCTATCTCTACTCGCATCGCACCGAACCCGGCTCGGAAGCCTATGCGAACGGGTTCTGGTATGGCGACCCGTACCGGATGTATGTCGAATCGACGCGCGCGCATAATTGCGTCGAGATCGACGGCCGGGATTATCAGCGGCGCGGCGCGAAGCCGTTCGGCTCGGCGTTGCGCCGCTCCGGCGAAAGCGCCGGCCTGTTCTGGACGGAATGCGAGCTCTACCATTTCCGCTCGGTTCGCCACGCCCGCCTGCTCGCGTTCCGCCGCGCGCATTTCGTGCTGGTGTTCGACTGGCTCTCCTGCCGATGCGACGCGACCCACCGGTTCGATCAATGGTTTCATCTCGCCCCGGCCTTCGAGATCGAGCCGCCGCAGGCGGATCTCGGATTGCGCGCGAGGAACCCGAATACCGGGGTTCGCCTCTGCATTGTCCCGACCCTGACCGGCGGAGCCATGCTTCCCCCCGAAAAGGGGGTCGAGGACCCGCGCATCCAAGGCTGGTTTTCCGACCGGGCCGGCAACCTCGTGCCGAACTGGGCGGCCGCCATCCGCAGCGAGGGCCGAGGCGCGACCTTCGCGACCTTGCTGGTCCTCTCTGAGCGCGTGGAGATCGATGCTGGAACCGCCCGCGTCAACGGCTCGGGCCGCAAAGGACAGGTCGCCTGGCGCGACGAGCGCGGCCTGCACCGGCTCTCTTTCGAGCGGCCCTTGCTTGGGAGCCCGCGCTTCGATCTGACGACGGCGCCAGGCTGAGCCGGGCGTCGCGCGTCACCCGAGCAGGCCGACCACGTCGAGCAGTATCTGGTCCGGCCGCAGCGCCAGCCCGCGAAAGCGGTCATGGCCGACCAGCAGGGCGACGATCCCCGCGCGGGCGAGACCGTCCTCGAGCGAAACGAGGCGAAGGCCGCCCGTGGCCTGCAGCGCTTCCGGACCATGATCGGCGAATTCGTCCACGCAGAGCACGCGCGCGCCGAGCCGGGCGGTCACGGCGCGGGCGATGGCCAGAGCAGGACTTTCGCGAAAATCGCCGACGTTTTCCTTATAGGTTAGGCCAAGGCACAGCACGGCTCCGTCCTGGCCTCCGGCCGCGGCCACGATGTCCTCGACCACGATGTCGGGTTTGGCGTCGTTGACCGCCCTCGCCGCCGCGATCAGCCGGCTGTTCTTGCGATCGGAACTGACGATGAACCAGGGATCGACGGCGATGCAATGGCCGCCGACGCCGGGTCCGGGGCGCAAAATCGAGACGCGCGGATGCCGATTGGCGAGAGCGATGACGTTGAATGCATCGAGGCCGAGGCCGCGGCACAGGATCGACAGCTCGTTCGCGAACGCGATGTTGACATCGCGATAGGCGTTCTCGACGAGCTTGACCATCTCCGCGGTGCGGTCGTCCGAAGAATGACAGATCCCGGAGCTGACCCGCGAATAGACCGCATGCGCGAGCGCGCTGCTGATTGCGTCCATGCCGCCGATAATGCGGTCGTTTTCGCCGAGCTCGGCCAGCATGCGGCCAGGAATGATCCGTTCCGGGCAATAAGCGAGATAGAGGTTCGGCGAGGGCTCGCCGGGCAGCGGGGGCCGCAGATCGGGACGCGCCGCGCGGATGCGGCCGGCCAGCTCACGTGTCGTGCCGACCGGCGATGTCGATTCAAGGATGACCAGATTGCCCGGCCGCAACACCGGAAGCAGATCGTCGAGCGCGGCATAGACATAGCCAAGATCGGGGGTGTGATTGCCATCCGACCGCACCGGGGTAGGCACTGCGATGATGAAAGCGTCGGACGGCTCGGGCCGGTCGCGCGCCCGCAAAGCGCCGGCCGCAACCGTTTCGCGGATCAGCGGGTCCAGCCCGGGATCCTCAATATGCGACACGCCGCGATTCACCGCCTCGACGATATGCGGCTTGATATCGACGCCGAGCACCCGGAAATCCCGGCTCGCGAGCATTGCCGCGGTGGCCAGACCGATATAGCCGAGCCCGAGCACGCACACCGAACGGGGCGCTGCGAGCGGGTCCGGCGTGCCGCATGAGCTGTCGCGCGCAACGCTCATCGCGCTGCTCCGCAGGACGGCATCCGCAAGCAATTGAGGGCAAGCTGCGCCGAGCTTCTTAACATAAAACGCGCAAATGTCGTCCTTGGATGCTTGACCCTACCTCTGTTAAAAAAACGGCGCAATCGCGGAGCCGTGATCATTGCCGCAGTTCAGCCATTCTTTGGCTGAAAATTGGTAAAGAAGCGCCCGCATTGGCCGGCAAGCTTCAGGTGGAAGCCCGTAACATGGACAATCCAGCAGCGCGCAATGAGAGCGGGCGCGTCACCTGGGCCGGATTGCCCGGCGCCCGCTACCGTTTGGAGCTGCTCGACGCGGCGGGCGACAAAGCGATCGCGAGCATCGAATGCGATCGCCCCGAGGCGGATCTGCCGGAACTTCTGCAGGCGACGGGAGGCGTGTCTTGGCAGGTCCTCGCATACCGCCCGCCGCTGCCCGGCTGGCACGTCGTAAAACCGGCCGAGCCGGTCCCGTTTCGCGCCGGCACGCCGGTTTGCGACCCGGCCGGCGCCGCCCGGTTGACGTGGCCGAGCGTTCCCGATGCAACCGGGTACAGGGTCGCGCTGCTGGACGGGCCGGCGGCAAAGGCGCGCACGGTTTACCGCGGCAGCGACACCCATTTCGCGCTGCCCGCCGAGCCGGCGGAGGCGCCGCGCCCCTTCGCATACCGGGTCGAGGTCGAATTTGCGACCGGCGAACGGCTAACCCTGGTGCCATGGATGCGGCTCGACGCGGCGCGAGCGGGCGACCGCGTCATCGCGCATGACGGGCTCGATGAGGCTCCGGCCTACCGCCTCTACCTTCGCGACGAGCATACCGATATGGTCGCCTTGGATGTCGTCGCGAGGGAGCCGCGCTTTACGGTCGACCCCGCCGCGCTTCCGTCCAATCACCGCTTGCGCTACCGCATCCTTGCCTGGGCTTGGCGCGAGCGCAAATGGCAGCCCGTGGCGCCATACAAGCTTCTCGAACTCGGCCCTGAACCGGGTTGAGCGGCGGCGTGTCAGCCTGAGCATGCGAAAGGAACCGGCGTTGCGTTCGTCCTTGTTGGCGCGGCTCGGCGGCATTGCCGTTTGCGTAACGTGTTTTTCCGGCCCGGTCTGGGCCATCGATCTGTTTGCCGACCAAGGGGCGCCCTTCTGCTTCGATCGCAACCTGCTGCGCGACGCACCGCGGCCTCCGAGCAGCGACACGCCGACCGCCGCTGCGGGGTGCACAGCGATCGGCGCAAAGCGCGCCAAGGTCGTGCTTCTCGAACCCAAGGACGCCCCGGCGGCGGACGACCCGCAACCGGTTTACAAGGTCCGTCTCTATTCGCGCGACGGCGACACCTCCTATGTCGGCTATATGCGCAAGAGCGACATCCTGGAGGAGAAGCCGAGACCGATCGCCGGACCCGCGGCGGGCACCGCCCAAATCCTGCCCGCGACGGTGCGGCCGAAGCGGGACGACGACGCCGTGCCGGGCGTCCGGAAATCGCCGAGCCTGGTGCCGATGCAGCCGCCGCCCGAGCCGAAGCAGGCCGCCAAGCCGGCGACCGGCCCGACCCTCCCGTGCCGCCCTGCCCCGAAGCCGGGAACCGCCGGCGCCGCGCCGCCGCAAGCCGCGACGGCGGCGATGTCCGGCGCCGCCGCTCCGACCTGCCGCTAGCGCGACGCGTCATTCCGGAGCCCGTGCGAAGCTCGCCGCGATGCGGGGCCCCGGAATAACCCGGGGGAGACTACCGAGCTCCTTAATCTCGGGGGCGGCGTCGAAGAGCTTTGCGGATCGCGGAGCGCACGGGTAAACCTCGCGAGGTTGCTTACTGCGCGGCCCGAGCTCGCCCATGCAGCGGTTCCGCATCTTCGTCTCCTCGCCGCGCGATGTCGGCAGCGAGCGCGCCGTCGCGGCTCGTGTGATCGAGCGGCTGCGCTTCGAATTCCGCGGCCAGCTCGACATCGCCCCGGTCTTCTGGGAACAGATGCCGATGCGGGCGACCGACACCTTCCAGGCGCAGATCCCCCTCGCCTCGCAATCCGATCTGTGCGTGTTCATCCTGTGGTCGTGGTTCGGGACGCCGTTACCGGAAGATTTCCGCCGCCCGGACGGGACCGTTTACGCCTCGGGCACCGAATTCGAGTTCGAGGAGGCGCTCGCCAGCCATTCCAAGACCGGCACCCCCGACATTCTCGTCTACCGCAAGACGGCGGAATTGCGGGCCGCCATTCAAGATCGCGATCAGGTGCTCGAACGGCTGGCCCAGCGCGATGCCGTGCAGGCCTTCATCGAGCATTACTTCAGGGGCGAAGGCGGCACCTTCAAAGCGGCGTTCCGGCAGTTCGAATCCCCTGCCGACTTCGAGGAAATGCTCGAAACGCACCTGCGCGAGCTGATCCGCGGGCGGTTGCAGGGCGCTCCCGACCGCGACATCGCCGCGCCCTTATGGACGGAGTCGCCGTTCCGCGGTCTGCAGATCTTCGATCGCGAGCACGCCTTGATCTTCTGCGGCCGCACGCACGTCGTGACGGAGGTCATCGACGCGCTGCGCCGGCAGGCCGAAGCGGGGCGCCCCTGCGTTCTGGTGACCGGGACGAGCGGTTCCGGCAAATCCTCGCTGGTGCGCGCCGGCGTGGTCCCGATGCTGGTGCAGCCGCGCGTCGTCGAAGAGGTCACGGCGTGGCGGCAGGCGATATTCCGCCCCAACGACCAGGCGGCGGGACCGATCGACAGCCTCGCCGCCGCGCTGTTGACCGGCGAGGCGCTGCCGGAACTCGCGGCGGCGGGAACCGACGCCGTCGCGCTGGCCGGGCTGCTGCGCGACAAGCCGGCCGCGTTGCTGCCGTTGCTCGCGATGGCGTTGCAGCGCGCCGCCGAACCGGCGCAGACCGGCGCCGTTGCGGCGGAAAGGACGGCCGTGCAGCGGCTTGTGCTCGTGATCGACCAATTGGAGGAGCTGTTCGCGGTCGCCGTGGCGAAAGCCGAGCGCGACGCGTTTGCCGCCGCGCTCGCGGCGCTCGCCCAAGGCGGTCAGGTCTGGGTGATCGCGACATTGCGCTCCGATTTCTATCCCCGATGCAGCGAGCTGCCGGAAGCCTTCGCGACGCTGATCCGCGGCGAAGGCAGCTACGAATTGCGCCCGCCGGGCCCGGCGGAAATCGCGCAAATGATCCGCCGCCCGGCGCAGATCGCCGGCCTCGCCTTCGAGCGGCGTCCGGATACCGAGGAAGGGCTCGACGACGTGCTGCGCGACGATGCCGCGGCTCACCCGACGGCGCTCCCGCTGCTGCAATTCGCGTTGGACGAACTTTACAAGCGGCGCAGCGGTCCGCTGCTGCGGTTTGCCGATTACGAGGCGCTGGGCGGCCTCGAAGGCGCCTTGCGCCAACGCGCGGAGGAGGAATACGGCAGCCTGCCCGAGCCGACCCGCGCGGCGCTGCCATCGATCCTGTCGGCGCTGGTGCGGGTCGCGATCGAGGACGACGCCGTCGCGGCGCGCCGGGTGCCGCGCGCGCAATTGGAGGTGCTGCCCGGCGCGATCGATCTCGCCGACGCCTTTGTGGCGGCGCGCCTGTTCGTCGCCGACCGCGCCGAAAGCGACGGCGCGACGATCGGCGTCGCCCACGAGGCTTTACTGCGGGAATGGCCGCGCGCTGCTCAATGGATCGCAGACAACAAGGAAAAACTGCGCGCGCGCGCCCGGATCGGCGCCGCCGCGATGCTGTGGCGCGATGCCGGACAGGACGCCGCACGGCTGTTGCCGCCTGGCAAGGCGCTGGTCGAGGCCAATGCGCTGGCGACAGACAAATCGATCGCGTTGACGCCCGTTATCGCCGATTTCATCGCCGCCTCGCTGCACGCTTTCGCCCGCCGACGGCGGCGGCGCCGGTTTGAGTTTGCCGCCGCAGCCGCGGCGCTGCTCGGGCTCGTCGCGGCCGGGGCTTTTTACTACGACGGATACGTCCGGCCGACGCCGCGTGACTACCTGACCTTCGTCCGGCGTTTCGGGATCGTTGCAGGCCTCGGACCGGAATTGTCGTCCGAGGCGGTGCGCCACCGCGGGCAAAGCATTCGCCTCACCTTCGCTGGGCGCTATGGCCCTCCGCAGCGAGACGAACTGGTCAACGGTCACGGCCTGTGCCCGCAAAACCCGACCGCTTCGACCTTTCTCGGCGATTTGCGAGCGCTGGGAAAGTCCCTGCGCGAGTGCCGCTGGGAGATGACCTACAAGGACGGCAAGGTCACCGGCGAGATCGCCTACGACGCCTATGGCCGGCTGGTCTACTCCTTTCTGTACTCCGACGACGCCCGCACCACGGGCGTCTATCACGCCGACACCGGCGGCGCGATGTCGCTGGCGCATTCCGGTGCCTCGGGGCTGCACTTCACCCGGATATCCGAGGGCCGCGACATCGGGCTCGACCGCTCGGTCCATTACCTCAACGCCTACGGCTCGCCGGAGCCCGATCTGACGGGCAGCTACGGCCGCAATTTCACCTATGACGAGGCGGGCCGAGTGGTCGCGCTGACCGAATTGGGCGCGGACGACAAACCCGTGCTGCCGCGCGGCGGCGCCGCCACGACGCTCGTCGGCTACGACGCGAGCGGCTACATGATCCGGGTCGATTATCGCGACGAAAACGGCCGCCCGATGAAGCGGCCGCAGCTCGGCGCCGCCGCGGCGACCTTCGACTATGACGCTTTCGGAAACCCGCTCGTGATGAGCTTGCTCGACGAGCGGGGCAAGCTCGTCAACGGCGCCGAAGGCTATGCCCAGCTGAAGCGCGTCTTCGACGAATGGGGCGACGAGATCGAGAATTCGGCCTGGGACAAATATGGCCAGGCCCTGCGAACCAAAAATGGCTACGCCAAGTCGCGCCAGCGTTTCGACGACCGCGGCCGCTGGATCGAACAGGCCTTTTTCGCCGAGGACGGAAGCCCGATCGCGCCCTCCCCGATCAGCGAGGTGGTTCGCGTTGCCTATGACGGCTTCGGCAATATCGTCGAGACCGGGTATTTCACGCATACCGGCGAGCCCTTCACGATACCGGCCGGTTATGCGCGCCTGCGCAAGACCTATGACGGTCACAGCAACGTCACCAGCGACACCTATCTCGACGCGCAGGGCGATCCCGTCACGATCAAATCCGGCATCGCCCAGACGCAGTTCCAATACGACGGCAACGACCGCCTGATAGCACAGATCTATCGCGACCTGTCCGGCAACCCGGTACGCAACAGCGAGGGCGTGGCCGAAGTGGATTCGGGGTACGACGATCGCGGCAACATGACGAGCGTCGCCTTTGCCGACGAGCACGGCAAACCGATCGCGGCCCGGCAGGGCTGGGCGCGCAAGACCATGAGCTATGACGATCACGGCTACGAGACGACGGAATCCTATTTCGATGCGCAGGGCCAGCCGGTCTTGCTCTTTGCCGGCTACACCACCGTCACTTACGCCTATGACAAGGGCGGCGACCAGGTCGAGCTCGCTCATTACGCCGCGCCCGGGCAGCTCCTCGACAAGGCCAAAGGGTGCCCGAGGGTAACGCATGCCTATGACGACTATCGCCGTGAAATCGAAACCGCGTGTCGCGACGGCAGCGGCGGGCTGGTGATGGTGCCGCAATGGGGTTATGCGCGGGTGACGTTAACCCGCGACGACCGCGGCAACCCGGTCGAAGCGAAGTTTTTCGATGACCAGAACCGGCCCCTGATCGGGCCGCAGGGTTTTGCGGCCGCGAAATTCGTCTATGACGATGACGACAACCGGATCGAGGCTGCGTTTCTCGACCCCAACGGCCGGCCGATCGCCCCGAAGCAATTCGGCTGCGCGCATCCGAGCTTCACCTACGACAAGGGCAAGCGGACCGGCACGAAATGCCTCGACCCGCCCCCCTCGCCCGCCCCGAAAAGCAGCGAAACCGACCCGGTATCGCGCTGACCGCCGGCCCGCGCTCGCCCCTTCGCAAACTAGGGCGGGTCCCGCGTAGCTCGGGATCATTCCCCGTCACCTCGGCAACGCTAAACTTGGGCGAGCTCGGCCCCAGCAGCGGTGCAACCGCTATTCCGCTCGAATTCGGCGATCTCCGGTCAGGTTCGCCGATGCTGCCCCGGGTTATCGCCAATTGGCGAGGATCTCGTCGCTCTTGGCGGCCTCGATCTGCTGGCCGAAACGGTTGTTGTAAAGCGTCAGCAGCGCGTCATGCGTCTCGTCGGAGGAGCTGCACAGCGCATCGGTGGCGAGCACGACGCGAAAGCCGTGATCGACCGCGCTCAGCACCGCCGCCAGCACGCAGACATCGGTCTCGGCGCCGGTGATCACCAGACTGTCGGCGCCGCGCTCGCGCAGGATGCCGAGCAGGCCGGTGCCGACAAAGGGCGAATAGACCTGCTTGTCGATGACCGCGGCCGGCGGCACGAGGCGCGCCAATTCCGGCACCAGTTCGAGGAGCTTCGGGTCGAGCCGGTCGAGGGTCAGTTCCGCCCAGCGCTCGTAATAGCGCTGCCACGACCCCGGCAGCTCGCGCGGGTGCTTCGCCGGGATGAAACGGGTGAAGATCGTGCGTTCGGGGTGCCGCTCGGCGAGTGCGGTGACGATCGGCAACACCCGCCGCAGCCACGGCGTGTGCCAGGGCGTTCCCTCGGCAAACAGGTTTTGCATATCGACGCAGAGATGAACCGTGCGTTCGTCGAGGGGTCCGAATTTGAGCGTGTCAGCCTGTGCCATGCCGCGCTTAACGCCCTCGGAGGCCGGAGGGTTTCGCGGGTTCTGAGGGTCGGGGCGCCAGGATCTATGGAAACGATCCGGCCGCGATCCGTGTTGAACCAAAAGGCGCAACGCGCCGGTCCTTTTCGCAAGGAGAGCCGCATGGCCGACAAGCCGCCATCCCCGCACCCCGACCCGGCGCTCGATCCCGGTGACAAGCCGATCATCGACCGCATCGCGGAGGAGGCCATCGAGGGGCTTCAGGCGCCGCACGGCACGGTGCAGAGCCCGGTCACCGAAACCGGCCTTCCGGTCGAGGACCAGGTGCGCAAGGAATGGGACCCGAGCAAGGGTGGGCTGCCCACCTTTTTGCGCTGAGCGGCGGGGCTGCGTTGAGCGGAGGAGCGAACCCCGGCACGACCCCGCTGATCGAGGATTACGGGATCATCGGCAACACCCACACGGCCGCGCTGGTCAGTCGCGAGGGGTCGATCGACTGGCTGTGCCTGCCGCGCTTCGATTCGGAAGCCGTGTTCGCCGCCTTGCTGGGGGAGCCCAAGCACGGGCGGTGGCTGATCGCGCCGGTGTTCCCGGCGGTCAATCGTTCACGCCGCTACCGCGGCGAGACCGGCATCCTCGAAACCTGCGTCGAAACCGAGACCGGCACGGTGACGGTGATCGATTTCATGCCCTTGCTGGAGCAAGAGGGGCAGGTCGATCTGATCCGCCTGGTCCGCGGCGAGAAGGGTCGCGTGCGGATGCGCACCGAGATCGTGCTGCGCTTCGATTACGGGCGCAGCATTCCTTGGGTGCGACACCATTTCGGCGGGCCGAGCGCGATGTCGGGCCCGAATGCGGTGCAATTCGTCACGCCCGTCGCGCTGCACGGCACGCCCGAGCTGACCACCGTCGGCGAGTTCGAGGTCTCGGCCGGCGACACCGTGCCGTTCACGATGAGCTGGTACCCGTCGCACCATAAGGCCTTCGGCTACCGCGACCCGCAGGACGCTCTGCTCGGGACCGAGACGCGCTGGCACGACTGGTCGAGCCATTGCTCGTTCGGCGGCAAGTGGCGAGAGCCGATCATCCGCTCGTTGATCACGCTGAAGATGCTGACCTATTATCCGACGGGCGGCATCGTGGCGGCCGCGACGACCTCATTGCCCGAGCAGATCGGCAGCGTGCGAAATTGGGATTACCGGTTCTGCTGGATCCGCGACGCGACGCTGACGCTGTATGCGCTGCTCAGCTCGGGCTACCGGAACGAGGCGCGGGCGTGGCGCGAGTGGCTGCTGCGCTCTGCCGCGGGACACCCCTCCGAATTGCAGATCATGTACAGCATCGCCGGCGAGCGGCGGCTTACCGAGCTGGAGCTGGACTGGCTTCCCGGCTACGCCGGAAGCCGCCCGGTGCGCATCGGCAACGCCGCGTACAGCCAGCTGCAGATCGATGTGTTCGGGGAGTTGATGGACACCCTGCATGCCTGCAACCGCTATGGGCTCGAGGCCAACGCGCATGCCTGGGACCTGCAGCGGCAATTGCTGAAATTCCTCGAAACGGTGTGGGACAAGCCGGATGAGGGGATCTGGGAGATACGTGGCGAACCCCGCCATTTCACCTATTCGAAGATCATGGCCTGGGTCGCCTTCGACCGCGCCGTCAAATCGGTCGAGCAATACGGGTTCGAAGGTCCCTGCAAGCGCTGGCAGGAATTGCGGCAAAAGATCTTCGACCAGATCATCGCCAGCGCCTATGACGCGAAGCGCAACACCTTCGTCCAGTATTACGGCGGCACCGATCTCGATGCCTCCTTGCTGCTGATCCCGCAGCTCGGCTTTCTGCCGCCCGAAGATCCGCGGGTGGTCGGGACGATCGAGGCCATCGAACGCGAGCTCGTCGTGGACGGGCTGGTGCTGCGGTACTCGACGCATGCCGGAACGGACGGCCTGCCGCCGGGCGAAGGCGCTTTTCTCGCCTGCAGCTTCTGGCTGGCCTGCAGCCTGTCGCTGATCGGGCGCCATGGCGATGCGGTCGCGCTATTCGAGCGGCTGCTCGCTCTGCGCAACGACCTCGGGCTACTCGCCGAGGAATACGATCCCCAGGCAAAGCGCTTTCTCGGCAATTTCCCGCAGGCCTTTTCGCATGTCGGGATCATCAACACCGCCGCTCTTCTGTCGAAGACCGACGATGCCGCGGCATCCCGCGGCGATCCGGACGGCGAAGGCGGCGCGCACCGAGGCTGAGCGCGCGACGCCGGCTGTTCGCTTTAAGGCCCCGCTTTCCCAAGAGCGACGGCGGGTGATCCAATTCGAGCGGAACCCGCCCTACTGTCTCCGTTATGACGTTGGCGGCCTTCTACCGGCTCGTTATCTCCGGTGTCATTCCGCGGCGCGAGCGCAGCTCGCGAGCCCGGAACCCATGAACACCGGCCTACGAAAACCAGGAAAGGCCCGTGTTCTTGGGTTCCGGGCTGCCGCGGAGCCTGTCCTCGGGCCGCGCGCAGCGCGGACCCGGGGGCGGCCCCCGGAATGACGCATGTCGGCAGCCACGACCTTCTGGATCGCGACACCAGAGGCGCCTCGCACACGTGAAGATCGGTGAGGCTTCCCCTTACGGGGCTGAGCCGATCACGTTCAAGACGTTGGAAGCGGGCAATTCCTTCGCCGAGGTGTGCAGCGCGAGCAGTTGTTTGACCAGATCGAGCAGCCGCATCGTGCGTCCGGCGCGCTCCTGATCGGCCGGGACGCCGTATTCGGTGCCTTCGTAAGAGACCGATATCGCCGCCTTGGGCTTGGGGCCGTCGGACGTGCCGGAAGCGGCATCGAGCACGAACAGGTTTTCGCAGCGATAGCCGGCCGACCTCATCGGGGCCTGACAGGAGGTCAGCGGATAGGGCAGGTACGGCTCTCCGATTTTCACCTGGATGACCCGCGGGCCGATCCCGACCGTGAAGCTCTGACTGGTCACACGACCTTGAGCACGCGAGCGAGCGACGACGCTGCCGAAGTGGTAGAGAATGGATTCGGTCGAGCGCGTATAGAGTTTGAGCTGAAGCTTCTGGTTGCCCGGCAATTGCGGCACTCGTTGCAGTTCGTCGGCCGCGGCGTCGTCGTGATTTTCCCGCAAACGGCGGATGAAGGCGTTGCGGATCTCGGCGAGCCAGGCGGCGAGCCGGGGAGCGACGAACCCGCCTGTCCGTGCCAGGTTCCCCTCCGTCTGCGCCGGGTTGTCGGTCGTCGCACTGGAGCCGCAAAGCAAGTCGGCGTCCATCGTCACATCGGGCTTCGGCACCATCGCGTCGAAGCAGGGGCGGTAGATCGGTTCGACCTTTTCGGCGCGGTATTGCGTCGGCGTGCGGGGCGTGTGCTGAGCCTTGCCGGCGGGTGTCGCTGCCTGGACAGGTACGACCCGCAGCCCGGCGGTCGTCGCCGCGGCCAGGTCGCGCAGGCCGCCGAGCTGCGCGGCGTTCATCGCGCCGCCTATCTGCTGGGTATGCTCCACCCGCTCTATCGTCAGACCCATCGAAAGAAGGTAATCGCCGACCGCCTGAAACACGTCGAGATCGAGATCGTCGCCGACATAGTCATGGAACGTAAATATCGTCGGCGGCTTGCTGCCGGCGACCGTCAGTTCGATGCGGTCGATCAAGGTGTAAAACAGAACGGAGGGCGTGATCCCTTCATCCAGAAAGAAGCGGTATTCCTGCCCGGTGACGGGCTTCAATTCGCCTTGGTAGAATTCCTGGGTATCGAGTACCGGAACGGTAAAGGTCGGACCGCCGCTGATGCTGTCGGTAATACCCAGCACGTCGGGGCTCGACTGCAAGGGCGGACGGTGATGCCCGAACGGTATGCTCAACGACGTTCCGCCGCTGACCGAGGCCGTTCCCGTGACGGTGGAAACCGTCGTGAATTGCATCGGCCGGTTGTAGCTCGCCCGTATGATGTTGAGCAGTATTGCCTGCAGCTGAGCTTGCTCGGCCTCGATGTTGAAGTCGACGGCGCGGTCGGAAAACTGGTCCACCACGCCGCACGCGGCGGTTGAGAGCAGCAACATCCCGCAATATAGCGCTCTGAAAAAGTGCCGCATGGCGTGGCGCTGCCCCGATCGCCCGATGACGTTATAGTAGAAAAAGCTCGGCTCAGCGTGTCAAGAGGCATGGGCGGATTTCGGCAGGGGCCGGGCTGCGGCCCGGGGCGCGAGCGGCGCAGTTCCGGCTTGCTTGAAACCCGGCAGCGTCCGCACTATGGGGTGCGGGCCGCAAAGGAGCGGCGGGAGGAAAGAATGTTCAGGAGCGGCCAAATACTTGTCATTGCATTGGCCGTATTCGTGATCTTTCTTCTTGCGATACATGGTTTCTATGCGGCCGACGCCGCTTGTACGGCAAGCGGCAACAACGGATGCGGCCTGCTCGGCGTCGAAAGCCACGTTTGGGCCGCGCTGGCATTGTTTTTCCGCGACGCGAGCGCGGTTCCGAGCAACCCGCCGATAACGCTTGCCGTTGCCCGGTACCTGGCGCCGTGGGTCGTGCCTTTCGTCGCGCTCCTGGCAACGCTGCGTGTCACGATCGCCAATTTACGCCACGATTACCGTGTCGCGCGCGCGCAGAACAAGAGGGGTCATGTGATCGTCTGCGGTCTCGGCGAAATCGGCTCGCAGGTGGTCGAAAGCTTTCGGGACGCGAAAGGGGGAAAGCTCTCCGACGTTGTCGTCGTCGATCTCGACGGGGTAACGACAAACGCGCTGACCGCGGAGCGAGGCGGCGCGATCGTCATCAAGGGAGACGCCAAAAATCAGACCGTGTTGCGCGTCGCCGGGGTAATGGGCGCGCGGATTGTGGTCCTCTGCGCCGGGGACGACGCCACCAATGTCGAGATCGCGCTTGAGATCAAGAAAGCTCTGCTTGAAAACGGCCGCGACCCCGATCTGCCGCTGCTGGTGCTGGTCGAGATGCGGGACGAATGGCTGTTCAGCCGCCTGATCGATCACGACAAGCAGGGCCTGGGCACGCACGGCATCGAGATCCGGTTCTTCAACACCTACAAGAACACGGCCCGGTTGTTGCTGACCGCCCTGCCTCCCCCCTCGGCGACCGCCGGTGCGGCAAAGCCGATCGTGATCGTCGGGTTCGGCAGCATGGGCCGGGAGGTTGCGGCGGAATTGCTGCTGGCGGGGTTCGCCCCGCTGGGTCAGCCGGTGCGGCTGCTCGTCTTCGACCGGACGGCCGATGCCGCGGGGGCGCGCCGGTTTGGCCTGCTGTTTGCGCCGATCTCGCGTCACGCCGAGGTGACGTTCCACGAATGCGATCTGACCCCGGAAACTCCCGATGCCTGGGACGAGGTGGGCACGATGCTCGGCCAAATCGGCGCCGCCGCCGTCATCGTATGCCTGCCGCAAGACAATGTGAGCCTCTACGTGGCCGGGGAAATGCGGGCCCGTCTCGATCGGCTCGGCCAGGTCCATGTGCCGGTCTTCGCCCGCCTTGGCCGACATGCGTCTCTCGGCGAATTCGTCGGCGCGATCGAGCAGCTCCCGCCGCATCGCGACCGTCTGGCGGCCTTCGGCGCCTTTCCGACGATTTTGAGCGTCGAGATGCTGGTTGGCGACCGGCTCGACCGATTGGCTCGCGCCTACCACGAGACGTGGCGCGAGGCACTGCCCCCCGACCGCAAACGCGATCCGGGCAGCTGGGAATGGGACCGGCTGGCCGAGCAATTCAAGATGTCGAACCGGCGCGAGGTAGACCATATCCGCATCAAGCTCGCCCAAATCGGCCTGACGTTAACTGAGCAGAAGAGCGCGCCCGCCGAATTGTTCTGTTTCTCGCGTGACGAGATCGAGGTGCTGGCGCAGCTCAGCCACCGCCGCTGGCTGATCGAGAGATTGATGCAGGGTTGGACCGCCGGCGCGCCGGGCGAGCGTCGCGACGACGCGCGGCGGATAAACCCAACCCTTGTGGATTGGGCGGAGCTCGAGGGCGACGAAACTCGCGAGTTCAACCGCGCCGCAATCAGGAACTTGCCCGCGATGTTGGCGCAAGTCGGCTTGTTCATCACGCGCGCCGCCGCCCCCGATGCGGCCGAGCCGATCGGCGCGGCAGCGGCGACAGCCGATCGAGTTAGGGTGCCCGAGCAGGCCGCCTGAACCGATGCGGTAACGTGCGCGACGTCATTCCGGGGCCCGTACGAAGCGCGGGAGCCCGGAACCTCAGCCGGGTGGAACGGCCATCGCGCCATCGCCGGCATGGCCCGTGAGCCTGGGTTCAAGAGGGATGCGCCGACCGGGTAACGAGCGCGAGGCGCCGAGAATCGGCTATGGCCGGCAGCGCGCCGTGCGGATCGCGTTCCAGACGCGCTCCGGCGAGGCCGGCAGTTCGATGTGCTCGACACCGAACTCCGCCAGCGCGTCAACGATCGCATTCGCGATGACCGCCAGCCCCGGCGTGATGCCGCCTTCGCTGCCGCCCCGCATGCCGAGCGGGTTGCTGGTCGAGGGCACCTCGCTGATCTCGGTCTGGAACAGCGGCAGCCCGTCGGCGCGCGGCATCGCGTAATCCATGAACGAGGCCGACAGCAGCTGGGCCGTTTGCGGATCGTAGGCGCAGTTTTCCCACAGCGCCTGCCCGGCGCCTTGCGCGATGCCGCCATGGCTTTGGCCGTGCACCAGCATCGGGTTCACTGCGCGGCCGCAATCGTCGATCGAGGTATAGCGGAGGATGTCGACGACGCCGGTTTCCGGATCGACCTCCACCTCGCACACCGCGCAGGTATAGGCGAAGGAGGGAAGCGCCATGACCCGATCGGATACCCCAAGCAGCGGCCCGCGCAACTCGGACGGTACGTCGTGGCCGAGGGCGGCGGCGGCGGTTTCGAACAGGCCGATCTCACGATCCGTCCCCCTGATGACGAAACGCTGGCGGGCGAACTCGACATCCTGTTCGGCGACCTCGAGCAGCGCCGCCGCGATCCGGCGCCCTTTTTCGACGACCGCGTCGGCGGCCTCGGCCATCACCCAACCGCCGAGCCGCATCGACCGGGCGGAAGCCGAGCCGCCGCCGGCGCGAACGCGGCCGCTGTCGCCGGTCACGAGCCGAACCTGGCCGGGATCGACACCGAGCCACTCGGCGAGGAGCTGGGCAAAGCTCGTCTGGTGGCCTTGGCCGGCGGACATGGTGCCGAGCACAAGCTCGATCGTGCCCGCCGGGTCGATCGTGATTTCGGCGCGCTCGCGCGGCGCACCGGTATTCAGCTCGACCGAATTTGCGACGCCAATGCCGCGGCGGCGGCCGCGCTCGCGCGCTTCTGCCCGGCGCGCTTCAAACCCGGCCCAATCGCCGAGTTCGAGCGCGCGCTGCAACGATGCCGGGTAATCGCCGCTGTCATAGACGAGACCCAAAGGGTTGCGGTAGGGCATGGCCTCCGGCGCGACGAGGTTGCGACGGCGCAGCGCGACCCGGTCGAACCCGTGGCGGCGGCAGGCGATGTCGATCATGCGCTCGATGACGAACATGACCTCCGGCCGCCCGGCGCTTCGATAGGCCGAGGTCGGAGCGGTATTCGTCGTGACGCCGATGCCGCGCATAAAGGAAGACGGAATGCGATAGACGCTGGACGACACGGCGATCCCTTTCGCCAGCGGCACAAAGGAGATGGCGCTGGCTCCGAGATTGCTGATGTTGACCCCCCGCAACGCGAGGAAGTTGCCGTCCTCATCCAGCGCAAGCTCCGCTTGCGAGGTCAGATCGCGCCCGTGAAAATCGGTCAGGAACGCCTCTCGCCGCTCGCAGACCCACTTGACGGGGCGCCCGACCCGCTTCGCCGCCCACGCGATCAGCGCGAATTCGGGATAGGTGTTGTTGCGGATGCCGAAATTTCCGCCGACATCGCCCGAGATCACGCGCACCGCGTCCTTCGCGGCGCCGAGCGCCGCGGCGATGTCGTCGCGCTGACGAACGACCCCGCCGCCGGCCCCGGTGTAAACCGTGAATTGCGCCGCGGCCTCGTCATAGACCCCGACCGCTGCGCGCAATTCGATCGGCACGCCGGTGACGCGGTTGATGGTCGTCTCCAACCCTACGACATGCGCCGCGCGGGCGAAGGCCGCGTCGGTCGCCTCCTTGTCGCCCGCCCCGGAGTCGATGCACAGATTCGACCCGTTCTGCTGCCATACGGGCGGCGCGCCCGGCGCGAGCGCGTCCCGCGACCGGACGGTGGCGGGAAGCGGCTCGTAGACGATCTCCGCGCGCTCGGCGGCGTCCATCGCCTGTGCGAGTGTTTCCGCGACGACCGCCGCCACCGCTTCGCCGACATATCGAACGACATCGACGGCGAGGACTGCGTGGGGCGCAATAAAGAAGTCCGAGCCGTCGCGATTGCGCAGCGGCACCTCATGCGGGTTCGTCGGCACGGGCTGGTGAGGGATCGGACTGAGCCCGTCGCGGGCCGCATCGCTGCCCGTCAACACGGCCAGCACGCCTGGCCCGCCGATCGCCGCCGCCGCCTTGATGCTGACGATCCGCGCATGCGCATACGGCGAGCGCACGAGATACACATAGGCTTGACCCGGCATATCGATGTCAGCGGCGTATTGCCCGCGGCCGGTAAGCAATCGCGCATCCTCCCGGCGCGGGATCGATCGGCCGATCCCGTGGGGTGACAGCTTCTCGCGGGACGCCAGAAAGGACATCGAAAGCTCGCTTCGGTTTGCGATCGGCCCCGTAAATCTTGCCAGATCGCGGGCGCCCGGAGGCAAGCTTTAGCAGACCCCGAATGAATGGACTCGGCCGCCGATCTCAGCTTCCGGCGCACCGCCGGCGCTCGTGCGACCGATCAGATTCCGGCGTGCCGGCCCCACCACGGTGCGCCAGCAAGCCGGAAACCAGCGGTCCGCGGGGGGCGAGGGGGGCCTTCCGGCTCCCGCTTTGGGGAGCGATTCAGGGCAGCGAGGTGCCGGTTACCCCCTGGGTCCCCGCTTGCGCGAGGGCCATGGGGAGCGATCCGATTTGAGCGGAGCCCGCGGTTGGGACCGAATTCGGGCTCTCGCCCCTAGGCGGCCTGTCCGCAAACCTCCCCAGCCGGGTTTGCGTCCGTCGCGGCGGGGTAGCGCAGCGTCGCCGCGACCTCGACCTGGACTTCGAATGGCCCATCGAGGACGGCGTAGGCCGCGCCGGGGATGAGGCCGTCGCCATCGGTCCAGCGCAGGCCGGCTTCCGGCTCGGCGGCGTGGAAGCCGCGATCGAGCAGAGCGGCGTCGTAGGCGATATCGATCGCCGCTCCGGGCTGGCGCAGCACGATCCGGCGCAGGCCGACCCCAAGCGCCCGCCAATCGCGGCCGAGGCCGAGTTCGGCCGGAACCGCCCGCCGCGACGCGATGCGCAACTCGGCCGGAAGCCGCTCCAGCCGGAAGCAGTAGACCGCTTCCGCCGGCCCTTCGCCGCCGATTCGCTCGCCTTCGACGCGCTCGCCATCGGCCAGCAGGTGAAGGTCGGCCTCCTCGGTCAGCGTCTCGGCCGAGGGCGCCCCGGCCCGCTCCGCGAGGCGTCGCCACGCGTGCTGGACCTGCGGCCCATCGCTCAGCGCCGGGGCGTAAGGCGCCGCTCCGATGCCGGCGAAGGCGGGACCCGTCGCGTTGTGGAACACCGGTTCCTCGAACGCGCCGCGATTGTTGTCGTCGCGATAGCTTTCGGCCGGCGCGCCGTCGGCCAGCAGGATGTCCTGGTCCGCCAGTTCGACATGGTAGAACTCGACGACCTGGTCCCGCTCGTCGCGCAGGATCGTGCGGCCGTTGACCAGCAATCCGGCTGGGATCAGCACGCCGTCGAGGCAGATGCCGTGTCCCGCGGTGACCCGCAGATCGCGATGCGGCACGCCCGGCGCGAGCGCATCGCGGCGCAGGATGACCGGCGCGGCATAGATGCGGTTTTTCGCGGTGACCAGAGTGCGCCCCTGCCCGATCCAGGTTATCGGCCGCGCCGCGCCGTTCCAGGTCACGACCGGATCGCCGACCCGCAAGCTCTCGACCGGCACCTCGCCCGACGGGGTCAGGATCATCGTGCCGGTGCAGAAGCACGGGATTTCCTGCGCCTCGTCGTAGCTCGGGTTTTGCGGATTTGGCGCCAGAGCGAAGGCGTGGCCGGAATAGTTGCCGTCGAGCGTCAGGGTCGCCACCGGCGTGATCAGGTCGTAAAGCACCAGCGGCGTCGTGTTTGTCGTCGCGTTGTACGCCCCCGGCGATGCGGAGGTGAGGGCGTTGCCGTTGCCGAGATGGCTGGTGCCGATGGCGATGATCTCGCCCGACGCGAAACCGGCGATCGGGGCATTGAAATCCTGCGTCTGCACGCCGCCCGGATTGCTGGCGAGATCGTCGATCTCCAAGGTGCCGGTGTTCGGATTGCCGAGGAAGTCGACGGTGTTGCCGTTGACCGTGCTGCCGAGTTCGAGCGTGCCCGTCGGGGCGATGTCGAGCGTGCCGGTGCCGGTGACCGGGCTGGTGATGTCGAGGAGCCCGCCGCTCGCCGTCATCGTGCCGTTGTTCACCGGGTCGGTCACGGTGCCGTAACCGCTCAGCTGACCGCCGGCGTTGATCGTCAGCGAAGCCGCCGTCAGGGTCCCGCCGGCCAGCGTGATCGTCCCGGCGTCGGTGATCGCGATGCCGCTCGCGTCCACCGTCTCGGCGCCGATCGACATCTGCCCGTCATTGGTGAAGCTGGCCGCCCCGATCGTCAGCGTGCCGCCCGCATCACCGGCGTCGATTGTCCCCATATTGACAATCACGTTGCCGGTTGTGCCGTTGGAACCAGATATGGCCCCATGCAGTCCGGTCTGATCGATCACCAGCGACGAGCCCAGGGTCAGCGTCGCCCCCCCGCCCGCGCCAAAACCGTCATACAAAGTCGGGGCACCACCGGACCCTCCGAGATCGATTGTCGCGTTGGTCAGCGTCTGGCTGCCAAGGATGGCGAGCGCGGCGCTCGCGCCGGTCAGGTTGATGCTCGCCGGACCCGCGCCGTCTTGGCCGTTCAGGACAATCCCGCCCGCGATCTTCTCGACGTCGGTACTGAGCAGGTCCAGCGTGCCGTCGAGCGTCACGGCATCAAGGGTTCCGCTTTCGGCCATTACCGTGCCGATCACCGTGCCGTTCTCGATCGTGCCGGCATCGGTGAAGCCGGTGCCGGTGATGTCCAGGGTATCGCCGGACAGGTTGATGGTGCCGTCATTGGTGAAATTGTTGGCCGCGATCGTCATCGTCCCGCCGCTCGATGCGGGGTCGATCGTGCCCTGGTTGACGATCGCGTCGCCGGCCGCGTTGCTGCCGGAAATCGCCGCATTCGCGCCGGTCTGGTGGACCAGCAATGACGGGCCGAGGGTCAGCGTCGTGTTGCCCGCATTGTTCGCGTCGTTGTACAGCGTCGCGGCTGTACCGGAACTGCCGATGTCGATCGTCGCGTTGTTAAGCGTCTCGCTGCCGACCGTGTCGAGCGTGGCGCCCGCGCCGGTCAGGTTGACCAACGCCGGACCCGAGCCTCCCGCGCCCTTGAAGGTGATCCCGCCGACGATCGTCGCGACGTCGCCGGAGCCCGACAGGTCGAGCGTTCCGTCGAAGGCGACCCCGTCGAGCGTGCCGCCCTTGCCGGTCAGCGGCATGCCGACCACCGTGCCGCCGTCGATCGCGCCCGAAAGGTCGACCTCGCCGCCCCCCATCGCGCTCGCCGTGATCGTGCCGGAATTGCCGACCGTGCCGGCGATCGCCGCGGTGCCGGCATTGCCGACAAACGACATCGTGCCGGCATTCGAGAAACCGGTGCTGTTGGCTGCCAATGTGCCGTTCGTGACGGCTATCGATCCGTTATTGGTGAAGCCGGGCGCACCGGCGACGAGCCGTTCGCCCGTGACCGTGATCGTGCTGTCGTTCGTGAAACCGCCAGCGCCGATCGTCAGCGTGCCGCCCGCATCGCCGGCATCGATCGACCCCATGTTGACGATCGCGTCGTTATTGCCGCCATCGCCATTGATCTGGGCCAACGCGCCGGTCTGGTCGATCAGCAGCGACGCGCCGAGGGTCAGCGTGGTCGAGCCGGCGCCGTTCGGATCGTTGATCAGCGATGCCGCAAACGGCCCGCCGCTGCCGATGTCGATCGTGGCATTGCTCAGCGTCTCCGAGCCCGAGGTGTAGAGAGCCGCCTGCGAGCCGGTCAGATTGACCAGCGCCGGGCCGGTTCCGGTCGCCCCTTTGAAGGTGATCCCGCCGGCGATCGTCGCCGAATCGGCGCTGCCGGACAGGTCGAGGGTGCCGTCGAAGGTTACCCCGCTGAGCTCGCCGCCCTTGCCGGTCAGCGGCGTCCCGATGACGGTGCCGCCGGCGATCGTCCCCTGCAGGTCGACCTCGCCGCCGGCCATCGCGCTCGCGGTGATCGTCGTCGAATTGCCGATCGAGCCGGCGATCGCCGCCGTCCCGGCATTGCCGAGAAACGACATCGCGCCGGTATTGCTGAAGCTCGCGCCGTCCGCCGCCAATGTGCCGTTGGTGACGGCAATCGTCCCGGCGTTGAGGAAGCTGGCGCCGTCGGCGGTAAAGGTGCCGCCGGTCACGACGATCTTGCCGTCATTGGTGAAGGCGTTGGTCGTCGTGAAGTTGCGGCCGTTCAGCACGTCGAGCTCGCCGCCCGCCGCGATCGTCGTCAGGCTGGTGTCGATCGGCGTGAAGGTGTTGCCGTTGCCGGCCTGGAAGACCGAGCCCGGACCCGACAGGATGATGTCGGCGGCGTCGGTCGTGACCGCACCCCCGGTCACCGAGATCGTCGCGCCGTGGCCGCTGGCCACCGCCTCCCACACCCCGCCGGTCAGCGTGCCGGACACATTGTTCAGATCGGTCACGCCCGAGGAATAGGTGACCGAGCTGCCGTCCTTGGCCTCCACGGTGCCGAGATTGCTGACACTGCCGGTCGTGATCTGCAACCCGCCGGAACCGGTCGCGAGCAGCAGCCCGCCGGCCTGGTTCGTCAGCCCCGGCGACAGATTCGTGGTCAGCGCCATAACGAGCGCGTTCGTGCCGGTGGCGGCGATGGTGCCGCCATTGACGACCGCTATCCGGTTGCTGGCGCTGAACTGGCCGGCCCCTTCGATCGTGTTGTTGAGGTTGGTCAGCGTCTCGTTGCCGTTATTCACGCTGCCGAAGATGCGGTTGTTGGAGCTGTCGCTGAGCAACACCGTGCCGCCGCCGGTCAGCGTCGTCCCATCCGCAATCCGCAAATCGGTATTGTCGCCGGTCGAGGCGAGATTGATCGTACCGGTGTTGTCGATCACCCCCGAGACGAACAGGGCTCCGGAATCCGCGACCAGGAAGGTCCCGGCATTGGTGATCGCGCCCTGGCTGCTGCCGTCGAGCGAACCCGACTGACCGGTCGCGACCTCGATCAGCCG
>Ga0213875_10000442_pt1 | contig 36242 bp, 30 predicted proteins | sample BarmaccomBMRX_R8_FD_160105 | JGI IMG/M metagenome (GOLD analysis project Ga0213875, IMG submission 160105) | Root-associated microbial communities from Barbacenia macrantha in rupestrian grasslands, the National Park of Serra do Cipo, Brazil - RX_R8 | ecosystem: Host-associated > Plants > Roots...
GCCAGCCCCAGCACGACCAGCGGCGATGTGCCGCGGGCGAGCGGATAGGTCTGGCTGAAGTCCCCGAGCCGGTACGAGGCCATCAGCAGCACCGTGTAGGCGATGTGCAGCGCGACCGAGGCGGCCAGGTAACCCCAGCAGGCGCTGGACGGCGCCGCCCCCAGCAGCACCAGCGGCACCGCGCAGATCATGCCGCCCAGGCTGACCAGGGTGAACGAGACCAGCTTGTCCTTGATGCCGTGGGCGATGGAGTTCCAGGTAGCGTGCGCGCAGGCGGCGCTCAAGGTGGTGGCGAGGATGAACGGGGAAGCGGCAGCGGCGAAGCTCATCGGAAGGCTCCTCGACGGTGCCCTGCTCGCGCAGGGCATGCGAAATAGGAGCCCTCAGGGCTTTTATCCCGTCAGGTGTCGGTGCGCAGGCCCGGACCAGGGGCCGCCGCATCGTGGCGCCGCTCGGCCCAGCCACCGCGACCCTGATTGTGGGAAACCGAATTCAGGCGGACCGCGGGCGGAACCCTAGGCGCAACCACATGCTGGGATCAGAATACAGCCGCGAAAAAGCGCACAAATAACCCGGGCGTCGAGTGACGCCCGGGTCGCGGCGAGACCGTTTAGCGGGTGACCTTGCCGGCCTTGATGCACGAGGTGCACACGTTGATGCGCTTCGGCGTGCCCTGACCGACCCGGGCCCGGATGTTCTGGATGTTCGGGTTCCAGCGGCGGCGGGTGCGGCGGTGCGAGTGCGAGATGTTGTTGCCGAAGCCCGGCCCCTTGCCGCATACGTCGCAGACGGAAGCCACGGGTTACTCCAAAGTCAGTGGTGGTGGAAGGCCGCTCACACCAAGGGAGCAGCCGTCAGAGGATATACAACGAAACGCGAGGACGCGAACTGGGCCGTCGACACGTTTCTGTCCGTACCCGATTCTATCCTGCCGGTATGACGACCGTGCGTGATCCGCTGGAGCGGGTGCTGGGCGCGAAGACGGCCAAGGTCCTGGACGACGCCTTCGGCCTGCAGACCGCGGGCGACCTGCTGCGGCACTACCCCCGCCGGTACGCCACCCGCGGCGAGCTGACCGAGCTGTCCTCGCTGCAGGAAGGTGAGCACGTCACCGTGCTGGCCAAGGTCGCGCTGGTCCGCAAGCTGCCGATGGGCGGCCGCCGCGGCGACCGGCTGGAGGTCATCGTCACCGACGGCACCGCCCGGCTGACGCTGATGTTCTTCCACAAGGCGGGCTACTGGCAGCGGCTGCTGCGCCCGGAAGGGCTGGGCCTGTTCGCCGGCACGGTGTCGTCGTTCCGCGGTAAGCGCCAGCTGGTCCACCCCGACTGCGAGATGCTGCCGGCCGCAGTTACTGCTTCTGGTGCGACCGCCGAGCTGGCCGCCGAGTACGCCGCCGAGCTGATACCGGTCTACCCGGCCAGCGCGAAGATCTCGTCCTGGCAGATCGCCAAGGCCATGCGGACCGTGCTCGACACCCTGGACCTGGGCGAGGACCCGCTGCCGGCCGGGCTGCGGGAGCGGCACGAGCTGATCGACCTGGGCACCGCGACCCACGCCGTACACCGGCCACTGGACGTGGACGACTACCGCAAGGCCCGCCGCCGCCTCAAGTGGGACGAGGCCTTCGTGCTGCAGTCGGCCCTGGCCCAGCGGCGGCTGGCGGCGGCAGCGCTGCCGGCCACGCCCCGGCCGCTGCTGTCGGGCGGGCTGGCCGAGGCGTTCGATGCCCGGCTCCCGTTCAGCCTGACGGCCGGCCAGTGCGCGGCCGGGGAGACGATCGCGGCCGACCTGGCCTGCGCGTACCCCATGCACCGGCTGCTCCAGGGCGAGGTCGGCTCGGGTAAGACGGTGATCGCGGTCCGGGCCATGCTCCAGGTCGTCGACGCGGGCGGCCAGGCCGCGCTGCTGGCCCCGACCGAGGTGCTGGCCCAGCAGCACTACCGCTCGATCAGCGCCATGCTCGGCCCGCTCGGGCTGGCCGGGCGCCTGGGCGCGGCCGACACCGCGACCCGGGTCGTCCTGCTGACCGGGTCGACCGGCACCGCCGCCCGCCGGGAGGCACTGACCGACGTGTTCACCGGCGACGCCGGCATCGTCATCGGCACCCACGCGCTGCTGGAGGAGCACGTCCGGTTCAACGACCTGGGGCTGGTCGTGATCGACGAGCAGCACCGGTTCGGCGTCGAGCAGCGGGACGCGCTGCGCGAGAAGGCGGCCGGCGGCCGCCCGCACGTGCTGGTGATGACGGCCACCCCGATCCCGCGCACGGTGGCCATGACCGTCTACGGCGACCTGGAGACCTCGACCCTGACCGAGCTGCCGGCGGGCCGGTCGCCGATCGCCTCGCACGTGGTGCCGGCCGACAAGCCGCACTTCCTGGACCGGGCCTGGACCCGCATCCGCGAGGAGGTCAGCCAGGGCCGCCAGGCCTACGTGGTCTGCCCCCGGGTCGGCACCAGCGACGCCGACGACGATGCAGAAGAGCCGCCGAGCGAAGATGGCGCTGAGACCACCGCCCGCCGCCCTCCGCTGGCCGTCCTCGACGTCGCCCCGGCGCTGGAGGAGGGCCCGCTCAGCGGTCTGCGGATGGCGGTGCTGCACGGCCGGATGCCGGCCGACGAGAAGGAACGGGTCATGCGCTCGTTCACCGAGGGGCACCTGGACGTGCTGGTGGCGACCACCGTCATCGAGGTCGGGGTGGACGTGCCCAACGCGACCGTGATGGTGGTCATGGACGCCGACCGGTTCGGGGTCTCCCAGCTGCACCAGCTGCGCGGCCGGGTCGGCCGGGGCCAGCACCCGGGGCTGTGCCTGCTGGTCACCGAGGCCGAGGCGGGCAGCCCGGCCCGGGAACGGCTGGAGGCGGTGGCCGACACCCTCGACGGTTTCAGCCTGTCCCGGCTCGACCTGGAGCAGCGCCGCGAGGGTGACGTGCTGGGGGCGACCCAGGCCGGCCGGCGGTCCAGCCTCAAGCTGCTCAGCCTGCTGGCTGACGAGGACCTGATCGGCCAGGCCCGCGAGGAGGCCACCGCCGTGGTCGGGGAAGACCCGGATTTGGCCCAGCACCAGCCGCTGGCCGAGGCGATCGCCGCGCTGCTCGGCCCCCAGCGGGCCGAGTTCCTCGACAAGACGTGACGGCTTATTTCAAAGCGTCATTCATCGACTACAGCTCGGATTATCTGCTACATATGGTCACATCGCGTGTCGTCTGCGTGCCTGAAAAGGGACCAGGCGCCGCCGTGATGCTTCCGGGATTCTGTGGGAGGGGCCTGTGGCAGATCGCGTCAGCTTGCTCAGCGACGTTCCAGCTCCGCGTGCCGAGCCGGATGCGGAGCAGGCTCCGCTGGCCTGGTGGCAGCTGCGCAGCTGGCGCATGGACCGGCACGTCCTCGCCCGGGTCCGCGAGGGGCTGCTGGCGCTGGCACCGACGCCGCCGCACCGCACCGGGCCCGATCACTCCGATCAATCCAGTCACTCTGACAACCCCGATGACTTCAATCAATCCAATCGATCCGATCACTTCAGTCACTCTGATCACTCTGGTCGCACCATTAGCGACAATCACTCCAGCCACAGTGACCGCTCTGATCACGGCGGGCACCTGGGGGCGCCGGTCGCCGAGCTGTCCGCCCGGAGCCGGCCCGGCCCGCGAGCGGACGAAGACGGGCCCGAGCCCGCCGCCGAGGAAGGGCCGGCCGGGACCCAGGCGGTGCCCCCGGCCGGGACCCAGGCGGTGCCCCCGGCCGGAACCCAGGCGGTGCCTCCAGCCCCCGCGGTGCCCCCAGCCGCTGCGGCGCCTCCAGCCCCCCCGGTGCCGGCGCTGTCCGCCGTCACCGACGCTCCGGCCGGCGCGCTGCCCGAATCGGCGGTGGCCGCCGTGCGGGAGACGTTTGCGATCGTGGCCGCGGCCGGCGACAAGGTCCCCGGTTACTTCTACGGCCAGCTGTTCGCCCGCCGCCCGCAGCTGCGCAGCTTGTTCCCGCCCGCCATGGACCACCAGCGCGACCGCCTGGTGGGCGCCCTGGTCCGGATCGTGGAGAGCCTGACCACCCCGGACGAGATGGCCGCCTACCTGGCTCAGCTCGGCCGCGACCACCGCAAGTACGGGGTCGACCCGGCCATGTACGAGGCGGTCGGCGCGGCCCTGCTGGCCACCCTGCGACGGTTCGCGGGCGCGGCGTTCACCCCCGCGGCCGAGCAGGCCTGGGCCGACGCCTACGCGGCCATCTCGACGCTGATGATCCAGGCCGCCGACGAGGCGGGCACCACCGCCCCGGCCTTCTGGTCGGCCGAGGTCGTCAGCGTCGAGGAGCGCTACCAGGGCATGGCCGTGCTCACGATCGCGCTCGACCAGGGCATGCGGTTCGAGGCCGGCCAGCACGTCACCGTCCAGCATCCACGCTGGCCGCGGGTGTGGCGGTCGTACTCGATCGCGGGCTGCCCGCGCGAGGACGGCCTGGTCCAGCTGCACGTCAAGGCGGTGCCGGGCGGGTGGGTGAGCAACGCCCTGGTCCGGCACTCCGTGCCCGGCACCGAGCTGACGCTGGGGCCGCCGCTGGGCACGATGACGCTGGCGGCGGCGGGTAACCGCGACCTGGTGTGCGTGGCCGGGGGGACCGGGCTGGCCCCGGTCAAGGCCCTGGTCGAGCAGGCGATCCGCGATTCCGCCGCCCGGCCCCGGCGCATCCACCTGTTCTGCGGGGCCCGGCGGCGCCAGGAGCTGTACGACCTGCCGGACCTGTGGCAGCTGGCCGACGCCTGGCCGCTCCTGGAGGTCATCCCGGTGACCTCGGACGATCGCTCGTTCGACGGCACCCAGGGCAGCGTCGGCCGGGTCGCCGCCCGCTACCTGCCGCACCGTGAGTGCGAGGCTTACGTGGCCGGGCCGCCCGCGATGGTGCGGGAGACGCTGCGGGCGCTGACCCGGGCCGGGCTGCCGCGCGGGCGGGTGCACTTCGACGACGCCCTGCTCGCGGGCCCAGACCCGGCCCAGCCGGCCCCGGCCCAGCCGGAGCACACCCAGCCGCCCCCGGTCCGGCCGGAGCAGACCCGGCCGGAGCAGACCCAGCCGGAGCGGGGTGCCCCGTGCGAGTGAAATTTCCGCGGCCGCGCCGCCCGGACCGGCCGGGGCCGCCCGCCGCCCCGGAACCGACCGGCCCCGAGCCCCCCTGCACGATCGGCGAGCAGCTGGCCCAGGATGCGTTCGGCACCCGCGACCGGGCCGCCCGCTTCTACCGCGACCAGGTCACCGGCCAGCTCACCGACCGGATGCGTGAGTTCATCACCCGGATGGAGATGGTCTGGGTGGCCACCGCCGACGCGGCCGGCGAGTGCGACTGCAGCTTCCGGTCGGGGCCACCCGGGTTCGTCCGGGTGCTCGACGAGCGGCGGCTGGCCTACCCCGACTACCGCGGTAACGGGGTGATGGCGAGCTCGGGCAACATGATCGAGAACCCGCACATCGGCCTCTGGTTCGGCGACTTCGACCAGGACCTGATCGGGCTGCACGTCAACGGGCGGGCCGCGGTGCTCACCGCCGCCCAGATGAGCGCCGTCGACCCGGGCTCGCCGCCACCGGCCCACCCCGGCCAGCGGCCGGTGCACTGGGTGCTGGTGGACGTCCAGGAGTGCTTCGTGCACTGCCGCAAGCATCTGCCGCGGCTGGTCCGCCAGCCCCGCGACCAGCGCTGGGGGACCGACAGCGCGCTGGCCAAGGGCGGTGACTACTTCGGCGCGGCCGCCGCGGCCGATGCGGCCGCCCCGCGCACCTCGAGCTGATCCAGCAGTTCGCGGGTGGCCGCCGTGATCGCGTCGACGGCGGCGTTGAACGCGGCCGCGTTGTGGGCGGCGGGGGAGCGGAAGCCGCTCACCTTCCGCACGTACTGCAGGGCGGCGGCGTGCATGTCGTCCACCGTGACCTGCTCGGTGTAGGGCTCACGCAGCGTCTTGATGCTCCGGCACATGGCACGACCTTACGTCGTGCGGCCGACAGGCCCCGGCCCGAAGCGGGCAGACTGGGGGCATGACGCGCGTGATCGCCGGCCAGGCCCGCGGGCGGCGGCTCCAGGTGCCGTCCGGGCGGACCACCCGGCCGACCGGGGACCGGGTGCGGGAGGCGATGTTCGCCGCGGCCGGCTCGATCCTCGGGTCGTTCGACGGCACCCGCGTGCTCGACCTGTACGCGGGCTCGGGGGCGGCCGGCCTGGAGGCGCTGTCCCGCGGGGCCGCCCACGCCCTGCTGGTCGAGGCCAACCCGAGGTCGGCCCAGGTGATCAGGGCCAACATCGCCGCCGTCGGCCTGGACGACGCCGAGCTGGTCCAGGACCGGGTGGAACGGCTGCTGAGCCGGGGCCTCCCGGCCGGCCAGGAGCCCTACGACGTGGCGTTCGCCGACCCTCCGTACGCGCTGGCGGGCACCGAGCTGACCTCGGTGCTGGCCGCTGCGGGGACCCGGGGGTGGCTTGCGCCGGGTGCGCTGGTTATCGTCGAACGTGCCTCGCGTTCGGAGCCTTTGCGCTGGCCGGACGGCTTTTCGCCGCACCAGTCGCGCAAGTACGGCGAGGCGACGCTTTGGTACGCCACCCTCGGAGTTGAGCAGAAAGGCTGATCAGCGTGCGCCGTGTCGTCTGCCCCGGTTCCTTTGACCCCGTCACCAACGGGCACCTCGACATCATCAGCCGGGCGGCCGGGCTGTACGACGAGGTCGTGGTGGCCGTGCTCATCAACATGACCAAAAAGAGCCTGTTCACGGTGGACGAACGCATAGAGATGCTGCGCAGCGTGACCGCCGAGTTCGGCAACGTCCGGGTCGACCGCTTCCACGGGCTGCTGGTCGACTTCTGCGAGGCCAACGGCATCTCGGCGGTGGTCAAGGGTCTGCGGGCGGTCAGCGACTTCGACTACGAGATGCAGATGGCCCAGATGAACTACCGGATGGCCAAGGTCGAGACGCTGTTCATGCCGACCGACCCGCTGTACTCGTTCCTGTCCTCGAGCCTCATCCGCGAGGTCGCCAAGTACGGCGGCGACGTCAGCGGGCTGGTACCCGAGCAGGTCATCGGTCAACTCCGGGCCCGCCTGGCCGAGAGTTGAGCTACGTTAGGTAATGACGGGGAATGGTGCGGCCGGCGGTTGAGTTGGGAATCGTGCCCAGCTCTGTCGTAAGCTTGACCGTCCAGCACTAACTAAACCCGGTAAACGTTGATGCCTCACGCACGCAAGAAGTCCGCAACCACCCTTGACCCGCGCGGGGCGCTCGTGTTCGACACGCGAGCGCTGGGACGCCAGCCAGGCGCCGCTCGGGAAGAGACCCGTACCATCCCGGCTCCAGACGCCCTGCGAGTGGAGCTCGCGGGCGTGCCCGCGGGCGCCGAGGTGACGGTGACCGTACAGCTCGAAGCGGTGCACGAGGGCGTCCTCGTCACCGGCACGGCCACCGCGCCGGTGTCCGGTGAGTGCGCCCGCTGCCTCGAGCCGCTGACCTCGTCGGTCGAAGCCAGCTTCCAGGAGCTCTATCACTACGAGCCGAGCCCCGAAGAAGATGACGAAGACGAGTTGCTGCTGGATGGTGACCTGCTCGACCTGGAGCCGGTGCTCCGCGACGCCATCGTGCTCGCGCTGCCACTGGCGCCGCTGTGCTCGGACGACTGCGCCGGGCTGTGCCCCGACTGCGGGGTCCGGCTGGCCGACGCCGGGCCGGGTCACCAGCACGACGTAGTCCTCCCCGAGTGGGAGGCGCTGCGCAAGTTCAACGGATTTGACCAGGAAAAAGACCCGACCGGCCGCCCGAACGGCGCCGGAGATCGACAGGAGGGCTGAGGTGGCGGTTCCCAAGCGGAGAATGTCACGCAGCAACACGCGTTCGCGTCGCTCGCAGTGGAAGACGGGCGCGCCGACGCTGGTCAGTTGCCCGCAGTGCCATGACCCCAAGCTTCCCCACGTCGCCTGCCCGACGTGCGGCACCTACCGGCGCCGCCAGGTCATCCAGCCGTCCTGAGCGGCCCAGGCCGAGCCGAATTAGCCTGGAGGAGGCGTGCTGTGGGCGTCGTAAGGGATGGGCCGCGCGGTAGTGGAGCGGCCTCGGGCCGGGATCCGGCTGAGCTCCCGGCCGCCCTCGGCGTGCCGCTGCACGACGACATCCTCGAGCGCGCCCTGACCCACCGGTCGTACGCGTACGAGAACGGCGGCCTGCCCACCAACGAGCGCCTGGAGTTCCTCGGCGACTCGGTGCTGGGCCTGGTCGTGACCGACACCCTGTTCCGCGGCTACCCGAACCTGCCCGAGGGACAGCTCGCCAAGCTGCGGGCGGCCGTGGTCAACATGCACGCGCTGGCCGACGTGGCCCGTGGGCTGGAGCTGGGCGCCTACGTCCGGCTCGGCCGGGGGGAGGAGGGGACCGGCGGCCGTGACAAGCCGTCGATCCTCGCCGACACCCTGGAAGCGGTGATCGGCGCGGTGTTCATCGACTGCGGGCTGCCCGCCGCCCAGGGCCTCGTGCACACCTTGTTCGACCCGGTCATCGAGAAGTCGGCCCGGCTCGGCGCGGGCCTGGACTGGAAGACCTCGCTGCAGGAGCTGACCGCGGCCGAGCTGCTCGGGGTGCCCGAGTACACGGTGGCCGAGAGCGGGCCCGATCACCAGAAGTCGTTCCGGGCCACGGTCAAAGTGGGCGGCAAGGTGCTCGGCGCCGGCGAGGGCCGGTCCAAGAAGGCGGCCGAGCAGCAGGCGGCCGAGGCCGCCTGGGTGGCGATCAACGAGGCCACCAACGGCGACGCCGGTACCGGCAGCTCCGGCCCGGTGGCCTGAGCACCTTTTAATTTTCATAAATAAAATGCCTGAACTGCCCGAAGTCGAAGTGGTCCGCCAGGGTCTGCAACGGCACGTGGTCGGCCGCACCATCGACAAGGTCTCCGTCCTCCATCCGCGGGCCGTGCGCCGTCACCTGGCCGGCCCGGAGGACTTCGCGGCCGCGCTGGCCGGCCGCCCGGTCGCCGCCGCCCGCCGCCGCGGCAAGTACCTGTGGCTCCCGGTCGGCGAGGACGCGCTGCTGGCCCACCTCGGCATGAGCGGCCAGCTGCTGGTGGGCGAGCCCGACCGGCCGTTGTCGCCGCACGTGCGGGCGGTGTTCACGTTCACCGACGGCGGCCCCGACCTGCGCTTCACCGACCAGCGGACGTTCGGCCACCTGCTGATCGCGGCGGACGGGGCCGAGCTGCCGGGCCCGATCGCCCACATCGCCCCCGATCCGCTGGAAGACGCGTTCGACGACGCCGCGTTCGCGGCCGCGCTGCGCCGCCGCCGGACCGGCATCAAGCGCGCGCTGCTGGACCAGTCGCTGATCAGCGGGGTCGGCAACATCTACGCCGACGAGGCGCTGTGGCGGGCCAAGCTGCACTACGCGCGGGCCACCGACACGCTGACCCGCCCGGAGATCACCCGCCTGCTGGCCGGCATCCGCGAGGTCATGCGGACCGCGCTGGCGGCCGGCGGGACGTCCTTCGACCGCCTGTACGTCAACGTCAACGGGGAGAGCGGCTACTTCGACCGCTCGCTGGCGGTCTACGGCCAGGAGGGTCAGCCCTGCCCGCGCTGCGGCACCCCGGTCCGCCGGGACCCGTTCATGAACCGGTCGTCCTACAGCTGCCCGCGCTGCCAGCCGCGGCCGCGGAACGGCCGCTGGTGACCGCTACGCTGCCCGGGTGAGCGCACCACGGGACGAGTCCGGGCCGGTCCGGCTGACCGCCTACGCCGACGGCCGGGTCCAGGGGGTGGGCTTCCGGGCCTGGGTCCGGATGAGGGCGACCGCGCTGGGACTGGCCGGCACCGCCACCAACCTGGACGACGGCCGGGTTGAGGTCATCGCCGAGGGCCCCGCCCGCGACGTGCGGGCGCTGCTGGCCGAGCTGACCGGCGGCGACACACCGGGCCGGGTCACCCACGTGGCCGAGCGCTGGGGCGCCCCGCAGGGCCGGCTGCGGGGCTTCACCGAGCGTTAATTGCGGCCTGCCCGCTATGATCACTCTCAGCCGGCCGCGAAGGTGTCCTTATTCGGCATGTAAGGTAAATAACAGGGGCTATGTCGGCACTCAACTTGACCAGCCAAGCCCTTAGTGAGAACCTAGATACTGTTAATGCACACGCGGAATGCGTGTAATTGAGTTAGTGCCCACTCTGGTCACTCAGCGTGGAGGACCCCACACCATGGCGAAGGCTCTACTTGGCCACGTTGGCGGTCCCGACCCCCGGATGATCTCAGAGATGCGCCGACTTCAGCAGCGAGTGCGCGACCTGGAAGCCGAGCTCATGCGGCTCCAGGACCAGAACGATGCACTGGTTGCCGAAGCCAGCGATGCTGAGCTCCTGGTAGCGGGCCGCGAGCCGGCGCTCACATGACGAGCGCCTGCACAACTAGGCAAAACGACAGCACGACCGGCAAGACCAAATAGGGGCGCCTGCCTCTTCGGGCGTCCCTATTGTCTTGCCCCGCAGCCGGTGGCCCGGACATTCCGGTGCCATCGGCTGATCAGCTCTACCCGGGTGCCCCTTCCCTCCTGGCCCCGGAGGCAATTCGCAGTTCGCCGCATTTGACGGTGCCGCACGGTAAGGTCACGGCCAGACCGAGCTGAGCAGGAGGGAGGGCTCCGGTGTACCTGAAGAGCCTTACGCTGCGCGGCTTCAAGTCGTTCGCGTCGGCCACTTCGCTGCGGCTCGAGCCCGGTATCACCTGCGTGGTCGGCCCCAACGGCTCCGGCAAGTCCAACATCGTCGACGCCCTGGCCTGGGTCATGGGCGAGCAGGGCGCCAAGTCGCTGCGCGGCGGCAAGATGGAAGACGTCGTCTTCGCCGGCACCACCTCGCGGCCCCCGCTGGGCCGGGCCGAGGTCACGCTGACCATCGACAACAGCGATGGCGCGCTGCCCATCGACTACGCCGAGGTGACGATCAGCCGGCTGATGTTCCGCTCCGGCCAGAGCGAGTACGCGATCAACGGCGACCGCTGCCGCCTGCTCGACGTCCAGGAGCTGCTGTCGGACTCCGGGCTGGGCCGGGAGATGCACGTCATCGTCGGCCAGGGCCAGCTCGACACCGTGCTGCACGCGGGCCCGGAGGCCCGCCGGGCGCTGATCGAGGAGGCGGCCGGGGTGCTCAAGCACCGCCGCCGCAAGGAGAAGGCGCTCCGCAAGCTGGAGGCCATGCAGGCCAACCTGACCCGGCTGGTCGACCTGACCGGTGAGCTCGGCCGGCGGCTGAAGCCGCTCGGCCGCCAGGCCGAGGTGGCCCGGCGGGCGGCGCTCATCCAGGCCGACCTGCGCGACTCGCGCCTGCGGCTGCTGGCCGACGACTACGTGACGCTGGCCGCCAAGCTGGAGGCCGACGAGGCCGACGAGGCGGCCGTGGTCGCCCGCCGGACCGCGCTGGAGGGTGCACTGTCCGCCGCCCGCCGCCGCGAGGCCGAGCTCGACAGCGCCGCCCAGCTCCACGCCAGCGCGCTGGCTCAGGCCCAGGAGACCTGGTTCGGGCTGTCGTCGCTGGCCGAGCGGCTGCGCTCGACGGCCGGCCTGGCCGAGGAACGGCACCGGCACCTGGCGGCCGAGCCGGTCGCCGAGTCGCCCGGCCGCGACCCCGACGAGCTGGACCGGCAGGCGGCCGAGCTGCGCGAAGAAGAAGACAGCCTCAGCGCCCGGCTGGCGGTGGGCCGGGACCGGCTGACGGCCGCGGTCACCGAGCGGTCCGGGGCCGAGGCCGAGCTGGCCCGCATCGAGCGGCGCATCGCCGACGACCGCAAGGCGGCCGCCACCCGGGCCGACCGGCTGGCCAAGCTGCGCGGCCAGGTCGGCGCGGCCAGCAGCCGCCAGGCGGCCGCCGCCGAGGAGCTGGAGCGGCTGGCGGCCTCGGCCACCGAGGCCCGCGCCCGGGCCGAGCGCGCCCAGGCCGAGCACAGCCAGGCGGCCGAGCACGTGTCCGGCCACGACGAGGGCCGGGCCGAGATCGCCGCCGCCCACGAAGAAGCCACCGGCCTCCTCACCGCGGCCAGCGCCAAGGTCAGCGAGCTGCGCAAGGCCGAGGCGGAGGCGACCAAGCGCTACACCGCGCTGCGGTCCCGGGTCGAGACCCTGCAGGAGGCGTTCCGGCGCGGCGCCGACGCCTCCGCCGATCTGCTGGCCGAGACCGGCCAGCAGGGCCGGTTCAGCGGCATCATCGGCCCGTTCGCCGAGGCCATCACCGTCGAGGACGGCGCCCAGCTGGCGATCGCGGCCGCGCTCGGGGCGGCCGCCAACGCGGTCGCCGTCACCGACCTCAACGCCGCCATCGCCATCCTCACCGTGCTGCGCGAGTCCGGCGCGGGCACGGCCGGCCTGGTCATCGCCGGTCACCCCGACGTCGGGCACTCGGTGGCCAGCCGGTCCCGGTCCCGCACCGACCGCGGCGACCTGCCGTCGGGCGCCCGCTACGCGCTCGACCTGGTGCAGGCGTCCGACGAGCTCCGCCCGGCGGTGACCCAGCTGCTGGGCGGGGTGGTGGTCGCGGCCAGCCTGGAGCAGGCCGCCGACCTGATGCGGGCCACCCCCGGGCTGCGGGTGGTGACCCGGGACGGTGACGTGCTCGGCGCCCACTGGGCCATCGGCGGCTCGGCCGGCCAGCAGAGCCTGCTGGAGGTCCGGGCGGCCGCCGACGACGCCGCCACCGGCCTGCAGGAGGCCCAGGACCAGTGTGAGGACGCGGCCGAGGCGCTGGCGCGGGCGGTCAGCTCGGAGTCGGCCGCCCGCCGGGCGGTGGACGAGGCCCGGACCCGGATGCGCCAGGCCGACTCGGCCGCGGCCGAGATCTCCGGCCGCCTGGGCCGCCTGGCCGGGGCCGCCCGGGCCGCCAGCGACGAGGTCCGGCGGCTGGAGACGGCGATCGAGGCGGCCCGCCGGGCCGGGGAGAAGGACCAGGCCCGGCTGACCGAGCTGACCGAGCGGCTGACCGACGCCGAGGCGTCGGCCGGCACCGACCCCGACGAGCCCGGGGTCGACGACGACGGCGCCGCCGAGGTCAAGGACACCCTGGCCCAGCGCTGCACGATGGCCCGCAACGCCGAGATGGAGGCGCGCCTGGAGGTGCGCACGGTCGAGGAGCGGCTGCGGGCCATCGAGGGCCGGGCCGATTCGCTGAACGCGGCCGCCACCGCCGAGCGGCAGGCCCGCGAGCGGGCCCAGGCCCGGCTGCGGCAGCGGGCGGCCGACGCCACCGTCGCCCGGGCGGTGGCCCGCGGCGCCCAGCTGGCGGTCGCCCGGGCCGAGCAGTCGCTGGCGGCCGCCCTGACCCGGCGGACCGAGGCCGAGCAGGCCACCGCGGCCGGCGCCGATGAGCTCAAGGTGGTCCGGGCCCGGGTCCGCGACCTCGCGGCCGAGCTCGACACCGTGGTCAACAGCGCCCACGGGGCCGAGATCGCCCGGGCCGAGCACCGGCTGCGGCTGGAGCAGATGGAGGCGCACGCGGTCGAGGAGTTCGGCGTCGAGGCCAGCCAGCTGGTGGCCGAGTACGGCCCGTCGGTGCCGATCCCGCCGCCCGCCGACGCCGCCGAGGGCCAGCTGCCCACCGCCTACGACCGCACCATCCAGGAAAAGCGGGCCGACGCCGCCCAGCGCGACCTGGTCAAGCTGGGCAAGGTCAACCCGCTGGCGCTGGAGGAGTACGCCGCCCTGCAGGAGCGGCACGCGTTCCTGGCCACCCAGCTCGAGGACCTCAAGAAGACCCGCCGCGACCTGCTGCTGGTGGTCAAGGAGGTCGACGACCGGGTCCAGGAGGTGTTCGCCTCCGCCTACGCCGACATCGCCCGCGAGTTCGAGGGGATCTTCAGCCGGCTGTTCCCGGGCGGCCAGGGCCAGCTGGTGCTGACCGAGCCGGACGACATGCTGGCGACCGGCATCGAGGTCGAGGCCCGGCCGCCCGGCAAGAAGGTCAAGCGGCTGTCGCTGCTGTCCGGCGGCGAGCGCTCGCTGACCGCCATCGCCTTCCTGTGCGCGATCTTCAAGGCCCGGCCCTCGCCGTTCTACGTGCTCGACGAGGTCGAGGCGGCCCTCGACGACACCAACCTGGGCCGGCTGCTGGTGATCTTCCGTGAGCTGCAGGAGAGCTCGCAGCTCATCGTCATCACCCACCAGCGCCGCACGATGGAGTGCGCCGACGCCCTCTACGGGGTGAGCATGCGCGGCGACGGTGTCTCGGCCGTCGTCAGCCAGCGCCTCAGCGAACGCGAGCCCGCCTGACCCCCGCCCCACCCCCACAAGACACCCGAGTCACTCTGATCACGCGAGGCCCGCGGAGAAGCGCCCCGCTCCGGTTACCGGCCATTATTTCCCGTGACCGGCCAGCGCCGACCGTACTCCGGTTCCCGTTCCGGTACCGTCCCGCTCACCGTGACCCCGCCCGTAACCCGCACCCCTCGGCATCGCGTGTCTCTGCCCGGCGGTACGCACCCACCGCAGCCCCATGTCACACTCACCCCACGGGCCTCAGCACTGAAGGTCTACTCCGACTTGGAAACGCTTTTGGCCAGCATCTGTACACCAGTGTTCCCGAGTTCGCTGCCTGCCCTCGTTCCCGCCCTCACCAGCCACTCGCGCCTCGCGGGGCCCCTGCGCCAGGCGCGGACCTCCGGATTAGGGAAGGCTTTTAGGCAGCATTTGCACAAAAGTCTTCCTGAACCCTTGGCCAGCTTCACGGCCTCGAGCCCAGGCGTCACATACACCCCAGGAGCCCTGAGCGCGGGGTCACCTCCTGGCTGCCGGGGACCCCGGCGCCAGTCGCAGGTGCACCTCGGCGCCAGGCCCAGGCGCACCCGGCGCTAGGCGCAGGCGCACCCGGCGCTAGGCGCAGGCGCACCCGGCGCTAGGCCCAGGCGCACCCGGCGCTAGGCCCAGGCGCACCCGGCGTCAGGCGCAGGCGCACCCGGGCGCCAGGCCCAGGCGCGCCCCGGCGCCCGGCTCCAGACGCACCCCGGCTCCCGGCTCCAGACACCCTGGCCTCCGGCTCCAGGCGCACCCCGGCCTCAGGCTCCAGACGCACCCCGGGCCCCGGCTCCAGACGCACCCCGGCCCAAGCCTCAGACCCGGCTCCTCTGCCCCAAAAAGCCACACGAGTCATTCTGATCACGCGAGTCACAGCGGTCACCGGAAGTCCCCGCGTTTGCGCACCGCACCCGGTGAGCAGATAACCTCGGCCCGGACGAAACGGTCCTGCGCCTACAGACTGAGATCGGTCATGGAAACGATAATTCTCATCATTGTCCTGGCGGTGGTGTTCGTCGCCCTCGTGCTCGAGGGAGGCTGGCTGCTGCTGGTCCGGCCCCGTCGCCGCCGTCGCGGCGAGGGCGTCGAGGTGCTCACCCCGCCCGAGGCGCCCGGCCAGGATGAGCTGCGGGCCCCCGGCGAGGGAGCGGACGAGGCGGCCGGCGCGGTCATCGCCCCGCCCGCGCCGACCCGGGTCCCGGCCCAGCCACCCGCGCCCGAGATCGAGAAGCCGCCGCCGTCGGCCGGCCGCCTGGTCCGGCTGCGTGACCGCCTGTCGCGGTCCCAGTCGTCGATGGGCTCGGTCCTGCTCGGCCTGCTGTCCCGCGACCGGCTCGACGACGACACCTGGGACGAGATCGAAGAGGTGCTGATCACCGCGGACGTGGGGGTCGTGCCGGCCCGGCAGATCGTCGAGGAACTGCGCACCAAGGTCAAGGTGCTCGGCGTCCGCGACGTCGACCAGGTCCGCGACCTGCTGCGGACCGAGCTGATCAACCAGATCGGCCCGGACCTGAACCGCGCCCTCAACGAGGAGAAGCACAGCGGCGCCCCGGCCGTGATGATGATGGTCGGCGTCAACGGCACCGGTAAGACCACGACCGCCGGCAAGCTGGCCCGGGTCCTGGTCGGCGACGGCAAGACCGTCCTGCTGGGCGCGGCCGACACGTTCCGGGCGGCCGCCGCCGACCAGCTGCAGACCTGGGGGGAGCGGGTCGGGGCGCAGACCGTCCGGGCCGACCGCGACGGCGCCGACCCGGCCGCGGTCGCCTTCGACGCGGTCGCCAAGGGCTCCGACCTCAAGGTCGACGTGGTCCTGGTCGACACCGCCGGCCGCCTGCACACCAAGACCGGCCTGATGGACGAGCTCGGCAAGGTCAAGCGGGTCATCGAGAAGCGCACCCCGGTCGACGAGGTACTGCTGGTACTGGACGCCACCACCGGCCAGAATGGCCTCCGCCAGGCCCGGGTGTTCGCCGAGGTGGTGGACATCACCGGCATCGTGCTGACCAAGCTCGACGGCACCGCCAAGGGTGGCATCGTGATCGCCGTTCAGCGCGAGCTGGGCGTCCCGGTCAAGCTGGTCGGCCTGGGCGAAGGCGCCGACGACCTGGCCCCATTCGACCCCGCCACCTTCGTCGACGCGATCATCAGCAGCTGACGCTAGGCCGCAGCGGCCGCGGGCCCACACCGGGCGGCGGTCGGCTGAGCGGGCAGGCGACCCCGGTCGCGGCACCCCCGGGTCGCGCCGAGGGCGACGGGTGGCGGACGGCGGACGGCCGGTCGCGGCGACGTCGGCTCGGCCCACACAGTGGGCAGCCGGGCGGGCCATTTTTGTCGGCAATTCGGCAGCCGGAGCCGTGTTCGGCCGGTAACTCCGGCAGGTTCGGCAACACGGAGCGTGGCTGGGCCACGGATCATGTCACCCGAGACGCTACGTTGCGTATGCCCAACAGCCGCCGGGGGATCTTGCGGTCTGTCCTCGTTTCGCTACTCCTCGCGCCGGCCTGGGCGCGGCCCGGACCCGGTCCGGCCGCCTGGGCTGCTTTCACTCAGGCCCCATACGAATCAGAAGTCACAGAAGTTCGTAAATACGAACGGTCGGGCTTCTCTTCAAATGCGTTTCGCATAACGCGATCAATTAATTTCCGGGTGCGCCGCAAATTTGTTCTGCGCCATGGTGGAAATGGCGGATTAGTCCGTTACGATGCCCCCGATCGGCCCCGTGGCCGTCTATTTCCCCGGAGATGATCGGTATGGATGCCCTGCGCTCTTATGCGACCCCGCACGGTGCGTATCCGACTGCGGAGAGTACCGAGCTGCCGATAACCGAGCGGCCGGATGCCGACGACGATCCACCGGCATTTTCGGCAATCGGCAGGCTCGACCGGTTTTCGGTCAGCCGTTATCGGCCTCGGAATGGGCGCGATGGGAGCGCACACGGTGAGCCCGGCAGCGGCGCGCCGCGTGAGCCCGACCGGTCCGCGCCGAGTGAGCGCAGAAGGTCCGCACTGAGTGAGCGCAGAAGGTGCGGGCCGAGTGAGCGCGAGAGGGTCACGCCGGGTGAGCCCGGCGGCATCGACTGGGACTGCCCCTGGTCTTGGAGCCCGCGGTGAGCCTGCGCTCAGGCCAGCACGCGCGGCTGACGCCGGGCCGGGTCCGGTCGATGTCGTTCCGGCTGGCCAAGCTGGGCCGCCGCGGGCTCGACGAGGACGACGTGCGTGAGTTCTGTGATCAGGTCGAAGACGAGCTGTCGGTGCTGCTGGAGGAACGGGCCGCCCTCCAGGCCGAGGTGCACCGGTTGCGCGGCTGGGCCCAGGGCCGGGGCGAGGTCATGCGCCAAGGCCGGCCCCGGGCCGCCTTGCCGCCCGGGGTGTCGCCCGGCCGGTCGTCCGGGCTGTCGCCCGGTCGGCCCCAGCCTGGGGTGTCGCCCGGCCGGCCCCAGCCTGGGGTGTCGCCCGGCCGGCCCCAGCCTGGGGTGTCGCCCGGCCGGCCCCAGCCTGGGGTGTCGCCCGGCCGGCCCCGGCCCGCTCTCCCCTCCGGGGCGTCCGGGGCGCCCGGGATGGCGCCCGCCCGGCCCCCAGCGGGCCGCCCCCAGCCTGCCCTGCCGCCCGGAGTGGTGCCGCTGGGCGCCCCCGTGAGTGCCCCGGCGGCCCCGGCGGCCTCGGCGGCCTCGGCCGCGGCCATGGTGCCGGTCCCCAGCCGCCCGTACGACGCGCCGGTGGTGCCCCACCCGCAGCCGCTCGACGTCAACAACCAGGCCATTCGCATCCTGGCCAAGGCCCAGCAGACCGCCGAGCGTTACGTGTCCGACGCGCACGCCTACAGCCGCGAGGTCGCCCACGAAGCCCAGCGCCGCCGGGAGAAGATCCTGGCCGAGGCCAGCGCCAAGGCGTCCCAGATGCTCGAGCACGCCCACCGGGTGGCGGTCAGGAACCGGCTGACGCCCGATTCCGGCTTCGCCCGTCCCGGTGTCCATCGCCCGGTGGCCCCGGCCAGCCGCCTGACGCCGCCGAACGGCCATTCGCTGCCCTCGGTCGGCCGTCACGCCCCATCGGTCGGTCATTACCCACCCGGCCCGCAGTCTCCGGTGGCCGAATCGCCCGCTCCGGCCGGCCAGTACCCCCCGGACGGCCAGTACCCCCCGGACGGCCAGTACCCCCCGGACGGCCAGTACCCCCCAGCCGCTCGGCCCTCGCCTGCGGCCCCGTACCCCCGCGCCCCGCGGCACTCGGCCGCCGCCCACTACCCGCCCGTCCCGGCCCCGCCCGCACCCGCGCCGCCTGACGTCTGGCCCGCGCCGGCCGACCCCAACCCGGCCCCGCCCGCACCGCCGGGCGGCGGGTCCGCGTCAACCGACTTCTGGTCCGCCCGGGTGGAGGCCGGCCCCACTCCGCCCGCCCCGGCGGGTGCCCAGCCCGGGCCGCCCGACTTCTGGTCCGCGCCCGTCGCCGATTTCCCCTCGTCGGCCGCCGCGTCCCCACCGGCCAGCATCTTCGCCCCGAACCAGGGCCGCCCCGGCCACGCCATCCCCTCCGGCCCGCAACCGCTCCCGCTCCCGCCGGCCCCGCTGTCCGCCCCGGCGGCCGCGCAGGCCGATCCCGCCATCTACGGCGAGGTGGCCGCCCGCCACCCCGGCGCCGCCCACCGCCACCGCCGCGACCCCGGCTTCACCCACGGCTCCCGCCTCACCCCGCCGGCCGGGTTCCCGTACGACCAGCCGATCCGGCCGCGCCAGCCCGGACCGCCCCAGCCCCAGCCGGGGCAGCCCCCGGCCGACTACAGCACGATCATCGACTACCCCGGCCCAGCCGCCGACTACCGCGCCCCCCGCGTCACGCGCCCCGAATCCCGCGACCCGGCCGGCCCCAGCAACCGCGACCGGGACCGGGACCGGGACCGCGAAGGGGAATACCCGGACACGAATGGCACCCCCCGCCACCGCGACTACCCCTTCCCGTTCTGACCCCGCCCCGCACCAGCCCCATCCCAACCCCGTAAAGCCTCACCCGCATCTCCCGTCCCCTCTGAACCCGGGAAACGTGTCCGTAACATAAGCCGGGCCGGTTTCACGCTGCCGACACATATCGGCAGACCGGCGGAAACTCGTGTGCCGGAAAGTACCTGCCAGGAGAGGGAAAGGGTGTCCGAATGAAGCTCGTCACCGCGATCATCAAGCCATTCAAGCTGGACGACGTCAAAGCCGCCCTGCAAGCGTTCGGGGTCAAGGGCATGACGGTGGTCGAGTCGAGCGGCTACGGCCGCCAGCGGGGGCACACCGAGGTCTACCGCGGCGCCGAATACCAGGTTGACCTGGTGCCCAAGGTCCGGCTAGAGGTCCTGTGCGACGACGAGGACGCCGATGATCTGATCGGTGTGATCGTCAAGGCCGCGCAGACCGGCCGGATCGGCGACGGGAAGGTCTGGTCGACCCCGGTCGACACCGTGGTCAGGGTGCGCACCGGAGAACGCGGACCCGACGCGATCTAACGCGCAGCTTGCCCACGGAGAAACCACGGGGAGGCACGGGGGAACCATGGGGAGCCAACCACGGGGAACCAAGTGGCCTTGATGACGTCGTTCGCCGCCGATCGGGCTCGCCGGTCCACTGAAACCGATCGCTGGCTGGCGGGCATGCTCGGCGCCGAGCCGGGGGTCGCCCTGGTCGCCGTGGGCGGGTACGGCCGCCGGGAACTGCTGCCCGGCAGCGACCTGGACGTGCTACTGCTGCACGCCGGGCGGGACGGGATCGCGGCCGTCGCCGACCGGATCTGGTACCCGGTCTGGGACTCCGGCGCCCGCCTGGACCACGCGGTCCGGACCGTGCCGCAGGCGCGCCGGGTCGCCCGGGCCGACCTCAAGGTGGCGCTCGGGCTGCTGAACGCCCGGCACGTGGCCGGGGACCCCGCTCTGACCATGCAGCTGCGCGAGGGCGCGCTCGAGGATTGGCGCGCGGCGGCCAGGACACGGCTGGCCGACCTCCGCGAGCTGCACAACGAGCGGGCCCGGCTGTTCGGGGAGCTGGCGTTCCTGCTCGAGCCCGACCTCAAGGAGGCCCGCGGCGGCCTGCGGGACGTGCACGCGATCCAGGCCATCGCGGCCGCCTGGGTCGCCTCGGCCCCCGGGCCCCGGGTCCGGGCCGCCTACGAGTCGATCCTGGACGCGCGGCACATCCTGCACGAGATCACCGGGCGGTCCTCCGACCGGCTGGTCCAGGAGGAGCACGACGAGGTGGCCCGGGCGGCCGGGCTGCTGGACGGCGACGCGCTGCTGCGCGAGCTGGCCGGCGCGGGCCGGACGGTGGCCTACGCCGTCGATCACGCCTTCCGCCAGGCCGAACGGGCTTCGGGCCGGCGCCTCCGCCGCCGCAAGCTGGAACGCCGCCCGCTGGCCGACGGCGTGGTCGAGCAGGACGGCGAAGTGGTGCTGGCCCGCGCCGCCGACCCCACGACTGACCCGGTCCTGCTGCTGCGGGCGGCGGCCGCCGCCGCCCAGGCGGGCCGCCCGCTGGCCCCGCGGGCGCTGGCCCGGCTGGCCGAGTGCCCGCCGCTGCCGGTGCCGTGGCCGGCCGAGGCCCGGGACGCCCTGGTCGCCCTGCTCGGGGCCGGGCCCGAGGCCATCGCGGTCTGGGAGGCGCTGGATCAGGAGGGCCTGATCACGGTGCTGATCCCGGACTGGGAGCGGGTCCGCAACCGGCCCCAGCGCAACCCCCTGCACACCTACACGGTGGACCGGCACCTGGTCGAGGCGGCCGCCCACGCCGCCGCCATGACCCGCGACGTCGCCCGGCCCGACCTGCTGCTGCTGGCCGCCCTGCTGCACGACCTGGGCAAGGGCTGGCCCGGCGACCACAGCGTGAGCGGCGAGGTGGTCGCCCGGGACGTCGCCCACCGGGTCGGCCTGAACGAGGCCGACGCCGAACTGGTGGCCAAGGCCACCCGCCACCACCTGCTGCTCCCGCTGGTCGCCACCCGCCGGGACCTGGACGACCCGGTCACCGTCGAACAGGTCGCGCGCATGGTCGGCAGCCGCCCGCTGCTGGAGCTGCTGCACCGGCTGGCCATCGCCGATGGTCTCGCCACCGGGCCCGCGGCCTGGAACGACTGGAAGGCCGGCCTGGTCGCCGACCTGGTGCACCGGGTGGAGACGGTGCTGGCCGGTGACCCGCCCCCCGGTTCCGGCCCGCTCCGGGCCGACCAGCTGGCCCTGGCCGAGCAGGGCGGCCCGGCTGCCGTCGTCGACGACCACGAGGTCACCGTGATCGCCCCGGACCGGCCGGGGCTGCTCTGGCGGGCGGCCGGGGTGCTGGCCTCGCACCGGCTGGCGGTCCGCGGCGCCAACGCCACCTTCGTCGGGCCGACCGCGGTGGCCGTGTTCCAGGTCGCGCCCGAGTTCGGCGACCCGCCCGACGCCGCCCTGGTGGCCAGCGACCTCCGCCGCATGCTGGAGGGTCGCCTGGACGTCGAGGAACGGCTGGAACGCCGGATCCGGGCGGCCCGCCCGCCCGGCGCCGTCGTCGCCCCGCCCAAGGTCACGCTGGTCGACGACGCCTCGCTGACCGCCACCGTGGTCGAGGTCCGGGCCCACGACGAGCCCGGGCTGCTGTGGCGGATCGGCCGGGCCCTGGGCGGCTGCGGCCTGGACCTGCGCTCGGCCCGGGTGGAGACGCTGGGGGCCGAAGCGGTCGACGTGTTCTACGTCGCCGACGAGAGCGGCCAGCCGCTGACCAGCCGGGACACCCGGCAGGCGACGGTCGAGGCGGTGCTCGCCGCCCTGACCGGCTGAGACCTCGCCGCCCTGACCGGCTGAGACCTCGCCGTCCTGACCGGCTGAGAGCTCGCGGCCCTGACCGGCCGGGACCCCGGCGCCACCCGGGCAGGGGCACCCGCGCCACCCCCTTTAATAAAATTCATCCTTTGGCTTACGGCGGACTGCGCGCAAACGTGAGCAGATAGCCTTGACAGACGGATACGCGGGCTGCGTGAGGATGGCATAGGAACGTGTTCGAGACCCTCTCCGAACGGCTTACTTCGGTCTTCTCTTCCCTCCGGGGCAAGGGACGGCTCTCTCAGGCTGACATCGACGCGACCGCGCGTGAGATCCGCATCGCGCTGCTGGAGGCCGATGTCGCGCTGCCGGTGGTCCGGCAGTTCATCGCCCGCGTCAAGGAACGGGCCGGCGGCGAGGAAGTTTCGGGCGCGCTCAACCCGGCCCAGCAGGTCATCAAGATCGTCAACGACGAGCTGATCGGCATCCTGGGCGGCGAGACCCGGCGGCTGCGGTTCGCCAAGAACCCGCCCACCATCATCCTGCTGGCCGGCCTGCAGGGTTCCGGTAAGACCACGCTGGCGGGCAAGCTCGCCCTCTGGCTGCGCGAGCAGGGCAACACCCCGATGCTGGTCGCGGCCGACCTGCAGCGTCCCAACGCGGTCCAGCAGCTGCAGATCGTCGGCGAGCGGGCCGGCGTGCCGGTCTACGCGCCCGAGCCCGGCAACGGCGTCGGCGACCCGGTCGCGGTCGCCCGCCAGTCGGTCGAAGAGGCCCAGCGCCGCCAGCAGAACATGGTCATCATCGACACCGCCGGCCGGCTGGGTGTCGACCAGGAGCTGATGCAGCAGGCGGCCGACATCCGCGACGCGGTCCAGCCGGACGAGATCCTGTTCGTGGTCGACGCGATGATCGGCCAGGACGCGGTGGCCACCGCCCAGGCGTTCCTGGACGGCGTCGGCTACGACGGGGTCGTGCTGACCAAGCTCGACGGCGACGCCCGCGGTGGCGCGGCGCTGTCGATCGTCGAGCTCACCGGCCGGCCGATCATGTTCGCCTCCTCCGGTGAGAAGCAGGAGGACTTCGACCTCTTCCACCCCGACCGGATGGCGTCCCGGATCCTCGACATGGGTGACATGCTCACCCTGATCGAGCAGGCCGAGCGGCACTTCGACGAGGAGCAGACGACCGCGCTGGCGGACCGGCTGATCTCCGGCGAGGGCTTCACCCTCGAGGACTTCGTCGAGCAGATGGCGATGATCCGCAAGATGGGGCCGATCGGCAACCTGCTCGGCATGCTGCCCGGCGCGGGCAAGAACAAGGAGCTGCTCAGCCAGGTCAACGACAAGGACCTCGACCGCGCGACCGCGATCGTCCAGTCGATGACCCCCGACGAGCGCCGCAACCCCAAGATCATCAACGGCTCGCGCCGCGCCCGCATCGCCGGCGGCTCGGGCGTGACCCCCGGCCAGGTCGGTGCCCTCATCCAGAACTTCCTCGAGGGCCAGAAGCAGATGAAGCAGATGCTGGGCGGCGGCCTCGGCAACGTCCCGGGCCTCCCGCCGGGCATGCGCCGGGCCGCGACCAAGGCCGGCAAGAAGGGCAAGTCCAAGCGCAAGCACCCGGGCGGCGACCCCCGCCGCGCGGCCGCCAAGGCGGCCGGGGCCAACGCCGACGGCGGTAACGGCGCCGAGGTCCCCGGCAACGGCCGCGCCGGCGGTATCGGTGGCGGCCTGCCCGAGGGGTTCACCAACCAGGACATGGCCGAGACCCTGGCCGCCCTCCAGCAGGGCGGCGGCCTCCCCAAGGGCCTCGGCGGCGCCCTCCCCGGCCTCGGCGGCGGCAACGACAACATCCCGGCCGCCTTCCGCAGCGGCAACAACAAGCGCAACAAGAAGAAGAAGTAACCGGGTCTGGCCGGTCGGGCCGCGCCACCGGCCAGGGCCGCCCAGACCCGTTCAGCTGGTCATTATCTCCCGTGACCGGCCAGCGCCGACCGTACTCCGGTTCCCGTTCCGGTGACCGTCCCGCTCACTCTGACACCGCCCGTAACCCGCGCCTCTCAGCATGGCGAGTTCCCTGGCCGGCCGCCCGCGCCCCACCCAACCCCCAGGTCCCACGCACCACATAGGCCTCAGCAGTGAGGGTGAACTCCCGGTCCGCCCACCCCGGTTCCACCCCACTGGCCACTCGCGCCTCAGCACCAGTTGCGGACGCCCCATTGTGGAAGCCTTTTAGGCAGCATTTGCACAAAAGTCTTCCCGAACGCCGGGCCAGACCCGGCCCTTGACCCCGGGCGTCACTTAGGCCCCACCGGCCCCAGCCGAACTGTTGCGCTGGCCTCACCGCCCAGCCTCACCGGCGGGCGTCACCTACGCCTCACCGGCCCCAGCCGAACTGTTGCGCCGGCCTCACCGCCCAGCCTGACCGGCGGGCGTCACCTACGCCTCACCGGCCCCAGCCGAACTGTTGCGCCGGCCTCACCGCCCGGCTCCGCTGCCAGGAGACACTTACGCCCCACGAGACACGCGCGCCTCGTGAGCCCCAGGAGCTCCGTCCCGTCTCAGAACGGCGACGTCGCCCGCACCGTCTCCAGCGTGTCCGCCTCCGACGCCGCCTTGTCGTCCCGGTAGCGCAGCACCCGCGCGAACCGTAGCGCGATCCCGCCCGGGTACCGCGGGCTCTTCTGCACCCCGTCGAACGCGATCTCGGCCACCAGCTCCGGCCGTACGTAGACGGTGTAGTCGTCGCGGGAGTTTTCCAGCGCCAGCAGCTTCTCGGTCTGCCACTTGAGCATCTCGTCGGTCAGGCCCTTGAACGTCTTGCCGAGCATGACGTAGCCGCCGGTCTCGGGGTCGCGGGCGCCCAGGTGCAGGTTGGACAGCCAGCCCCGGCGGCGGCCGTGGCCCCACTCGGCCGCCAGGATGACCAGGTCGAGGGTGTGCCGGGGCTTGACCTTGATCCAGCCCGCGCCGCGGCGGCCGGCCGTGTACGGGGTGTCGAGCGACTTGATCACCACGCCCTCGTGCCCGTAGGCGACGGCGTCGTCGAAGAACGCGGTCGCCGCCTCGGCCGAGGAGGTCACCAGCCGCGGCATCCGCAGCCGCTCGGGCACCACCCGGGCCAGGGCTTCGAACCGTTCCGCTCCCGGGTGGTCGATCAGCTCCTGGCCGTCCAGGTGCATGATGTCGAACAGGAACACCGACAGCCCGGCCGCCAGCTCGCCGGTCCGCCGCGACGTGCGCGAGGCGGTGACCTGGAACGGGTAGGGGCGGCCGTCGCAGCGCAGTGCTATCAATTCCCCGTCCAGCACGGCGGCCTGGGCCGGCAGGGCCGCCAGCTCGGCCACGACCTCGGGCAGCCGGTCGGTGATCTCGTCCAGCGTCCGGGTGAACAGCCGGACCCGGCCGCCGGTCAGGTGGACCTGGACCCGGATGCCGTCCATCTTCCACTCGACCGCGGCCGGGCTGATCCTGGCCAGCGCGTCCTCGATGGTGGGCGCGGACGAGGCCAGCATCGGCCCGATCGGGCGGCCGACCTCGAGCCCGAACCGGCCCAGCCCGGCCGAGCCTTCGGCCAGCGCGGTCTCGGCCACCATCCGCATCGAGCCCGACATCATCAGCGCCCGCCGGACCTCGGCCGACGGCACCCCGGCGGCCCGGGCGATCGCCTCGGCCATCACCCCCTCCAGCGCGCCCTGGTGCAGCTCACCCGACAGCAGCCGGATCAGGAAAGACTGCTCCTTGGCCGTGGCCCGGCCGAACAGCTCACTGACCAGCTGTTTGCGGGTGGCGACGGAGCCGGGCCCGGCCGTCGCCCCGATCGCGGTGAACGCCTCGTCCACGTCGGTCAGCGTCAGCGTCGGAGTCTCGGCCGCCGCGGGCGCGTCCCGCAGCGTGGCCCAGCCGACGCCGATCTGCCGCTGCGGCAGCTCGCCGGACAGGTAGGCGACCGCGATCGTGACCTCGGCCGGCCCGGCGTCGTGCAGGGCCTTGGCCAGCACCTCGATCTTGGCCAGCCGGGACGACGTCGCGGCGACCGCCTCGGAGGCGTCGGCCATCTCGCTCAGCAGCACGTTGGCAGCCTACGGCCAGCTACGACGAGCGCGAGCGCCCCCACCGCCGGCGGCCCGCGTCGTCTTGCGGCCAGAGCCAGTAACCGACCGGGAACAGCCGCACGTGCAGGTGCTCGTCGACCCAGCCCCACAGCCCGCGCCGGGACCACAGCGCGATCGCGATCGCGACCACGCCCAGGATGATCAGGTACCAGGCGTTGTAGGAGGCCAGCGTCTGCTGCAGCACCATGTAGACGATCGTGCCGATGATCGGGCCCTCGATCGTGCCGAGCCCGCCGATGATCGTCGCGAACGCCATCTCGGCCGTCCACTGCACGCTGAACACCGCGCTCGGCTGGACCTGCAGCTGGCTGATGGCCAGCACCGCGCCGGCCGCCCCGCAGCCCGCCCCGGCCACCACGAACACCAGCACCCGGGCCAGCCCGACCCGGGCCCCGGAGCTGCGGGCGGCCACCTCGTCGTCGCGGACGGCGGTCAGCACCAGCCCCAGCCGGCCGCGCAGCAGCAGGTAGATGCCGCCCAGCGTGAGCACGGTGACGGCCAGCGCGGCCCAGTAGGTGTAGGCGGTCAGCAGGGTCGAGCTCAGGCCGGACAGGCCGGGCAGCGGCATGCCGGTGCCGCCGCCGATCGAGGAGAACTTCTCGATGATCAGCATCACGGTGGCCGCCAGCACCCAGGTGGCGATGGCGAAGTAGCCGCTGCGCAGCCGGGACACCAGCCACCAGAGCGGCAGCGCCGCCACCGCGCAGCCGATCGCCGCCACCGGCAGGCCCGCGAACGGCGAGGTGCCGTGGATGGCGAGGATCAGCACGAAGTAGGCGCCGAGGCCGACGAACACCTGCTGCCCGACCGAGACCAGCCCGGCGTAACCGGCCAGCAGGTTCCACATGCTGGCCAGCGTGAGCACGATGAACCCCTGGACCAGGATGCTGGTCGTGCCCGAGTAGACGATGTAGGGCAGCAGCGCGAACACCACCACCACGACCAGCGCGCCCAGCCCGGTCCAGGCCACGTTCCGGCGCGACCGGGTGACCCGCAGCTGCTCGGGGGAGCGGGCCGGCGTCTCGGTGACCACGCTCATGACTGGCTCCTGCGGCTGGTCAGGCCCTGGGGTCTGAGCACCAGCACCGCCAGGAACACGATGTACCCGGCCAGCACCTCGTCGGAGATGTTGATCTGGGCCCCGATCTGCTGGGCGACCCCGAGCACGACCCCGCCCAGCAGCGTCCCCCACAGCGAGCCGAGCCCGCCGATGACGACCGCCGCGAACGCGAACAGCAGGATCGTGTCGGTGCCGGTGGTGGGATCGAGCTGGGAGTACATGCCGTAGGCGACGCCCGCCAGCGCCACCGTGCCGAACGCGACGGCGGCGGCGATCCCGAACACGTGCCGGTAGTTCACCCCGGACAGCTGGGCCGCCTCCTGGTCGTCGGCCACCGCCCGGATCATCCGGCCGTAGTTGGACGAGGACAGGAAGTACTGCAGCCCCAGCAGCACCACCACGGCGGCCGCGAAGATGACCACCAGCAGGTAACCGATCTGGATCTGGGAACCGATCTTGAACGAGCCGCGCACCAGCGCCAGGTTGGTGCCGATGGCGCGGCTGTTGGCCGTGAAGAACTGCAGCAGCGCGTTCTCGATCACGACCGACAGCCCGAACGTCACGATCAGCGTGGTCAGCGTGCCGCGGTCGAGCGCGCCCTGGATCAGGGTGCGCTGCAGCACGTAGCCGAACACCGCCATCACCGGCACCACGATCAGGAACGACCACAGCACCGGGACGTGGGTGACGGTGATGACGCCGATGGCCACGTAGCCGGCCACCACCGCGAGGTCGCCGTGGGCCAGGTTGACCACCTTCATGACCCCGAACATCAGCGACAGCCCGCAGGCGAACAGGGCGTACAGGCCGCCGGTGAGGATCCCCTGGATGATGGCGTTGACCCAGCCCATTACCCCTCACCTTCGGCGTCGGCGCCGTCCCCGGCCAGCGGCAGGCCGGCGGAGGGAACAGGCTGGCCACCGTCCCCTCCGCCGGAGTCTGAGTCCTCGGAGCCGGGATCGTGCCCGAGCCCGAAATAAGCCGCCTCGACCCGATCCGGGGTCAGGTCCCCGGGCTGGCCCTCCAGCGTGGTCCGGCCCTCCAGCAGGCACTGCACCCGGGAGGCGACCCGCAGGGCCTGGCTGACGTCCTGCTCGACCAGCAGCACGGTCAGCCCGGTGGCCAGGATCTGCGGCAGCATCCCGTAGATGCGCTGCACGACCACCGGCGCCAGCCCCAGCGACAGCTCGTCCAGCAGCAGCACCCGCGGGTTGGCGACCAGCGCCCGGCCGATCGCGACCGACTGCTGCTCGCCGCCCGACAGCTGGGCGGTCCGCTGCCCGCGCCGTTCCCGCATCCAGCCGAACAGCTCATAGACCCGTTCGATGGTCCACGGCCCGTTCCGCGCGTAGGAGGCGCCGACCTTGAGGTTCTCCTCGACCGAGAGCGACCCGAACAGCCGCCGCCCCTCCGGCACCATCACGATTCCCCGGGCGGCCCGGCGGTCGGTCCGCACCCGGGTGACGTCGGTCCCGTCCAGCCACACGCTGCCGGTGGTCGGCTTGTGCAGCCCGGCGATCGTGCGCAGCAGGGTCGACTTGCCCGCCCCGTTGGCGCCGATGATCGCGTACACCTCGCCCGGTCGCACGGTGAGGGAGACGCCTTGCAGGGCCCGCAGCTGGCCGTGGTGGACCTCGAGGTCGCGTACTTCGAGCAGCGCGTCGGTCACGGTGCCTCCTCGCCGTCGACCGCGGCCTCCAGTCTCCCGGCGGTCAGCGCGGCGGTGACCGCGCCGCCGAGGAACACCTCGCGCACGGCCGGGGTGGCCAGCACCGTGGCCGGGTCGCCGTCGCCCACGAACTTCCCGCCGGTCAGGCAGATCAGCCGCCGGACGGTGGCGGTCAGCGCCCGCACCACGTGCTCGATCCAGATCACGGCGACGCCGTCGGCGTTGACCCCGCGGACGATCTCCACCAGCTGGGCCACCTCGGGGTCGGTCAGCCCGCCCGCCACCTCGTCCAGCAGCAGCAGGCTGGGCTGGGTGGCCAGCGCCCGGGCCAGTTCCAGGCGTTTGCGCTGCAGCAGCCCGAGCCGCTCGGCGGGCACGTTGGCCTGGGCGGCCATGCCCGCCCGGTCCAGCGCCGCCGCCGCGGCCGCGTAGCTCGCCCGCCGCCGCAGGCCGCCGCCCTGCTGGGCCGCCACCAGCAGGTTCTCGAACACGGTCATGTCCCCGAACGGCCGCGGCACCTGGTAGGTCCGCCCGATGCCGAGCCGGCAGCGGCCGGCCGAGTCGAGCTTGGTCACCGTCCGCCCGGCGAACCGGACCGCGCCCGCGTCCGGCGTCAGGTCGCCCGAGATCAGGCCGAACAGGCTGGTCTTGCCGGCCCCGTTCGGCCCGACGATCCCGACCGTGTCGCCCGGGCCGACCGCCAGCGACAGGTCGGTCGCGATCACCACCTGCCCGAACCGCTTGGACACGCCGTCGAGCTCGAGCAGCGGCCCCGGCACTGACTCCGTCAATGACTCAGGCCGTGGCTCAGGCGGCGGTGTGGCCATCGGTCACTTGTTGGTCGGCAGCAGGTCGCCGGTGAGCTTGGCGTCCGGCTGCAAACTGTTGTCGACCACCTTGGCCTCCAGGGGGTATTTGGTGCCCTTCTGCCACTGGATACCGACCGGCGGGGTGATGGCAACCCCCGGGGCCGGGCCGCCCGCGAAGTTCAGCGGGCCGGCCACCGCCTTGATGTTGACCTTGTGGATGGCGGCCGCGACTTCCGTCTTGTCGTGCGGGTTGTTGACCGCGGTCAGCGCCGCGTGGGCGGCCTCGAAGAGGCTGTAGTTGCTGATGTTGGAGTTCCACTGGCCGTTGCCGGCCGCCTCGTACTCGTTGGCCAGCTGCTGGCACGTCTCCCCGGTGAACGAGGAGGTCCAGGGCAGGGTCGGCGCCCACCAGGCGTCGGTGGCGACGTTGTAGACCAGCGAGCCGAGCGCGTAGGTGTCGGTCGGGAACAACAGGACCTTGGCCACCGTGGCCAGCTTGGGCCTGAAGCCCTGCTGGACCGACTGCTTCCACATGGTGGCGAAGTCGGGCGGCAGCGGCACGTTGGTGAAGAAGTCAGCACCCTGGGACTTGAACTGGGAGATCATCGAGGAGTAGTTGGTGGTCCCGTCCGGGTAGGCCGAGGACATGTCGAACGTGTAGCCGGCCGCCTTGGCGATCGGCGGGAACACCGCCCGGAAGGCGTTGCCGTCGGAGTCGTTGGGAAACGCGGCGGCGACGACCTTGTTGGTGCTGAGCTGGGAGTGGATCTTGTCCCACATCGGGATGAACACCTTGATCAGGTGCTCGGCCCCGAGGAAGAACATCGTCACGTACTTCGGCTTCACCGTCGGCTTGGCCGGGTTGCCGCCGAGGTTGATGTACCAGGACTCCCACGGGATGTTCGAGCAGATCAGCGGGGTGCCGAGCGACTCCGCCTGGCTGGCCACGGCGTTCACCGTCTCCGGGGTGGAGGAGGCGAACAGCAGGTCGACCCCGTCGGACAAGATGGCGGTGCGGGCCAGGTCGCCGGCCCGGCTGGGGCTGGACTGGCTGTCGTAGGACTTGATCGTGACCGGGTAGGTCTTGCCGCCGATCTTGAACCCGTTCTTGTACGGGCTGGTCTGCTTGATCTTGGAGATCACCCAGTTGTCGGGCGCCCCGAACCCGGCCAGCGACCCGGTCAGCGGGTGGATCCAGCCGATCGTGATCGCCTTGGTGCCGCCCGACCCCGAGGAGGACCCGGAGCCGGAGCTCGACGAGCCCTTGAGGCCGCCGCTGCAGGCCTCGAGCAGCCCGCCCGCGCCGACCGCGAACGCCCCCGCCCCGATCCCCTTGAGCAGGTTCCGGCGGCCGATCGGGGCGGCGGCGGCCCGGGGGGTGATCAAGCGTGAGCCGGCCGGTTCGGCCGCATCGGTCGCGGCGGCGTCCGGGACGGGTCTGTCGGACGGGCTGGTCATGGCCTTCCCCCTACACGTGGTGCGGACGAGTGGCAAGACATCGGCGAGCGGCCTGGTGCCCGGTCAAGGAGTCGTTGGTACGAGGCCCACTAGCATGATCACAGTATTGTTCAATGGATTGTCAACAATTTGAAGGACAAACGCGGACTATTCCGGAACCACTTGAAACTGGGCGCTGGCGGGGGCTCCGGATGTTCGCGATGCGAACACTCGTGCTTACTATGAACAAGGGTAGGCATAACGTAGGTTCGGGGCCTTCCCCCCGTCAATGCGCGTTACGTAACTGTTGCGGCGGTCAACTGCCAGCCCTTTATGCCAATATTTAAAGGGCCCTGACGGCGTAGGCATCCCAGCTCCGGCCGGCGTCCCACGACCAGGACCAGCCCAACCGCTCCGCCCGGCCGTCCTGGCCAGCGACGCGCGGGCCCCAGCGACGCGCGGGCCCCGCGACCCGCCCAAGTCCCGCGAGCCTCACACGCCCCCACGCCCCCACGCGCCTCATGCGCCTCATGCGCCTCACACTGCGCCTCACGCGCCCGCGATGCCACGCCTCACGCACCCCGCCTCACGCACCTCGTGACCACCACGCGCCTCATCTGCCTCACGGGCCCCGCGACCCCCACGCGGCACCCGAAAATGGGGGCTACCTGGCCCGGGGGAGTCTTCTCGTCCCCACCATTCCTCTCCATCTGGCAGAATGTTCTCTTGATTACTGGCGACGCGGGGCCCTCTTCCCTGTGCGCCGGGCCATCTGAGTGATCCCGCCCAGTCCCCACCTGGCTGTCGGATCGCCGCCCGTACCTTTATTTGCTGGGAGAAGACCGCAGCCGTGGCTGTAAAGATCAAGCTCAAGCGCCTGGGCCGGACCCGGGTGCCGACCTACCGGATCGTCGTGGCCGACGCCCGGACCAAGCGTGACGGGCGTGCCATCGAAGAGATCGGCAAGTACCACCCGAAGGAAGAGCCGTCGCTCATCGAGGTCAACTCGGAGCGGGCTCAGCACTGGCTGTCCGTGGGCGCTCAGCCCACCCCGCCGGTGATGAACATCCTCAAGATCACCGGTGACTGGCAGAAGTTCAAGGGCGAGCCGGGGGCCGAGGGCACCCTGCGCACCCGCGAGCCGGCCGCGGACAAGAAGGAGACGTTCGCCACCGCGCTCAAGGAAGCCGGTAAGGACTCCGGCGACTCCGGGTCGACCACGCCCAAGGGCGGCGGCCGGGCCAAGAAGTCCGACAGCAAGGCGTCCGACACCAAGGCCGAGAGCAAGACCGACGCCAAGGCCGAGGCCAAGGCCGACACGGACACCAAGGCTGAGGCCAAGGCGGACACCAAGCCCGGGTCGGGCCGGTCCAAGTCCAAGGCCAGCGCCGAGAAGCCGGCCGCCGGTTCGGCCGACGACAGCGCCGCTGCGGCCGCCACGGCTGAGGCCGAGCCGGCCACCGCCGACGCGACCGCCAGCGCCGACTCGGACAGCACCGACTCGGCTAGTGCGGCGTCCGAGAGCAGTGAGTCGGGCAGCGAGGCCTGACATGCTGGAAGAGGCGCTCGAGCATCTGGTCAGGGGCATCGTCGAGAACCCCGACGACGTCCAGGTGTCCACCCGCGCGATGCGCCGCGGCAGTGTCCTGGAGGTGCGCGTCCACCCCGAAGACCTGGGCAAGGTCATCGGCCGGGGTGGCCGCACCGCCCGGGCGCTGCGAACGGTGATGGGCTCGCTGGCGGGCGGCCGTCACGTCCGCGTCGACCTCCTGGACACCGACGAGATCCGCTAGTCCGGGATCGGCCATGCAGCTTGCCGTCGGTCAGATCGCCCGCGCGCACGGTATCCGGGGCGAGGTCACGGTGGTGGTCCGGACCGACGAGCCGGACGTGCGGTTCGTGCCCGGCACCACGCTGGCCACCGAGCCACCGGAGCGCGGCCCGCTGACCGTGGCCGCGACCCGGTGGCATTCGGGCCGCCTGCTGGTCACGTTCGCGGGCGTCCAGGACCGGAGCGCGGCCGAGGAACTGCGCGGCACGATGCTGGTGCTGGATTCGGAGCAGATTCCGGCCCCGGACGACCCCGACGAGTTCTATGACCACCAGCTGATCGGGCTGGAGGTGGTGACCGCGGCCGGCGATCCGGTCGGTGAGGTCACCGACGTGCTCCACCACGGCCAGGACCTGCTGGTCGTGCGGCGGGGGCCCGGCCGGGGCCACGAGACCCTGGTCCCGTTCGTCGGCGCGATCGTAACCAACGTCGACGTGGCCGGTGGCCGGCTGGTCATCGACCCGCCGCCCGGGCTGCTCGACCCGGGCGAAGCCGTCGAGGCGTGAGCGCATGCGCATCGACATCGTCACGATCTTCCCCGAGTACTTCGGCCCGCTCAGTGTCTCGCTGATCGGCAAGGCAGCCGCCCGCGGGGACATCGAGTTCTACGTGCACGACCTGCGCCAGTGGGCCCACGACCCGCACCGGACGGTGGACGACACCCCGTTCGGGGGCGGCCCCGGCATGGTCATGAAGGCCGAAGTGTGGGGCGAGGCGCTGGATGAGATCGCGCCGCCGGACCGTGAATTCGAGCTGGTCGCGCCCGGGCGGCCCGACCCGCAGCCGCGGCTGATCGTGCCGACCCCCAGCGGCGTGCCGTTCAGCCAGGGCAGCGCTGCCCGCTACACCCAGTCCGAGCAGCTCATCTTCGCCTGCGGCCGGTACGAGGGGATCGACACCCGGTTCATCGACGAGGCCCGCTCGCGGATGCCGGTCGACGAGGTCAGCATCGGCGACTACGTGCTGGCCGGCGGCGAGGCGGCCGTCCTGGTCATGGTCGAGGCCATCTCCCGGCTGCTGCCCGGGGTCCTCGGCAACGAGCGGTCGGCCAGCGACGACTCGTTCGGCGGGCACGCCGCCGACGACGGGGAGCCGCCGCCCGAGCCCGCTCCCGGCCGCGCGCTGGTGCCCGACCTCGACGGCTTCGGCCGCGGCCGCGGCGACGTGGCCGCCAGCATGGCCGGGCTGCTGGAGGGCCCGGTCTACACCCGGCCGCGGGTCTGGCGGGGCCGGGAGGTGCCGGACGTGCTGCTGTCCGGCGACCACGCGGCCATCGCCCGCTGGCGCCGGGACGCGGCCCTGCTGCGGACCGCGGCCAACCGGCCCGACCTGATCTTCCGGGCCCAGGCCGACCCGGCCGCCCTGAGCGAACGCGACTGGCAGGTGCTGACCGCGATGGGGCTGTCCGACGTGCTCCGATCGGCCGGGCCGGGCCCCGAAGAAGCCGCTCGCTTACCAGACTGGTCCTGGAATGTGGCACACTGAGATGCGCGTTGTGCTCTGATTGGCGCCGGGGCCCCTTGTTCTGGGTTCGCGCCGCGCTGCCCGCACACGCCACAAGCCGATCAGTACTGAGCCGATGAGCCCAGCGCCGATGAACACTGAGGGAACTGCTGCCATGCACACCGCTATTGCCGAACTCGAGCAGGCCCAGCTCCGGGACGACGTCCCGGACTTCCGCCCCGGTGACACCCTGCGTGTCCACGTGCGGGTCAAGGAGGGCAACCGCTCCCGGATCCAGGTCTTCCAGGGCGTGGTCATCCGGCGCCAGGGTGGTGGCGTCCGTGAGACCTTCACCGTGCGGAAGATCAGCTACGGCGTCGGTGTCGAGCGCACCTTCCCGGTGCACAGCCCCTCGATCGAGAAGATCGAGACCGTGACCCGCGGCAAGGTCCGCCGGGCCAAGCTCTACTACCTGCGCGAGCTGCGCGGCAAGGCCGCCCGCATCCGCGAGCGGCGCGAGACTCCCGCGAGCTGAGCCAGCTCCGGTGCTGCGCACAGTGAGCACGGATACCACTTCCGTAACCAGCGGATGGCGCTAGGCTCGGACCGATGACCGACGAGGGAAACGGCCCGGCCGAGCCGCCTGCGACCCAGACGCAGGGCCGGCAGGACGAGCCGTCCGGTGGGGACGCGGGAGGCGCACGGATGAACGAGGCTGAGGCCAAGCCGTCGGCGCCTGCCAAGAGCCAGCGGAAAAAGAAGAAGGACCGGTCGTTCTGGAAGGAACTGCCGGTCCTCATCGTCGTCGCCCTGTTCCTCACCCTGGTCATCAAGACCTACGCCATTCAGGCGTTCTTCATCCCGTCCGGCTCGATGCAGAACACCCTGGCCATCGGCGACCGGGTCCTGGTCGACAAGCTGAGCTTCGAGTTCGGCTCGATCCACCGCGGCGACATCGTCGTGTTCTCGGGCGACGGCACCTGGAACCCGGGCGTGCCGGCGCCCAGCGACAACTTCTTCTCCCGCTTCGGCCAGAGCGTGGCGTCGATGTTCGGCTTCGCCAAGAACTCCAACGACTACATCAAGCGGGTCATCGGCCTGCCCGGCGACCACGTGGCCTGCTGCGACGCCCAGGGCCGGGTCACCGTCAACGGGGTCCCGCTGAGCGAGACGTCCTACCTGTACCCGGGCAACCCGCCGTCCGAGACCCGGTTCAGCGTGACCGTGCCGGCCGACAGCATCTGGGTGATGGGCGACCACCGCGACGTCTCCTACGACTCCCGCGGGCATCAGTACGGCTTCCCCGGCGGCGGCTCCATCCCCGAGAGCGCCGTGGTCGGCCGCGCGTTCATCAAGATCTGGCCGCTCAGCCAGTGGGGCCTGCTCAGCGTGCCGTCCACCTTCGGCCAGCCGGCCCTGACGAGCAAGTCGTCGGCCGCCGCGGCCGCCTCCCGCGCGGGCGCCGGGGCCAGCACGGCCTCATCGGTCGCCGCCGCCCCGGTCACCCCCTACGCGCTCGGCTTCGCGGGCGCGGTCCCGCTCACCATTCTTGAACGAAAGGGCCGCCGCTCCCTGGCTCGCCGTCGCCGCGAGCGCCGCGAGCATAAAGAGTCCTGAGGCGGTCCCGGCTCGGCCCGGCGTCCCCGGCTCGGCCCGGCGTTCCCGGCTCGGCCCGGCGTTCCCGGCTCGGCCCGGCGTTCCCGGCTCGGCCCGGCGTTCCCGGCTCGGCCCGCGTTCCCGGCTCGGCCCGCGTTCCCGGCTCGGCCCGGCGGTCCCGGCTCGGCCCGGCGGTCCCGGCTCGGCCCGGCGGTCCCGGCTCGGCCCGGCGGTCCC